>Ga0315913_1003124_pt1 | contig 19785 bp, 21 predicted proteins | sample MpolsnodulesMG_FD_207736 | JGI IMG/M metagenome (GOLD analysis project Ga0315913, IMG submission 207736) | Medicago polymorpha root nodule microbial communities from Los Angeles, California, United States - small nodules | ecosystem: Host-associated > Plants > Roots > Nodule | place: USA... | reverse complement strand
TTATAACTTCTAAAACTTTCATTCTAATCAATATTAAAAGTTAATTAAATTCATAACTCCCTGTCGGAACGATACTCTATTTTTACTACTTCGGTAAAACCGTGCACTTGCGGTTTTGCTCATCAGGTATGCTACTTAATTCTGGCATGCACAAGAGATCGGGCTGAAGTGACGAAAAGTGTATGTACATTAAAGACACGTCCAACAATGGGAAAAAGTTGTCCTGCTAAGATTTGTATCAAGTTGAAAGCAGATGGATTGTGGTACATTAAAAAATTTGAGCCTAATCATTCTCATCATACCAGCCCTAGAAAGGTAAGGTTGTTCAAGGCTAACAAGAATATGGACTTGCATGTAAAGAGGACAATTCAAATCAATGATGATGCAAGTGTGAGGATCAACAAGACTTTTCAATCTCTTATTAAAGATGCAGGTGGGCATGAAAATGTACCATTTAATGAAAGAGATGTGAGGAATTATGTTAACAAGGAACGACATGCAATTGGAAAAGAAGGTGATGGCAAAGCCTTGATAAACTATTTTTGTCAAATGAGGGAACAAAATCCAAATTTCTTATATGAAATAGATTTGGATGACGATTTTCATGTAAGGAATGTCTTTTGGGCTGATGCAAGAAGTAGGGCTGCTTATGAGTATTTTGGAGATCTTGTAACTTTCGACACAACATATTTGACCAACAAATATTATATGCCTTTTGCTGTTTTTGTTGGTGTGAATCACCATGGTCAATCAACATTACTTGGATGTGGGTTACTATCAGTAGAAGACACAGAGTCATTTGTATGGCTTTTTAATTCATGGCTTCGTTGTATGCTAGGAAAGCCCCCTGTTGGTATTGTGACTGACCAATGTAAGGCAATGCAAAATGCAATCGAGGTAGTTTTCCCTACAACTCGTCACAGGTGGTGTTTATGGCATATAATGAAAAAAATTGCCGAAAAACTCAGCGGATATGGTGATTATAAAAGGATTAAGTTTGCAATGAAAGAAACTGTTTATGATACGTTCACAGTAGATGATTTTGAAGAGAAATGGTGTTCCTTCATCGAAAAATTTGAGCTTCAACAAAATCATTGGTTGAGTGGATTGTATAACGAACGTCATAGATGGGTACCAACTTTGTTAAGAAAATATTTTTGGGTCGGTATGTCAACAACTCAGCTAAGTGAGAGTATACACGCTTTCTTTGATGGTTATACCAATTCAACGACAAGTCTAAATCAATTTATGAAACAATATGATAATGCTCTCCGTAGTCGAGTAGAAAAAGAATTTGAAGCTGATTTTAATTCGACGAATACCACAATTTCTTGTGGGTCAAACTCGTCAATTGAAAAGCAATTCCAAGGTGAGTATACTCATGCTAAATTTAAGGAGGTTCAAGTTGAATTTAGATCTAAAAGGAATTGTGCTTCTTCTTTGAACATTGTGGAGGGCTGCTTTGCCACAAATCATGTGTTGGAGGATGTGTTAGTTGGGGATAGAACAAAAGAACATGTATTTAAAGTTGTGTTTAATCGAGAAAACCATGATCTCAGTTGTGAATGCTCATTGTTTGAATTTAGAGGTATTTTGTGTTGGCTTGTGTTATGTGTGTGTGCTCAATAGAGGGTTAAAAACGTACCAGAGAAGTATGTTTTAACTAGATGGAAGAAAAATATTAAAAGGAAGCATACATATATTAAGACCAGTTATTGTGTGACACAATTAAAGCCACAAATGGAGAGGTTTGACAAGTTATGCAAGCATTTCTACGAGGTTGCTGAAGTAGCGGCAGAGTTTGAAGACACATCTAAGGACTTCCATGAAATTTTACATCGATTTACTTCTGATTTACCCACCAGGAATGCTACAACTGAAAATGTTAAAGGAAGTTTCAATGGTGACTCAAATCCAAACAATGGTATTGAAATTCACAGTCCATTGCGGGTTAAACGTAAAGGCCGCCCTCCATCAAAAAGAAAAATGTCTGCAATCGAAAAAGTTGTTAAGAAGCCAAGTAAACGATCCAAACAGAGTGATGGCAGAGGAACTAATGTATGTTTTATTTTATTTATAAGTTTTGTAATCACCATGTATATATCATATTGCATCTTAATTTCTATTTGTCCAAATTTGTAGGACACCAATTCTGAGAGAGTGACAAATCAGTTTGACAACAACATCAACATTGAACCATCTGTTGATGTTGTAAGTGGTGGAAATTTTCTAGATGCAAGTACAATGGTAGTTAACTAGTATGAACAGCTCTAATATTTTTTGGACAAAAGCTAATGCACTCATTGCTAAGAAGATGAAGTGACCCTTTTGTGTGTATATAACAAGACTTTTATAACAATGATATTGTGTTTTTTGGTGGCCAAATCATGGGGACAAAGGTCAATACATGATCATGAATTTCGGCTTTTTTTGGGGGGAAACATGTTTGTAAAGTTAACATTAGGTACAATGCTAGTTAACTTATGTAATTTAAGTTTTATTTTGTGATGTACTTAATCAACCATCGAAATGGTATGGTAGTAATGGACAAATTAGTGAACAATATAAGGTAGCAATGTTAGTGCAGGTTTCTTTGTGATTCGGATACCTCAGATGTTAGTGCAGGTTTTTAGCTGGTTCAGTTATTAGGAAATGCATGTGTATATTTGTATTTTGGCTTTATTGGTGCTTCCTGTAGCTGTATTTTTTTTCTGCACTGGCCTTTAGCGCTTGCTGGTTTTGTAGTGTGGCAGCGAACTATTGTTGCTATTTTAGTGTGGCAGTCATGTTATTTGGTTGGTGCATTGGTGGAGGCGGCTGGTTGGTGTCCTGGACCGGTTTGAGAGCGCGACAAACCTTTTTGGAAGTGTTTTATCTGTCACTTTAGTGCTGATTGTGAGGCAGCTGTATAAGTTTTTGGGCTTTAGGGAGCATCTGTTAGTTTTCTTGGTTAGAGAATTAGGTTATGCAAGATACTACAAGACTGAAATTGAACCAGTAGACACAATAAATTTCGAAAGCAATCATTGCCATTATCATAATACAATACATTTCCATTTTGATACAAATACTATGATGTTCAATCTTACATAATTGTTCTAGACAATCACAAAATAGTCAACAAGTGTAACAAATAAACCCTTCAATTTTCCCCTAAAACCTCCATGGCAACAACAAAAGAATGATTCCCCAATTCCTTTCTTCTCAACATACAACTTGATATTTAACTTCTCAATTTTCTTATTGCTCATTTCCTTCATTATGTCTAAACATTTACAAGCTTGTTGAATTGGTGTTGTTTCGGATAATCCAATCCATGTAAAGAAGGCACCAGTGGTAAACAATTCATGTGAAACAGGCACACACAACAATAGGAAAGCGAAGCTGCAACAACATGAAAGCGAAGCCGCAACAAAATGAAAGCGAAGCCCGTCAATGCAGCAGCCAACACACACAACGCTAGGCAGAAAACTGAGCATAAAATATCCACTGCAAAAGCACAACAAATGCAGCTCCTAAAACTCCCAAAATCTGAAAAAAAATTCTATCTGAACAACACTAACAACAATACCACAACCAAAACAACAAACCACTCTATGTTTTCAATTATGTCTAATTGAAATTGGAAGAGTTTGTAGACATTTTTTTCACTGCAAAAGGCAAACACAGTCATGAAACAAATCAACACAATGTTCACTAACAAAAGAAATATAGTTTCAAAGGAAAATTAAATGTTTTACCCTTTTCCTTTTAAAACCAATAGCCAGCAAAAGAAAAACTGAAAAACACATTGAACATCAACACATTAAATTATTAGATGAAATTGAAATTGAATGTAAAAGGAACCGAATGTGAGATTGTCATACGTGATGAAAAGGAGCTGGAGATGTGAGAGAAAGAACAACAAATCTCATATTTTCCTTTTTCATTTTATTTTGTTTTTTTTAATCATTTTTTGTTTCTTTGCCATGTCATTGTTGTATCTTATTTTAATCTTTCTTTTGCCGAATCAGGAATGGTAGGAGGGGTGTATACTTAAGAGTGTGTCAACCTAACATTTGCCCATGACATGTGGGAACATGAATCAACTTCTTGTTGCTTCTTTGAAACAAAGTGTTGAACCGTTTCATGTGTGTCATGAATGTCACAAAGTGATATAGTTAACATGAAGGGGAGGCACCCATGTTTGGATTGTGCATGGTTTGATTTATTCAAATTCCTAATAATATTCATTTACTAACCACTTATGTACAATTCAAACTTCAAAGTTTACAGAGCCATTACTTATGCAATACACACATACTTATGAACCATGATACTGCCAAAACATATATCTATGTTCTTTGCACTTTTTGAAAGCAGTCTGGAGATACTTTCTTGGCTTAATAGATCTATTGATTTCCTAAATAATTTTAAGTTTTCATTTTAGTCTAAAAATTAATAAAACGTATGTTTTAGTCCTTCAAGTTTTCCTCTGTTTGTCAAATAAATCCTAGATTGTTAACTTTAACTATAAATGTCTATGGTGGACCAATTTTAAGAGTGGTCTACCATAGATCTTATTAATTATTTTAATTTAAACTGTTAGATTTTTTCTTTTAAAGGAGGACCATTGAAATACGAATGTATATTTTATATTACATTGAATCAACAACATCTAATTAACCTTTTCTTTCTTCATCTTCTTTCTTATACTTCAACATCATCACATTTATCAACATCATCATCATCTTCATCAACATGGAAAAAAAAAAAAAAAACATCATCTAATTAATTTCACTTTTCTTTTATATTGATGTACACGATTTGACAGAAGAAAAAACAAATTAAAACAAAAAATTAAATCAAAAAGAGGTGAGTTTCGTTCGGTTCATGTCTCCACTCAAATCCATAAAATCGTCATCCATACCAAAGTAAAAAAGCAAAGAAAAAATACCAATTATTCTTCAAAAGTTTGCAACCCAAACTCATTGATTTGTATTAATGAGGTTCTTTTACTATCAAATCCTTAAAACCATGAATTTCTCAGATTCACTCTTTTTTTCTCTCCTCTATCGCACAAAGATAAAAACAGTGTAGTGATTTCCCGTATCATCTTCCTAATTGGTTTGGTTTCAATCTTTATCCATTGATGGTATAATGATTCATTTATTTTTCTTCTGGGTTATTTGCTGGATTCATCCGAAAATGATTAACCCATTGATGGTACAATCATAAAATCCGAAAATGATGGTTATTTGCTAGATTTTTTTTTTTTAAATCGATAGTACAGTGGTGGCTGTTTTTAAGCTGATAAAGTGGTGATGATTTCTTTATGGGAACCAAAAATGATGATGATGGTACAGTGGTGTTGATGGTTGTTGTTTTTGAATTTTTTCCTGGGTTTTGTATAATGTTGTTAAATGTGATGTTGAAGATGATGAATTATGAGGAAGAAGAGAAGATGAAGAAAAGAAAAATTATAGTAACCACTTAGGATTTGCCACGTGGGCTCTTACTAACGGAAAGACTATTGTTTTGACGGATGAGATTTATTTGGCAAACGAAGGAAAAAGTGAAGGATTTAAACGTATGTTTTATTAATCGTGTGACCAAAATAAAAACTTAAATTATTTAAGGGACCAATGACTCAAATAAACCTACTTTCTTCCATTGGTCGTCCCAATTGTCTTTCCCTTTTTTTCTCCAACAAAGCTGATTATGCAGCTTATATCTCGTCATGAAAAACTGAAAGAAGATGTTTCTGGAAGTAACTGACAACCCATGAAGTCATCAAAATCTTAGAAAATGGTATAAATATGATAAAAACTGGTGCCAAACGATGAAAATTGAAACAAAAACTTGTTTTTATAACTAAATAGATAGATTCTAGGTTAAACCGTACATTTTGACCCTCTAACTTTCACAATGTTGCGATTTTAACCCCCTTTTAAAGAAATGAAAATTTTAGTCCCTTATGAATTAGCTCCTTTGTAACAATAGTTTTTTTAACCAATTTTGACTTATTCAATGTTTGTGTGGCACCTAATAGGATGCCACATGTGTAATTGCTAAATATAAAAAATAAAAATTGCAACATAATCATTTACTAAATTAAAAAAATAAATAAAATTAAAACACTAAGGAAATTCATAGTGTTCCTCAACTTCATCACACCTTCATCCCCTCACTATCACATACATCCCCTTGAACATCATATTCATCATCTTCATCTTAAAAACTTCAATTAGAAAAAAAAGTTTCTTGTCTCTCTCAACCCATTATCTGAAATCTAGATCCACCATCATCTTCCTTCTTCGTTTATCTTCCTGCATCATTCACTACAATGGCTTCAGTATGCATCAACAACAACAACAACATTGTTCCTCTCCACTTTAAAACATTCTCTACCTCCTCCACTACCACTTCCCCCAAAAAAATCACCACCTTCACAACTACATTCTTCGAACAACAAATTATTAATGAAACACCTTGAAGAATTACAATCACAAAAATTCATTATTCTCTCTATTAACGATCCAAATGAAAATGATTTCTCTTCATTGAACAAATTCTAATTCCAGATAGAGAGAATAATTGCTTATTCGTAGAAACAAAAGATGGGAAGTATAAAAGATTTTGTTTTCCTTCTGTTTTTCAGCTGTACAAGCAGAGGCGGATTGCCTATAGGAAGGATAGTTTGTTTTTTTTGGCTTTTTTGGAGGTCTGTTGTTAACTGCTTGTGGTGCTGGCTCTGCTGTTTGCGTATTCTATTGGTCAAAAGGACTAATATTGCAAAAAGACTAATTCATAGGGGGTCAATATTTTCATTTTTTTTAATAAGGGGCCAAAATCGCAATATTGTAAAGCCTAGATTCTATTACAAAAGAATTGGAAGAATAGAAGAGAAATAGGGGACTGCTGTTACTTTCAAATTCGTGGGCTATCTCACATGGTTCTTAATAATTCTTTGATTAGATTCCTTTGTCCAAATTTGCATCCACCGCAAGGAATCAGAACATGCACCCACATGATTCATGACACTGAATTTCATATTCCATTAAATGCTCATAACACATTCGATTTGTAATATGAAACTAAGAAATGAATGAAATGAATTCGTATTACTTGATTAAAGAGTACAATACACCTTATATAGAGTTCATAGAGGTGTAGGATACTTATTGTACAAGTGTTGTATTTTATACTAACTAACTAGATAACTTGCTATACAAGTTATTGAAGTAGATAAAATAGTCACAAGGAAGGGGAGTTTGAATTGTGACCCTTTTAAAATTAAACCTGTAACTTAAAAGTGATTCTCAAGTTGTGGACTTGGAATAGTTAAGTTAGTAAACTGACTTCATAATGTTCTGAAGTAGTTATGTAAAAACAATTTAAATATGTATAAGTGTTTGTGTGTGTAGTGTATACTGAAAATAAAGAGTATGGCAAAGAGAAGAAGAAGAAGAACACACAAAGAGTTATAGTGGTTCACCCAATGTGGGCTAGTCAACTCCTCATAATCTTGTGAGAGTTTCCACTATGATGTTTGAGATAACCTCTTAAATCCTGCACCTTCCAATCTTGCTCACCTGAACAATTACACAACTGTTTTCTATAAGCCTCAGCAGGCTTGCACCTTCTTGCTAAGTTACCCACTTAGACTTTTGCACCTTCTGCTCAAACTAACACGTTAGTACCCCCAAAACTAGATGAGACTTTCTTTACAATTTGTATAGAGTTTGAATGATTGAAATCAGACAAGAAAAGAATGGAGTGGGAAGTTTATCTTTAAACAAGATAAGAGAGAATTGATTTACACTTAAAAAGATTTCTTGGAATCTCAGTGATGATCAATTTTATTGCTAAAGCTTCACAATAATGTTCTTGTTGTTTTTCTTGTTGCTTTGCAGTGGTGTAAGTAATGTTGAGCCTTTCACTTATATTTATAGAGTTTTTGGGCTCTTGTAGCCATTGGAGGGTGATCAATGGTCTTGTGCCATGTGTCCTGGGCCCCACTAGCTTTAACTTGAAAATCTGGGTGAACATTCTGATCATCAGAATGTTGTTGTGTTCTTGATGATCTTCATCTGGGTTCATCATGTATGAATGTCAGATGAATTTCTGGGCATCATCCATGAGTAGTGGCTTTTCCACTAACATCAGAATGTTGATGGGTAATGCCTTTCCAGATTTGCCTTGGAATCCGTGCAGGAGAGAGAAAAGTGGATTCTGCTTTCTTCATGTCCATGCTTTGAGAGATTGTGTGGTCCATGTACAATACTAACTCTCATACGTGTTTAACTCTGATTGAGTGAGACAAGATTTCCTTTATGCTTTTTCCTTTTGCTTTTCATCTACTGTACTATTCATAAAGCATGTGTTGAACTGAACATTCTGATCATCAGAATGATCCTTTAGTTTCACTTAGGATGATTTGTAAGATTTCTATTTGACATAATCAGATCCTAATAGTGAAACAACAATGAAGAGCAGTGATTGTAATATCTAGGATGATATTCCCTTTTGGAATATTCCTAGTACTTCAATGTTCATAGTCTTAAATAAACATTGAATATCCTTTTTGACATTAATCTTGTAAATGCCATTATTGCTTGATTGATCCATACCAATGTACTTTACTGGACATTTATTCATGTCGAGTGTGCCTTGCATGATCTTGATGATGTTCTTGAGTTTTTGGGCTTGTATAAGAACAACCTTCTGAACTCTGCTTGAACATTCTGATCTCTAAGCAATATCCTAAACTAACTTTCTGAACTCAGAGTTAAATCATGAATTCAAATGTCCTTTGATTTCTTGTATCTTGGTATGATTTAAACATTGTTCCTGTATTTGTTAAACACTCAAGAGCACAAGTTCAATACCAAGAAATTAATCAAAGTCCATTAATTCCTTAATCATCAATGTTTATTATCTTTAAAATTAATTAGGGATTTTGCCTCAACAATCCCCCCCACCTTCCCTTTTGAAGATGATAAACCTATGATTTAGGATTATGGATTTTGATTATATATATTAAGAGTTTTAGAGCTCAAAAATTTATTTTAATGCTCCCTCTCATTTTTATAATACATTATGGTGAGTTTTTAAGAACTTTAAAAAGCTCCCCCCACATTTTCATAAACCATTTCATAAATAAGAATATGCACAATTGAACCAAAATCAAATTCATTCATTGATGTCATACATTCAATACAATTACATGAATAATATGGTTCAAAAACAAAAAAGAAATTCAAAGTACATATGATCAAGTAAAAAATGAAGTTTTATAAAACTCCAATAACTATTGATCACTAGACCTACTTGGGGCCTAAAACATAGAAAAACTTAAAGACATAAATACTAAAGCTTCACCCCCTTTAGTCATTTGAAAAAAGGATAGGGAGGCACACCAAAAAAGATTTAGGGAGTAGAATCTACAAAATCAGAGGATGGCTTAGACTCAAAGATGGATGGATCATCAAACTATAGCTAACCCAGGAGCATGAACCTCCATAGTCCACTTGGCCAACACACAAGCAATCTTATGAGTCTTTGTAGAGACCCTAAGTGCTCTGTAGGCTAGCGTCTCAGCCCTTGATGGCTTAACAGGTGGAGCAGCACCAAAAGCTTCAACTTTCTCTTTGTTTGAAGGACCTCCTTTAGTGACAAAGGTGTTGAGAGACTCACAAAGGTCAGGTATACTTGTTAGCTTGGTGGTTTTTGTTTGTGGTGGTGGTGGAATGGAATCAGGAATAATGTTTGGAGTGGGAAATGGAGAGATCAGAAAGTTGCTTGCACCAGCAATTAATATTCTGAGCTGGTTGAGCCGAAATTTGTACCTCCATATAGGGCAAAGATCATAAAGTTATATGATTAGGATCTGCTGACAGCTGGCCTTGATAGAAAATTGGTTCATTTGAAGCATTTTCTTGAATGTTCTGATCTGCAGTTTGAACATTCTGATCAGCTACCACTAGAACATTGTGATCTTCAATTTCAGATCTTTCTTGAACAATCTGAACTGTTTCCTGACCATCTTGAAACCTATCATTGTTGAAATCAGAATTTAGATCTTCAATGTTAAGATCATATCCAGTTGAGAATTCCATATGCTCATCTTGAACATCTTCTCCACTCATCATCTTAGAAGCCAAAATCTCAGCAACTTCTTGAGTATCTTCATCAACTCTTTGAGCAACAATCTGAGGCAGAACTTCATCAACCTTCTGATGTAATTTCTCACAAGTTTTCTCAACATTCTCAGCTTCCTTTTGAAGAGATGCATCTTTAACCTTCTAAGCATCATCTTCAGTCACTGAAGCAACCATCATAGCTTCATTTTGCACATTTCTTTCCTGAACAACCTCATCTTCCTTCTGAAATTGTTCTTCATCAACAACATTCTGAACTATCTTTCTTGCAAGTTCAACAACTTGAGAGAATAGTTTCATAGCTGGTGGATAGTGAGCTTGATCATCTGCATCTTTCGGAGACCCATCTTCTTTTTCCTTTTGAATACTAGATAGGTTTCTAACCTTCTCAACTTTCCTTTTCTTTCTAGTCTTTTGAACTTTCTGATCTGCATGCCTTTTCACAAATCCAGATGTTCCTGAAGTTGGAGGAGTTGGCATGTTTGATGTGGTTATGTGGAGTTGACCTAAGTTTTTGGCTGTGAATCTCATGAAGTCATACTTACTTTCTTCACCTTCTAGGGACACATTTGCCTTCTTAAAAATGGGAGTCATGTGCATCCTATATGGCAAACCAGCAACTGAATGTTTGATGGCTAAACATGAGTCTATCATGTGTTGGATGATTATGAAACAAAGGTTGAGTTTCGTTTTGGTCATGAGATGGTAAATGATGCATAAATCTGTGTCAGAGACTACATCAAAAGATCCACACCTAGGTAAGAGAGTATGTCTAATCATATTGTGGAGAATTTTTGGAACATCTTCTAGACTAGCAGATTTAAACACAAAATCAGGTTGGGTGTATAGGGTGATGAGTTGATTACGGCTAACCCTAGCATCATTAAACCATGAATTGAAGTACTTTGTTCTACTTATGGGCCTAAGAGAAATCTTCTTAGATTTCTTAGCCCTTACTACATAAGCAATCTTTGCAATATCCTTGTTGTTAGATATTTGTATGTTGGCCTCATTATTGTTAAAACAAATATTCATGCAAGATGTTGAACACGATGTTCCAACATGTGGGTGCGGTTTAGTGTGCCCTATATCGCTTTCTTGGATGTTTTATTTTTGTGTGAGATCACTGAATACTCTCTGAAGATTTGGTTCACGTGGATTGATGCTCAAGAAGCCTGTTCCTATAAGCAAGAAAAGACGGTTTATACTTAGCTTAATTCTTAAGAATGTTGTTGCTTCTAGAATATTGTGGAGATTGAATATATGATTTGGTCTGCTGATTTTTAGCCTGTGATGAGAAAGCCCATGTTGCTGAATGGCTATATAAGGAAGACTCAGACCCTAGTTTTATTCACCAATTCAATGTTATTGAATTGAGTCTTTTATGGTTTTATTGTTAAGCCTTGTGAATTACTTTTTGAGCCTCTCTTTGTATCATCTTGATGCACTGAGCAGGACCTGTAGTTGAGTTGTAATGGATCAAAACCATCGTTTGATAAAAGTCTTATTAGGGTTTTGAGTCCTTGTTATTTGTGAATCACTCGTAAGCTTTTAAGCAAGAACGGATTTTATTTCTCAGAGTGTGTCTCCATTTTGATTGTATTTTTTTAAAATCATAGGGGTTGTGATTGATTGAGGGGAAGTGAGATGAGATCTCAGATCTAGGAGTTCCTAGGTTGAAGTCAATACGGGTAGTTGTTAGGTGATAAGTTGTAAACTTGGAGTTTGTTGAGAACTTAGAACTAGAACTACACTAGTGGATTTCCTTCCTAGCTTGGTAGCCCCCAGAGTAGGTGTGTTAGTCACCGAACTGGGTTAACAAATAACCTGTGCCATTTTTCAGTCCTTTTTATTTTCCTTGTTGTGTTTACTTACTACTAGCTCGATGTTGAAACATCTTACTCGACATTCCAACGGTGTCGCAATGTTGAAACATCGTATAAAACATCAGGAAGCTAGCGTGCCGGAATTTCAATTGGTATCAGAGCAGGCACCCTGTTCTGCTATTGGGTGAGCTCGAGGGAAGATAAATTCTAGACTTATGGACAGATCTAAGGAATGAGGTATTTGATGTTTTTTATATATGCCTGTTAAGGGGGAGTAATTTGCATTTCTAAATGTTTACCCTGGGTTTTGGTAAACTACTGAACTAGTTTAAGACAAGGGCGAGCGAGATCAGTCAGCAAATCTCAAGACTGTTTGTGTTTGATTGTTCAACTTCGAATGGTGACTGTTCTAGCGAACTATGAATATAACCGTCGAAATCTAGAAACAGGGTGAGACCCGTTGAGATTATCTTCAATGGATCGAAGCAAAAGCTTTAAAAAAGATTATAGAAAAAGGAAAAAAAGGAGTCTAAAAAAGAAACTAAACTAGAATTGCATTAAATTAATGAATGTAAAAGGTTGGTACACAGATTCATACGTTATGGCTTGTTTACTCGTTTCTCCTTGTGTGTGTGGATAGTTTGAGTGTGTAAGCTTTCAATATGTTTGAATTGTGACCCATTTTCCATAGAGGAAAATGCTGCTTATACTAAGTAACTGCCTATAGACACGTTCGAGGCATAACTGCTAATAACCGCTACGGGCGTACTTGAATTCCAAATAAAGCTTCTTTGACGAGAAACTGCTATTTAGCTCCTCTCTTCGATGCCAACCATCTTTCGACATCTTCTTCGCTCCGTCGAATTGTCTTCTTGATCAACACATCTTCTTGACTTCGCTTCGACAATCGAACTTGTGAGTTGAACTTGCTTCATTCTCTTCGAATCATGGGTCAAACTTCTTTGACCACATTTATTGCAGCCTGTTGAAAATACAGGCTAACAAATTGCCCCCCAAAATATGTCTTTTTCTTTGATATCTTCTGATAGAAGAAGAAAGAGTACATTTTTTGAACTTCACCGAGCATATTTCCTTGGTGTAATCCAACCAAATTATCAGTAAGAATTTTTAAAGGTAGTTGAAACCAACCTTTTAATGGCGCCATTAAACTCCACTTAGTGGGCCACGTTTCAAATCGCAGGAATCTATTTCTTGCTCCACCTCCAATAACTGTCCATGACATCAGTTTAAAAAATTGAAGTTTAAAAAAGGTGTGTGCCTTTCTCTCTCCCACTCCTTAGTTCATTGGAACTCCGCCCTTTCCTTTCTTCTCATGAGATTCTACTGCTTCTTGCTCAGAAGCTTTGGGAATTCAGAAAGTAGAGAGTTCCATAAATACAAGAAACGTTTCGGAGAAGTCTGAAAGATCAACAAACCCACTAACCTTCTGGCTTTTAACTTCTCATCTCCTTGAGATCTCCTTTTTTTAAAGGTGGCCACACGGTTTCACCTGAATGGTCAAACACCTCATTAATCATAAATGCCCAAAGAAACCCTCATATGCCTATATAAACGGGTCCTTCTATTTTTGCATCTCACTTCTAACCCAATTTCTCTAACATTTCTCTAGAAGATACTTCGCCCATCCCTCATATTTCTTCTCTGTATTCTTCTGGATCAATGGAAAGATTAGGTGACGATGAACTTTTCATCATTGCGAAGAAAGTCGCAATTTTTGGTGCTTGCCATAAAGAAATTTGAAAGAATCTGCAAACTCCCTATCATTCTTAGGGCTTTGCCCCCAGAATATACCAACTGGATTGGCAGTGATGCACTAAATCTCAATCAAGTAAATTTTTTCAACCTGATGATCGATAATGGGCACGCAGATTATTGCGTACTTCGTGCGACCAGCCTCCTGCATGACGATGAGCTTGACGTCATCAAAGCTTGACGTGTTTTGAACATCGCATCCAAAGCCAAAGCTGAAAGTGCAGATTATTTCTTGGCCCTGTTAGATGCTTCTACAGCGAAGGGTGAGAACATCGAAACAACCATTTCTAATTTCACTAAATTTTTTGAAGCACAAAAATTGGGTGCACTTCATCGGAATATAGTTGGCTGGGAACTCCTTACTGGGACTGTTTCAGCCCTTTTTTTTGGAGTAGATGTATGCCAGATGGTCCAGTCCTCGGGACTCTCTGCCCCTCTAAAGGCACTTGCAAAGGAGATGGGAGGTTACCGGGTTATAATTTGATTCCCCCTGGGGATGATCATGAATATTCCCAGACTGAAATATGTATCCTCTGTCGCTTTGACAGTGAACTTCGTTGGTTCCGAAGGACATTCAGTTTCGGGCCAATCTTATATTATCATTAAGTTAATTTTAGGGCTTATTGTAATGTATGTACATGTTGAATGTTGTGTAATGAAACTTGCATTTAATGTTTAAGATTCGACATCTTGTGCTTTTGCCCATCAGTGGCTCTAATTTCTTAATGCCATATTTTTAATTTCTTTTCGAATTAGTCTAAAGTTATTTTGACTTTTTGTAGTAATGGTTTATACTTTTTCAAGTATTTTCCATTTATGCGCATGATTCGATTGTCGTCATTCAACTCTTCGATTGCATATGCATTATTCGAAAAGACTCTTAGGATTTTCCATGGTCCTTCCTAACCAGGTGCCCATTTACCTAAGGTTGTGTCTCTTTTATCCATTGGCAGGATAACTTTCCAAACCAAGTCATTTATGTCAAAGGTTTTTTATTTGACCTTTTTGTTATAGAACTTGGTTATCCTCTCCTTTTGCCTCATGAGAACATCTAATGCTTTTAACCTTTCTTCATCTAAATCGACCAACTCGTCCAAAACCATATTCCAATAATGGTCAAAAGGAATTTATTGTTGTCTTTGAACTCTAGTCGATTGAAGACAAATTTCTGCAGGCAACACAACATCATGTCCAAATGTAAGCCTAAAAGGAGTTCTTTTAGTTGACTCTCTAGGGGAAGTTCTATAGGCCCATAGAGATTGATCAAGGGTCTTGTGCCAACCTCTTGGGTTTTCTTCCAACTTCTTTTTAATCAAAGTAATGAGGTTTTTGTTGGCTGCTTCAACTTGACCATTTTCTTAAGCATAATATGTTGTCGAAGTTAGCAATTTGAAACCTGTTTGGTTAGCAAATCGTACCGTTTTTTGTCTTGTAAAAACTGATCCTTGATCAATGGGGATAGTTTCTGGAATTCCAAACCTATGCAAAATATGGTTTTGAATAAAACTGATGACCACATCTTGAGTAACCTTTCTTAATGGGATGGCTTCTTCCCATTTGGTGAAATAGTCTAATCCAACCAATATGTATTTGTGCCCTTTTGACGAACCAGGTTTAATTTCGCCGATTACGTTCAGAGCCCATCCTCTAAACGGCCAAGGCTTTACAATCGAATGTAACTCACTAGCAGGCACATGTTGACATTCTTGGCAACTTTTTGCGAACTCTATGTAATCTTTAAACATAGTTAGCCAGTACATACTTTGTCGAAATAAAAGCCATTTGATCTAGTGACCTGCTTGGTGAGACCCACATGCACCACTATGAGTATCAGAGACTGCTAGGTATGCTTCAGTTTCACCGAGGCATTTGAGTAAAACCCCTTCTGGAGATTTTTTAAACAACTCATTTCCAATAATCACATAGCTTAATGCTCTGTATTTGGTTTTTCTACTAGCATTTCCCACGGGATTTTGCAGGTATTCGACAATTGGTGTTCGCCAATCATTGTCCGATAAGTTATCAATGGCAAAAATTTCAGCAAAACTTAAAGCAAAAATTTCATCATTTGATTCTCTTGTCCCCCCCAAGTTTTGGTATTGATAATTTATCTGAACCAGATTTCTTTGAGGCAAGTTTTTCTCTTATTTTGATAAGTGCTTTGAACTTTATTTTAGTGATTCTGTATCCTGAAGGAATTTGTGCCAAGTCATTTGCTTCTTGATTTTCAATTCTAGGCACATGTTGAATGTTTGCCCGATCGAAACGTTTCAATAATGCAGTAGCAGTGGCAAAGTAATTAATTAAATTTTCTTTAACACATTTATACTCTTTTGTTAATTGCTTTATGACTAATTCAAGATCACCTTTAATTTCGACATCTTTTGCCCCTAGTTCGAGTAAAATCTTGAGTCCTGCTATCAAGGCTTCATATTCAGCCTCATTATTAGAGCAAAGCTTATAAAGTCCAATCATAAGTTTGGTTGGAATATTTTCAGGCAAAATGATTAAAATTCCAACTCCAGTGCCATTTTTATGGCAGGAACCATCGAAATAGAGCTTCCAAGGTTGAACATCCACAAAGTTTAATGGTTATTCAATTACAGAATGATCAACAATGAAATCAACAATAATTTGACCTTTCACAGATTTTAAAGACTGATAGGTCAATGAATATTCTGTAAGTGCCAGAGCCCATTTACCTACTCTGTTATGTAGTATAAGCTTCGACAGCATATGCTTGATTATGTCAAAGTGGGAATAAACATAAACATCGATAGGCTTTATATATTGCTTAAGCTTAGTATATGAAAAGTACAAACAAATGCACAATTTTTCACTTGGATGATACCTTGTTTCAACATCGTTTAGAACCCTACTAAGATAATAATGGCTCTTTCTGCGCCATTTTCATCTTCTTGTGCTAGCATACTTCCTATAGTATTATCTGAAGCAGCTATATACAATTTCAATACTTTATCCCTAAGAGGAGGTAACAAAATAGGAGGGTTCATCAAGTAAGCCTTAATGTCATCGAATGCTTTTTGATGTTCTAGTTCCCATTTAAAAACATCTTCTTTCTTCAGCCGCAGTAGTGGTGAGAAGACTACAGTTCTACCACTTAGATTCGAAGTGAACCTTCTGAGAAAGTTGATTTTTCCTAACAAAGATTGAAGCTCTTTCTTTGTCGAAGGCGGTTTTGTCTCCAAAATTGCCTTTGTTTTGTTTTGATTAATTTCAATGCCTTTTTTGTGCACAACAAAACCTAAAAAGTCGCCTGCACGCACACCAAAAGCACATTTCAATGGATTCATTTTTAATCCATATTTTCTCATTCTTTCGAACGATCTTTGAAGGTGATCTAAATGATTCTTCGCGGCAGATGATTTAACAACAATGTCATCTATGTAAATTTGCATAAATTTTCCTATACATTCCTCTTTGATAGCAAGAACCGACATTTTTTAGACCAAAAGGCATAACTATCCATTCATAACAACCTAAAGCCCCTGGACATCTAAAGGCAGTCTTAGATACGTCTTCTTCTGCAATGTATATTTGATTATACGCAGATTAGCCATCTAACAAGCTTAAATATTCATAGTCTGTTGTTGAATCAACAAGCATTTCTGCCACTGGCATTGGGTACTCATCGTTTGGAGTAGCTAAATTCAAGTCTCTAAAATCAATACAGACTCTAAGGGTCCCATTTTTCTTAACAACAGGACAAAATTAGCTAGCCAATCTACATACCTTGCAGTTCTAATGAAGCCGCATTTCAGCAATCTCTCGATTTCTTCTTTAATCTTTGACTGGATTTGTGGTGCAAACCTTCTTGGAGTCTGTTTCACTGGCTTTTTGTCAGGTCGAATTGGTAACTTAAGTTCTACCACATCTCGATTCAAACCTGGCATCTCGTTGTAATCCCAAGCGAAACAGTCTTTGTATTTCTTCAACAATTCAACAATTTGAACTTTGAAGTCTTTGTCAATCTTGGTGCTAATATAAGTTGGTCTTTTTGCTGAACCATCACCTAGATCAACTTTTTCCAAAGGGTCCTGAGCCTTCATTTTCTCAGTTGATCCCATTGGATCCTTCTCGAAACTCAAAGGTTCATTATCATAGATAGAATCCAACCTTTGGCTTTCAATCGAACTGAATCGGAAATCATCATCAACATCTTTGATTGATCTTTCTTATTCTATTTCGGCTTCTAAGCCGCTTTTTCATTATTTTCGGCCACATAAGCTGTAATCTTTTCCCACACATTGGGTTCAGTCGTCATCAACACTGACATCTTCCCACCCAAACGGCGAGACTTCAATTTCAGGATGCCCCAGGCTGAGGTTCTTGCATACATAGAGGCTCTAGTCCTCATCATGTCATCTTCGACACATTCCTTATTCCAAATGAAACCATCTTTTGGATGTAATTTCATTGACCAAAGGAAACGACCATGGTTCTCATAACCAACTGCAGAAATAGGGCATGGCCCAATCCTTGCTAATTGTTTGTCGAAGGTTTTCTTTGTGATGTTTGCAATTTTAGCCACGAAGTAACTTTGTTTGCTTCGATGTTTTCCAGCACACCATTGTCCTTCCAAAGAGAGAGTCTTTGGTGCATTGTTGAAGGAACAACTCCAACACCATGTATCTAGTCTCCTGCCAAGTTGCAAATTGTAGTTAGCCTTTGACTCAACTACGAAAAATAAAGTTGGCCTTTGACAGTTCCTACCACCAGGTCAACCTCAATAGCACCGAGGGAACTTTGAGATTTCCCTTCGTAGTTGAAAAGAACTACATTGTGTGGCTTCAAATCAGTTTCTGACAAGCCAATCTTTTTTAAGAGACAGTGCGGCAATAAATTTATCGCTGCACCTCCGTCTACCAGCACATTTTTTATCCCAACATCATTAATCTTAGCTTGGATGAACAAAGCTTTAAGATGATGTTGCATGTGGTGATCATGCCTTTTGAACTTAGCTTGTTGGCCTTTTACACAACCATTATCCATCACGTCATAACATTTTGGCTGGTGAGCAGTCATTTCTTCGATGAAATCCTCTTCATCCTCTGTAACCTCTGATATAACGTCATATTCAATTGGAAGCATTGATACGATAAGAATTATATTGAGGCTAGCTTCGGAATCAGTGAAGTTCGAAGTTAATTCTTCATCTTCGACCGAAAGGCCTTCCTTCACAACTGAAAGGGGAGGAAATATTCTCTCAGTAGCATGATTTCTAAACGCATCAAAGAGAATTTGTTCTTGGTTCTTTCCTCTGTCAACATTTTTCCCAATCTTCAAAACATCCTTCAAGGCATCACTCTTTTTCTGATGTTGGAATATTCGCCATTGAGTTTTTGTCATAGGACTTTTTCCTTTGTAGTTGACGTTATGGACGAACCTCTTCGAATCAGATGTTTCTTCTCGTTTTTTTATAAAAACACCTCATTTTGATGGTCGTATCCAGTATTTCTCTTCCCACCAGAAAATATCACTGTTCGGTTGGAGATTTCCCATTGACTTTCTCGACCCATTTTTTAGGTGGAGATTTGTGATTGGGCTTCTTACCTCTAGAAAATACCCATTGATTATTTGGAGATTTGGAGGGAGGAGAGAAGGTTTTCACTGGATCCATCTTCTGGTTTGCAGTTGGAGATGTGTCTTTGAAAGGAATGTTTGCTTTGTCAAGACTAAACTTAGGCCTTTTATCAGCCCATGTTCCTTTCCGCTTTTTTTTTGTAACGCCCTAATTTTGTTTAAATTAAAATATTTGAATTAAGTTATTTTTACTTGATTTTAGTTGCTGTGTGTTGTGTGAATTTTATTTTCCTAAAATAAATAATAAAATTTCTAGATTTGGTAATGAATTGTGTTGCTCTCCTTTATGTGCATGTATATCATGATCAATGTATTTTTCCCTCCTAATTAATCCTGTAGAAAGCGCTAATCAATAGTAATTAAATTATTAGGGAGAATATGTTATAGGTGGGAGTGTTGACCAAAATTAAAGGTAATATGTTGGCATTAAAAGAAATTAT
>Ga0315913_1003122_pt1 | contig 19791 bp, 14 predicted proteins | sample MpolsnodulesMG_FD_207736 | JGI IMG/M metagenome (GOLD analysis project Ga0315913, IMG submission 207736) | Medicago polymorpha root nodule microbial communities from Los Angeles, California, United States - small nodules | ecosystem: Host-associated > Plants > Roots > Nodule | place: USA... | reverse complement strand
AAATCCCTCCCCTTCCCTCCCCTCCCCTCCCCTCCCCTCCTAATTCTCGAACCAAACGGACCCTAAGGGAGGTGAATGTTTTTTCTCAACTAGAGGGGTGAGAATATCATTTAATAAAACTTTAGGAAAGTGAGTGCAATTTGCTCATGTATTTATCTTCCTAATAGCGTCCACAATGTCCGTCTTCCTTTTTTTTTTGGATCAAGTAACCTAGTGGCTAGAGCTCATACAATTTAATTGTGGAGTGTCCGGGGTTCGAACCTCGACCCTTACATATAATATGCAATATTCCTATTTTGATGTATAAGTGTATTTCATGATGTAGACATCACTTATTTTATAACTTTTTAGTGATAACATATTCATAATTTAATAACATTAAATCTCTCCGGCTAAACACCTTAAAAGAATTATTAAATGATATGATAGTAAGTAAGTATTTATATATGTACTCATACAACAATAAGTAAGTATATGACAGTCTGCATCATTGCAACATGGTAGCTTCTCCTAGTTTATGTAATTACCCTTATTATAGAGAGCTTTGGCTTCACTTGAATATGGGGCGTTACCAAAACTTTTTTCTCCCATACCAATGTCAAGCTTTGTCTTTACGAGATGACATATGGTACCTCCTCTATTTTGTTTGTCACATGATTATGGTATGCTCAGTGTTGGAGAAACAATTCTAATTTTAAGATCAACATTGACATATTCATGATGTTGTGCAGAAGATGTATTCTTTGTATGATGAATGAATTTCTTACTATCTAAATCTTGGACTAGATCCACATTCTTCACGTATCTTAGCTCATCGGTAGTTTTCTAGAAGACTTGTGGTGCTTACGTGTTGGTGTTGTTATTCTTAAGCATCATGAATATTGGATATCAGAGTTTTCTCACTATGAAGTTGGAGGTGATGCACTGTTGGCTGAGTTGCGTGATATCCACATTGGTCTTGATTTGTGTCAAGAGAGAGGTTATAACAACATTAATTGTGTGATTGACTGCTTGGAAACGGTTGAGTTGTTTGTTGCTAGTCGTGATCATACATCGCACACTTATGCCCCTAACATCCTTCATCTTAGAGATGTTTTACATAAAAATGGTAATACTACATTGGTGCATGTTCTTAGAGAACAAAATATGTGTGCAAATTTTATGGCTAAGCAGGAATCATATTCAAGGTGCTATGTTCATTGGGACTGTCCCACCCGACATGGAAGCTCTCATCCTGAGAGATAAGTTTGAAAATTGATTTCAGCTTTTCTTTTTTCATTTTGTTTTACCTTGTTACTTTGTAACACCAAAAAAAAAAAAAAATCATATTTTTCACTATTCCTCTATTTCAAGTGAAATTATAGAAATTTTCTTTAAAAAAAGTATTTAAATTTAAACTTTTAATAGAATTGATAGTATGAGCTCTTAGATTACATTAAGATAACATAAATATAAATGGTATATTGATTTTAGAACAAGGATAGTTTAGTCATTTTAAAAGTTAAGTACAATTTTGTCTCTTCCATTTCAATTTAGGCAACTCATTGAATTCAATAGTTCTTTATCAAAACATCTAAGTTAAGTTTAAAAGGAGAGAAACATGGTGAAGTTAAATCATAAAGAATTTGGCGTAAATACAAAGTACACAAAAATAATGAGAGAGATGACACAACAAATTTATCTTGGTTTACGATCAACCTGATAGCTAGTCCAGTCAATCCTATCCATGGTGATTTTTCCATCTCAATGAGAAGAAATTCTTTCAGTATATTCCTTGATTTTAGTATTGGATGTATGTACCCTTAGATTTTATGAAGCATCAATCTTTAATAAGTCCATTACCCCACACCACTTACCCGAATATCCAACCATGATTGTCTTACCACTTACTTGGCTGCATAACCATGATTAGTTACAAAAAATGATCGTGACTTAGACTGGTCTACTCAATCTTCTCACACCTGTAAGGATAAGTGTTTAAAGTTTCTACATACTATCCTAAGTGTTTATAGTCACTCATAACTTTTACCATTTGCCAATATTGGACAGAGTCCAAAGAGGGGTTTAAATTTGTATTTGAGTGAGACAAAGTGATGGCTAGGATCATTCAAAAAAAAAAAAATCATGGCTAGGATTGAAACTTTCTATAAGAGGGTAGTACAATGAAATCTTATATTAATGTAAGAATACTCCAGACTTCTTGATTAATTAACAAAATGATCTAGATAACTCTCACTTGAAAGGATGTTAATAAAAATTCATAAATCATGTTCTTGACTTTTATTTGATTTGATTTTCAAATAAGAACATATCCGTTTTTTTAAGTGTGGTATTTTGAACAGTCACACTGATTGTTGACCTTCACATGGTAGGATATGACGATTGAAGCTTCCAACAACAACATCTACTCTAACAACAACAACTCTGCCAATGTGAGTAACTTTTTTTTTATATAAATCGAGAATTCTACTTTTGGAGAAATAAGATAAAGTACAAGTATATGATGTATCTCTTTGTCTTTTGAAGTGAATTATATGATTGAAGAGCTTAAGAGATTCACCCCTTTGTACTTTAAGATCTTAGTAGCTACTAAACCAAATAATAGATATGATCTTCAGTACATAATCTAGATTATTATACTGATATTTGAATGTATCAATCATCCAGATGATTACTTAGTCAGATATTTGAAGTTGTTGTGAATGCAGTTGACCGTGCATATGATCATTAGGTCCAAACAATGGATTGGACTTCTTGGCAGAAATGATATATTTGTTAATAATGTGTTGTTCAAAGTATTTTCTAGCTTACTTGCTATAAACTTGATCAACTTGTCTTGTGTTTGATAACCACTTGTAATTTTCTCATAGATAGTTGTATAAACATGTATAAACATTCAGTGTTAAATGTTAAAACAAATCTTTTAAAAAATATCTCTCTTTCGCATTTGATGTATACTCTTGAGGTTGTCCATGACCTGCGTGTAACCAAATTTTTATATTCTAATTTTTGGCAACTTTTTTTTTTTTACAAAAATAAACAACATCCATTCATTTAAATTGGTATAACACATCAACGTAATACAAATTCAAAGTCGTTAAAAACAAAAAGGATGAATTTGCAAACAAACTCACAATATCCATGTCAATATAAAAAAAACGTCACATTACATATGACTATAATCAAATCTCTAGAATTCTCATTTTCTTCGAATCTGCAACGTTGACGACACCAAAGTCATGTGATTGAGTCTACAATAGGTCAAAGCTAATCTTTCAACCTGAATCAAATAAATACTGCACTCAGACGAAAATAAAAAAACACATGGCGCAAAGATGGAGAACCAAAACAAACTGGTTGTGCTAAGATGACGAATCACAAAATCAAACAAAAGAAAACTGAAAAATATGTGGAAATCATTTATTTAACGAAAAGAGAAAGAAAAACAATTTGGAGGGATGATTGTATCAACCTTAAATCATCCCTCTTCGATAGATCAAAAAGAAGAAAAGTGATAAGAACTAGAATTTATGAGGAAGAAAAGAGAGAGAAAGAGAAAGGGTTTTTTTTAATTACACACATGCCAAAATTATAAGTTACTAGCTATATCTGGAGTTATAGAAAGAAAAATTAAAAGAATTGAAAAAGAAAGAATAATGAATAGTGGATGTGTCTAATATAGACCTTTAAAATATGGTCGACCTTTACCATAATTAGTAAAAAATAAATATTAAAATATTGAAAAATTAAGAACAAAAATAATATTTTATAAAACGTACTAAAAATAAGAGGGTATACCGTTGGATCGAGTTCATATTAGATATTCTCATATATGTATATGATATGATAGAAAAATAAACATCAATGTTCCATTGCTATCGTAAAAATTTTATAATTGTGACACTTTTTTTCAAAGTAGCTTGTAATATGGGACTAAAGGAGTAAATTTGTGCATGCTTGGTTAATGGTACGGCAGTGATAAATGGTAGTTGTGTGTGGTTTACGTGTACATGAGGAGATGCGGTAACCAAAAAAATTTCCTACTACGGCTTGACTGTCAACAACATTAACAACATTCGGTCTAATGATTGCTGCGTGTCCAAATTTGAAATGTGATGTAAATATATAAAGAATGAACGTTAAATAGTGCCCTACTATCTTAAAGGTATTGGTTTGGCGATAAACTAAATAAGTTTTAATAAAAAAAATATGTAGTTATTACTTGATTAAAAAGTAACAATATATTTTTTCATTGGTTTGGCGATAAAATAAATAAGTTTTAATAAAAAAAAAATGTAGTTATTACTTGATTAAAAAGTAACAATATATTTTTTCAATACAAAATTTTTATTTATGGATTTTCTAACCAATGTTTGGTGTGTTAGTTAACAACACTCGTATATAAAAGTATATCAACAAAGTAACGAAGTTAATTAGGGTCTATTTTTAGCATAATCCACTAAGGAGAGGATAGTAGACATAAAAACTCAAGAGAGCATGTGAGTGTTTTCTTGAAAAAGAATGCAGCAAAAGTGGTGCTTCACAAACACTAATATATATAATATTTAACAGAATCTTAAGCACGCAATCTCTGATCCTTATGAGAGTCATCATATCTTAACCTAATACATGTCATCTATACCAAGTGTTAATCTCCCCCATCAAAATAGTACTTGTTGGAGAGTCCAAAGAGCAATGAGAGGCGAGAGCAACAACATGCTAGGACTACCAAGAGACCAACACCGCATCTCCATCCAAAAAATTTAGGCATTAAAAATACATGTCACCTCTCTTATATTTTAACATTTAATTCATTTATATTTCATGTGGGACTATAACCACTCACACACCACCATTTTATATATCAATCAAAATCAAAGGTAGCAACTATATACAAAGTAGGTAATAATTGCAACATAGTATAAATAATGGTGCCACCCTAAGCTTTATGTAGCTAACTATCTAATTGAATTCCTACATCAAATCTCGCTTGCGCACACACACCACACCATAATGGACAAGTTCTATGAAGAAGTTCAAGAGCCAGTGAGTCCTCATGGACAATATTTCAACAGCTCTGTGATATGTTCATATGTTTTTGCCTTTCTAGAATTTGCTATTCCATTTGATAATTCACTACTTATACCTTTGATCGAACATATATTCATCCCTATCAATCCACGCTTCTCCTCAATTATGGTTACGTTCTATATCTCTTCCTTACTTTATTGGTTACTACTATTACTTACATTTTACGCATACCAAATTTTAATTAATATATTACTAGCATTTTACGTACCAAATTTTAATTACGGCTAGTCAATTACTCTTGAATCAATTCACCAAAAATAAAAATTACTCTTGAATCAAAGCCTCAATAATAAAAATTGACCTTTTATTATCATTAATTATTTTTATTCAGGGTTTAATTAATTTGCACAGGTAAAAGACGAAGAGGGTAAGATGAGATGGCAAAAGGTTGAAGTGAATATTGAAGAGCACTTGAAGATTCCCATATTTCCTAAAACCATAAATTCATCATGTGAATTATATGACAAATATCTTAATGACTATGTAACTAGTATTCTACCTGAAAGAACACCACAAGATAAACCCCTTTGGGAAATTCATATGATCAATTATCCAACAACCAATGCTGCTTCAACCGTGATATTCAAACTTCATCATGCACTTGGTGATGGTTACTCTCTCATTAGTGCTCTTCTTTCTTGTCTTCAAAGAGCTGATGACCCTTCTCTACCTTTGTCTTTTCCTTCACGATCACAATCAGATTCAAAATATGCAAAGATAAACTTATTTAAGAAACTATACTTTGATATCTTCTCCTTTTTCAGCTCCATGTCAGATTTTGCATCAAGCATAATCAAGACAAGAATGATTGAAGATGACAAAACCCCTATAAGGTCAGGATACGAAGGTGCTGAATCCCAGCCTTTTACCTTGTCAAACATAACATTATCTCTTGATCAAATCAAAGGAATCACATCAAAGCTTGGAGTGGTAAGAGTTTAGATGTCTCTTGTATATAGTTTTGATTCAATTAATATATTTATTTGCTGTTCAAAAAAAAAAGTTTAGCTGTATAGACCAATTAAGCCAGATTAACTACAAAATTTCTAGGTCAACTAAACTAGATTATAAAATTAGAAAAAAATGATTTTGGTCAGTACAAAGTTTGTATTTATATAGTTAAAAAAAATCATAAGTGTGTGATTTTACTCTCAATACAAGTCTTACTATAAAAAAAGAGTAAATTACACTTTCTTTCCTTAAAAGATGTATAAATTACGTTGTCTTCCTCTCTTATGCCAAAATATGCATTCTCTTTCCCTTTTATGCAAAACATATTAGAAAAAATTACACTCTCATCCCTTGAGAGAAGCTTGAATTACACTTCCCTCCCCTCTAATATTAACATTTACACTTCCCTCCCTTCTAATATTAACATTTACACTTCCCTCCCTTAGTAATTTTTGTATATATTTTTTAATAGTTTAACAACAAAAATTTAACTAACACAGAATAGTAAAAAAATTGTGCGTATCCATTTTATTAAAATCAAAAATCAAATCATATTTTTCTCTATTTTTGATATACAATATCAATAACATATAGTTTTATACATTATTATAAAATATGAAACAATACAAAGGAAACTAATTTTAAAAAATTACTAAAACCAATAAAATATGGGTATTTAAAAATGTATTTATATTCCAAATAATTAAGTTAATAATATGAAATGAATTATTTTTTATGATATCTTTTTGTAAATTTCATAAAAAATATTTATTTATGTAAAAAAATGGATAAAATGTAGTACATAAATAGTTCATAGGGGAGGGGTAGGAATTTAAGCATCTCTTAGGGGAGGAAAGTGTAATTTGTTTTAGGTTTTTATTTTAAAGGGAGGGGGTGTATAATAACATAAGAGGGGAGGAAAAGTGTATTTCAAACATCTCTTTAGGAAGGGAAGTATAATTTACTCTAAAAAGAAAAAACAGATAGTGTGCAGTGTGACACTCAACCACATAGGACCCTCTTGACGTGGTTGACTTTGTGCGGTAACCAACTTGCAACTACACACAATTTAACTGTGAAGAAAAAAAATGCACTATTTTTGTAAAATATAATGTTACAATTTTATAGTGATCATAATCAAATTTTACCAATTATATCAAAAATATATTTAACTCTTAACCACGTCATTGAATTATTATCGTCTCAGAAAAAGGTCACAGATTATTATAAAAAATGTATCATTCGACTAAGGTTGGTTAATAATGGCATATATAAATGGTGCAGATTATAAATGATGTGATCAATGCAAATTTTGTATTTGTATAGTTATAAATAAATACAAAGTTTGTGTTTTTACTCTCATATGAGTCTAACTAGAAAAAGAAAACGGATAGTGTACATCAACACTCAACTATATACAGACCCTCTTATTTTGATATGGTTGACTGTGTGCGATAACTGATTTGTGAATACACACAATGACACTAATTTGTTTAAGGGAAAATACACTGTTTTTGTAAAATATGAATATCACAATTTTTTTAATGACCAGAATCAAATTTTGTTAATATGATCATTCTAAAAAAAATATATTGTTGTATTAAAGTTGATAAATTATGGTATATAAATGCTGCAGACTATAAACGACGTGATCACTGGGATGATCTTCTATGGAATTAGACTATACATGGAAGAGATGAATGAGAAGACAAAAACATCGAATTCCACAGCAGTGGTAATGCTCAATACAAGAAATATTAGAGGTTACCAATCAGTGGAGGAAATGCAAAAACCAAAGTCTAAAGGTCTTTGGGGGAATAAAATTTCTTTCTTACAAATACCTATACCTAAGGCGAGCCAATCAAAAATCTCCAACCCTCTTGAGTTTGTTTGGAATACTCGTGAACTAATTAAGAGGAAGAGACGTTCTTTTAGTGTTTACCTCATAGCTTTGCTCTTGGATTTGGAGATGAAATTAAGAGGACCTGAGGTATGTGACACATTAATACTTAACCAATCACCTAAAATTTTGATGTTTTATTTATTTTCATTCGTAAATTAATAATGTTGAAAGCTTAGACTCTAGTACTTTATAAGCATAAAAGATAAAATATGAAATTTTAACTAAATTATTTTCTAGTTTGGAGCTTCTTTGATTTATTAATGTTCTTTGTTTAATTGGGTTTGTGTTTCAGGTGGTATCTAAAATAATCTATAACACAACTAGAAATGCAAGTGCTCTCATCTCAAACATTGTAGGGCCAGTAGAGAAGATGACTTTGGCAAATCATCCAGTAAATGGATTGTATTTCACCATGACAGTTGGACCTGAGGTATATAAATTATTTTTTCAACAATGATATTTGGATATCATTTATTTTCCTAACATTCCTTCAACATTTCAGTTTTTCTCTATCTTTCTTTTTCAATCATATTACCAACATATCACATTTATCACATCTATCAATAATTATTTTTTCTTTCTTAAAGTGTATACAAGGTGTATGGAATATGGATGTCCATATATAATTTTGCTTGTTTTTTAATATTTGAATTGGATGTAAATTTGACAATGTCACATTAATACCGTCATTTTGTTGAACCTAAAGTATGGTTTTTGCAAAAAACTATGGTGTCATTTCATAATTTAGTCAAACTCACAGTCAAACATTTCACGAACTTAATTTCTTATCTTACACATGTAACATGTTCTATTTTGGATTGAAATTTTCTTAGGTAATAATAACTTTTGAATGAGCAATGTGTTTAACTTCCAACCTCAGAACACACACTCATTATTTATTGAGAACTAGATAAATGAGCAATGGTACTTTCCGTTTTTGTGAATATTTTTGGAAATGTGTGTAAATTGTATAAGATAGAAGTAAGTAATAGATAGATGTAAGTATATACTATGGTTGTATTTTGATATTCATATGACATCTTGTCTACTATGTACCTCTTAAAAATGGTTAAAAGATGAACCTTTATCAATTTTAGTGTGTATATATATATATATATATAATAATGAAAAATTAAGAAAAAAACAATATTTTATTAAAACTTACCTGTTATAATAGAATGGTTCCAGGGGCGTAGCCCTTCATTGGCGAGGGGTAGCCTTGGCTACCCCAAAGAATATATTAATCTTTAATTGGTTGGTATAAATTTATATTCGGCTACCCCAAATAATAAACATTGAGCTACCCCAAGCAAATTCAGTTGCCAAAAACTAGCATGAACAAATTAAATGGATATTGAGTTTCTTACAAATAACCTATTTGTTTACATTGGGAAAGACATTATTAATCAATTTAGTAAACGGTCAAATATGGATAAAATTGACTTCTTGAAATGCATTTAACCCAAAAAATTTAAATAGCTATTGTCAATTTTTATCCTTTGTTGTTGCTTTAATTTACATTTCATATAAGTAAAAATTATTGTCATTTTTTTTCATGTATTGATTAGTTTTCGGATTAAATTTGTTTTTAGTCTTTACAACAATTGCGATTTTTAAGTTATGTTTCTAAGATTTTGTTTGATTTTAGTCTTTTGTAAGAGATTAAATACAAGAATAAAAACACTTTTTTTTTTTATAAAATTTTAAAAAATCGAGACAAAAATTGAATAATTTTTTTTGTAAGGACTAAACCTAAAAAAATATAATCTATGGGACTAAAAACATTTTTATCCTTAAATTTAATATATTCGTTTTAAAAATATTTTATTGTTCCTTTACATTTGGCCCCTGCATAAATTTTATGCTAGCTTCGTCGTTGAATGGTTCACCGCTAGACCGAGTTCATTTTAGACGTCCCTTCAAAAACCACGACAATCATAATCAATGGATTATAAAATGATGATACATCACAACATACAAACACTTCTTTATATGCTAGGGTTGACTAAGATAAGATATAATTAATTCGAGTTCTAACATGCTTTACGTCTTGTGTCTTGTGTGTGGATGCAGAATGTAAACATTACGATTATTAGCTACATGAATATATTAAGAATCACCTTGAAAACCCTAAAGGGATTCATAGATGAACAAAGATTGAAATTCTGCCTAGAGAAAGCAATTGAAGTCATATTCAAAGCAGCTATGGAGTTCTCAGAGATATCCACCAAAAATTAAGGATCCAGGATTCATAGATGAACAAAGATTCAAGTTATGCCTAGAAAAAGCAATTGAAGCCATATATATCCTTATAACGTTTATGAAGCTTTCTTTAGAAAATATGTTTGGTCTTTCGAAGTATAAATCTTCTTAGACATGCTTTGTATTTTTTTTCTTTTTTGAGAGGACATGCTTTGTTTTTGTATTATTGTTTTTTATTTGTATTATTGTCGCTTACATGCACTGCATTTTTTTCCCCTTTTCACCATAATTTTATGATTTTTTCTAGTAACACCCTTAAAAACCAAGTTACACCCCATAGTGACCAAAATACCCTTAACATAAAATCAAATTTCCAATTGAACCGAAAACCCATTTTCTCCTTCGTCTCAGCCAATTTCCAAATCCTCTCTATCCCATTTGTATTCCAAGCATTCTCTCATCCTTTGATTCTCCAGAACGTTTCTTGCTTTCTTTCAAAATTGAGTTATACTCAATCAATTGTCTTTGATTATCAATGGTTGCTGCGAAATTTAATGGTACATTGCTAATTTTCTGATGTTTACCGAAGAGGCTGAAAATCAAAGCCATTAAACCCTACTAGTACTTGTGATTAATTCTTATGTTGAGAATTGAGATGCCAATCTTTTCTCCTGATCATCCTTGTGTTGCTTCATTTTCAATCATTCTTTGATTTCTTTCACATAAGCATACCTCGTTTATGTATTTGGAATATAACATATAACATATTCAATGAATCTAAAATAAGAAAAAAAACTACTTCCTTGGTTTATTGAAAAAGAAAAAGAACTTAGAGAGAAGGCGGAGTTTTTCTCACTAGATAACTAGGGTCGACAATTTCCATCTGGTTCAAAAAATCTATATATTTATCGATTATAGGCTTCAGAAAATTAATTGCTATCAAAACCTTTTTTTTGTCTATTTCGTCCGGGTTTCAATTTAGGACCTTTAACTCCTTATCCCTTGGCTCGAACAAGTTGAACTACCTAAACCTATTATCAAAACCCTTACTTTATTAATTGAGACGCAAGTAAATTCTTCTTTTCAGGTTTTTTTTGTTGTTATAATCTTCATTTCATCTGTTATATATTATATTATATCATTGTTATATCTTATTTGATTATTTGATTTTAAGATATAAAATAAATACATAACAAGTTGTTTGTCATTAATCAACTAATTTAATTTAATTTTTTTATATCTTCGAAATAAAAATGAGAATAATTATGATATATAAATTACAATTTATTATACAACAATACACAAGATAAATGTTTGCCATTAAATAATTATTTAAATTAGGTTTTTTTTCTTAATATCTTCGACATAAAACTAAAAACAATTATAATAAACCAATTGTATTTTTTTTCCACACTTAAAAATCTTTTATTTTTGTAAATGAGGCGCTAAAAAGTGTTGTTGGGGTGTACAACTCGTACATATGTCAATCATTTATGTCTAATGAATTGGGTATATATAGTTTCTTTATGAATAATACTTAATGTTGTCATCGTGAGCTTAACTCAGTTGTTAGGGATAATGCATAATGTATGCAAGATTTGGGGTTAAAACCTCGGCCACCACAAAAAAAAAAAAAAAAACTTAATGTTACGAGATGTCTTCACATAAATTTAGACGAACGTGACTATTACTTTTATTTTCAAATTCCAACAGTTAAATTAAAGTTAGTAAGCCTACTTTCATTTGCTTTTCGATTAAAAAAAAACATTATCTACTGTTTTAAACTAGTATTAACTAAAGATTAATTTTGTAATTCTTATCCATGTCCTTATTATATAATCCTAACTAACATTGCAACCTTAATGCCAAACCATTAACCCTAAATTTTTGGAGGGAACACTATCATTAAATGCCCATCTACCTTCCTTCATTTAAAATTTAAATTTTTCTTCCAAAGTGATCCTATTAACCAACTATATATAATGACACTTCTTCATCTTCCGTACACATTAAACTCAACCCATAATCCCATTATAAATGACAAATGTTAGTGTCAATTGTTTCCAATACCCGGTGTTGCATATCTATCTCATTGGAAACCATGATTCTAACCTAACCCATGTGTGTGTGATTCTTCATCTCTCTCCCTTTTCTCTCACACCCATTCTCGCAACACAACCATCGACTCCTTTCGCCAGAACCATAGCGGAGCTCCACCGTATCACCACGACCATCACTCGCCAGAACCATAGCGGATGCTCTTCTTTCTTGTCTTCAAAGAGTTGATGACCCTTCTCTACCTTTGTCTTTTCCTTCACGGTCGCAATTAGATTCAAAATATGCAAAGATATACTTATTTGAGAAACTATGTTTTGTTATCTCCTTCTTTTTCAGCTCCATATCAGATTTTGGATCAAGCATAATCAAGACAAGAAAGATTGAAGATGACAAAACATCATCTCTTGATCAAATAACAGTATCGCTTGATCAAATCAACGAAATCAATTCAAAGCTTGGAGTGGTAAGAGATTGGCCATATAGATCAATTAAGCCAGATTATAAAACTACAATACATGTCAATTAAGCTAGTTATAAAATTAGGAAAATTTGATTTTGGTCGGTGCCAATTTCGCATTTGTATAGTTCTAAAAAATAATACAATACGGTGTGTTTTTACTCTCGATATGAGTCTAGTTAACTAGAAAAATAACCACAGACCTTGTTTAAATAGGTTACTCCTAGTTGAAAATACCAAAGTCTAAATCTGACATATTAGCCTATTAATTTGTCTAAAAATCTAAATTTGAACTAAAATTTTTAAATCTAACACCTGACCTATTTATAAAAAAGTCTAATAAGCATATATTTCTTAAAGGGAAATGATAGTTGCAGCGAAGGGAAATGATTTCTGGCCAAGAACAATTCTAATTGGCTAAAACATGTTCGTGAAAAATTCTTGATAAAATCTGTCGCGGTCAATATCAGTGCTCATTCTTAAAAGACTAATAGGTCAATGAAATTTGGAAAAACATGTGCATCTATTTTTTTCTCACTTTATAAGCATATATTGCATGTATATCCAATAAAATTTTGTAGAGCTTGTACAACCATTTTGTAGAGGCTAACAAGCGTGTATTACATAAATTTGATCCATTGCCTCTTTTTTTTGTTGATAATAGGATTCCCGACTTTGTAATTGAAAATAAGATAAGAATGACAAGTAAGAGATAAGACGGTATACCCTAAACTTTGTGTATTAATTGAAATTGAAATAAGAAAGTAATACCAAGAGTTTTGTAATTCATTGGAAATCCTAAATTGCAAAAAGAAATTGCAAAATAATAAATAAATTATGGTATTAATTGAAGGAATCATATACGGGCCGACCTGATAAACCTAGTAGGCTTTTCTATAAACCTTAGTCTTACTTTTAAAAAGCTAGAGCCTAACTTATTTAATAAACGAGTTAGACCGAACTGAACTTTAAATAGATCGGGTCATAGGCCTCTTACAGACGGTCTAGCTTATTCCCACCCATAACCACATATGAACCCTCTTGACATGGCTGATTCTTATCAATAGGATATCCATATCGATTGTGGCATAATCCACGGTCTTGACTCCCGACTCGATTCCGACGGCTCTGTATCTCTCATAATTTATTATGCTGGAAGTTCCAACACTTTGTGTATTAGACATAATATTATATCTATTACTTCTTAAGGACATGCAAACTTAAGGTAAAAGAAAAGGACATGCAAACTAATACTAACTATAAAAAAAATATAATTCACATGTAAGTTACTCTAAATTAAACTTGTTCAATTGAAAGTATCGATCTCTATATGGTGATTTTTCGTCTAAGAAAAATTAACCAAATCTTAGACACAAATAAATCTTAAGTCAGTGTGACAGCAAGAGTCCAAACAAATTAATACCTATACTCACATGTGTATGACAATTTTGAAAATGTCTCTGAAATAAGTTATGTTTTTTAAGGGTGAAATTGGTTGAAAAGAAGCGATTACCAAATAATTCGAATTAAATAACTTAAATGTAAAAGGGAGATTGAAGTTAAAGAAGCTTAAAGTAAAATTGCATGAATTTAAAATGCTCGAATTTCAAAGTGCTTTAAATCAAAGTGCATAAAATAACTTTGAAGTAAACCCATTAGAATTGGTCTAGCAATGTTGCCTTGAGGCCGTATAATATGCTCTTCAATGTGTCATAATCGATTCTTCCTAATGACAATTTAGATGAGTTAATTTAGTTTCTTAAAAATTAGACATAGACTTTAAAGTAAATTTGCAAGTTAACATAAATGGAAAGAAAAAAAAAACTGCTTGAATTGAAATTTTAACAGGAATTATATTAACCATGAAATACATACTTAATATTTTAGACTCTTTGAATTTATTTTTGGGTTCAGGAGTAGACTTCAGAAATAAATTATCCGACTTTATTTATAGACAAAATAAACATAAGCAACCGCCATTTCAACTTATTATAGATTTACCTGATGATAACTTCTTCTTTTAGGGGAACTAATGATAACTTAGACATCAATGCTACAAATATTGATATACTAGTATTTCAATCGCTTTAATTTTGTCACTTTTATAAGTATTATGCCATTTCATACTATTAAGGTGGATGATTCGCAAATTCATTCTTTTCGGTTTTAACGACACATAATTTGTGTTATTTTCAATGTAGTTTACCGATTTGAAAGAAAAAAATAACTTATTTTAATAAAAAATAATTAAATACTTCTTATTTTCGTATACTTCAAAAAGGTTAAATGGCATTAATTTTTAGGAAAATGCGTTTGTGTAGGACAAGACCGTTGCCGTAATCCCACTGGCATGCATATGCATGCATGCAGAGCTCGCCAGGTGATGTCATTATCTTTTACAATTAATTTCATTTGATCCAAACTACCAACTTTAATATCCAATGACTTTTCTTATGGTGTAGGCATCATCCATATCGTATTATTAATTTATTATTATCACCTACTTCATTCAAAACTTAGCTAGTAGGGAACAATATCACCGACACTACTCCACCCCATAACTTCCTTGTCAGAAAAATGGATTGGATTTCTTCCCAGTTAAATTGCCATGCATTATACGGAATTTCGCTCTTTTAATACGGGACACATCATATGGAATTTCGTATGTACGCTCTACCGGGTGTAACTCATGTGAGGCAATGCATGAGCTTGAGGAGTAGTTCTTTCAACAGCATATGTATTAATTATTATATATCTAGAGTCTGGTTTGTATGGAGGGGAAGTGTGTCTCTAGATTCGTTGATGATAATTGATTTTAAAGTTAAGATTGATGTAGTAGCATCAAAGCACTCGCATGTGCTTGGATCTCGTTTGGAAATTAGCTAGCATGTGAGTGTCCTGACAAACACATTATGTATCCAAAAGTCCGGAAACTTGATAAATGTGATATTTTACGGCTTCAAGACCACTAGTCTTACGCCTAGTATAGGTTTTCCATATTGCGATATTTAATCAGACTCTGATACCATGTTAATAGTAATTAACCTAGAATTGTAATACAACTTCATTAGTTGGGAGATTCATAGTGTAGCCTTGGATCCTTTATGGTGTCCTGGTGGGAATATTAAATTGGTGTCCCCTTATGTGTTTTGTGCAAGGGCATCAGAGGTGTAATTGCATTGTTTTGACCACGAAAATGCATTGCTGGCCACCTCATATTAATTAGCCCTTCGTTGTCGACTCGTGATATGTTAGTGCATGTGGTGGCTTTTGTTGCTGCTAATTCAACATGCCTATTTTTTTTAGGACCTATACGTTTTTGTTGAAATATGATGCAATGCTTTTACAATAGGATGATATGTCACATTACGTTATTTTAAGCATGTTTTTCAATCATTTTTGTAGTAATTTGACCCAAATAAGAGGAATTTTAGGTAAGTTGTTTATGGTTTAAGGAATGTCCAGTAATGTTTTCACAACGAGTAATGTAATACAATTTCTTCCCTAAACCAAGAAATTTTAGGTTTTCGTAAGTATTTTATTGAATAATCATGTAATTCGACAAAGCACGACGCATCATGAAGAATTGGAAAGACATTGAATAAAGATTCAAGAGGCCTCTAATGACATTACAGATTTGGAAAATTTTGTCTCAAGCCTCAAGACAAGTTTAAATAGAAAAAAAACACTCAAAAAGACGAAGAAAAAGACCAAAACACATTAAAAGCATAAACCACGGGTGTACCGCCATGCACCCTGGATGTGCAAAACAAAGTTGAAAAACATTGTTTTCAACACACGGGACGCATACAAGGCCGGTAAAAAAAACTAAATGTTGTTTTTTCTCTGCAGGTTTGGAGAAAAGCCCTGTTTTTTTAACCCAAACTCATCTGGATTCTTAGAGCATGTTTTATTTTATTTATTTACGTTTAGTTAGCATGAGTAACTAAACCGTAATTGGTTAGGGTTCTAATGATTCCTCTATTTGTGTTTGATCGAATTAATTCAACTCGTTATTCAATTATATTTTGAGATTTATTTAATTTTTATATGCAAAGATCTTAATGCTTTCATGAACTCTATGGAGTGTCACATGCCTAATTATTCTGACTGAACATAGAAATATGTAGTTGAAGAAGATATTTTTGTTCAACTTTTTCTGAATGTTGTATATAAACTTTATTTTTTCCCCTTAGTAAGATAAGGTTAACTCTATTCATTTAATCTACTAAGACACAAGACGGTTCCTATGAAATAGGAGGCTCAACTATCTTTTTAAAATAGGCCCAAGTAAAATAAAAACGCAATTTTTTGTGTGCAGTTAAGCTTCATGAAAAAAATCAGAATCATAAGAACTTTTAGACATCAAACGAAATAAAAAAAAATTAAATGAAAGAGAGGTGAAATTTACCTAATGATGTCATTTGGATTTGTCACTCCTTCGTTTTGGGAAAAGGGAAAACGAATGGTTTATGAAAAAAGAAATGATTGTTGTGATTCTTTTAATGAAATAGCTTTTCAAATTGACTGATTAAGTGATTATACAAACTGGTGGTTGTTTGATAGCATCAGATTTATGTCCATAAAAGAGAATTAGAATCTAGAAAAAACTCAAACGTGTATCAAAGAAAGAAAAAGAAGTAACATATATTTTTTATTTAAGTGGGGTATGGGTATTTGACTTAATTTTTTTTAGGCCTATAACTTTTGGAGGCCCGGCTTGGTTGAGCTGCTTGCGCACCCCCAATTCGGGCCTGCTAAGACAAATAAGGGTATGTGACAAACTTCTAAGATTCATAGGCTTATATGACTCCTTTAGATGACAATTTAGAAATACCAATTTTGTTTATGTTTCATTTACCTGTGAGAGAATAAGTCTCCACCTTAATAACTATCTGGTCGAATATGGATCATGTCGCGTCATTTTTTGGAGGTCAAAGCTATTTGGTTAGCTTTGACTCACTTTTTATTTCACGACTGAACATTTAATTTTTTTTAAGAAAAGGGGAAAAAAAGTTCAAACTACCCCATGTTGAAAAGATTTAGGGTTCGGGGGTTAGTTACATAAAGGGAAGGTGTTAGCACCCTTTATGTCCGTAGTATCCTACGGGAACCTCTTGATTTTATTTAACGTTTTGTGCTATAACTTACTTGCCTTTTTTGTTTAAAAGAAGGAATTAAGAGTAGTGATTAAAAGAAAAGAAAGACTAATTTTTTTTACGTTTTTTATGATTTGGATGGATGAGTGTCTTTTGCCTACGTACCCGTGAGGGATCAAAACCTCGTAATTCGGGTTTAAAATTGACGTTTGATTGGTTTTGTATTTTTTATTAGTCTTGAAAAAGGTTTTAAAATGAAAAGCCAAGCGGCAAAATAAGTTTGTTTGTGTTTTTTATATTAAAGGAAAATGACTTCAAATATGATTAAGATTGATTGCAATTTTGATTTGTGAAAGACTAAAATAAAAGGGCTCACTTGATTTGTTGAATCAAGGTTTATTGTGAAAATGTTTTTGTGATTGTTTGCATTGAATTAAAGCTACAACTATCGGAGCAAGGAAAATAAAACGTAGGTATTTCGTGGTGATGTTGGATCACCACGAAAAAAACCTTTTAACCTAAACTACAAAGCATAAAAATAAATAAGGCATACACCCACACACGCGCACATGCATGAATTACATTAAGCCTAAAATACATACTAAGGTCTGCGGAAAATAAATTACAAGAAAAATAAATTATTTACATTAAAGCCTAGTTTACATTCTAAAATTTGTACAAGTAAAGATTAAATGACATAAAATAAATATGTGGATGATAGTAAGTAACAAAACAAAGAAAATGTAATGATAAAGGGAAAAAAATGCTAAGCGGAATTTAAAATGCATGAACAAAGATAAAAATATGAGATGCTGGGGTGGGGTATAGAAATTAAAAGCGGGGTGTGCATAAAAAAGAAGATAGGGCTTAAAAGGGATGCAGGGGAGTGCTGGGGGCAGATTCGGTTCAGGCCTGGGTCGGGTCCAGAGGATGAGTCAATAAATTAGTGTTTTTAATATATTATTTGAGTCTGTTTTATTTAGATTTGATTTCGTTTTATTTAATATTATTTCCTTTTTAGAACTATTTTACTTCAATTGCAAGTTATTATATTTCAGGAACAAATATTTGATAGATTGAGTCTTAGAGCAAAAGAAAGAGGATTAGGAGATTCGGGATGAAAATACGAAAATATGGGGCAAAAATATGTCACCCCCAAGTCAGGAACTTGGCACGGCCCGTGCCACCAGCAGCACAGTTGTGCCTGCCTTCAGGATGCTCTTTTGCTGCTTCTGTTTCATGGACAAGCTACCTATTAGTTTACTTCTGACCTAAAAGCCCGTGGTTTCTTGTGGAACATTCTAGTGTTATATTTTTTAGGGCTTAAGTCATTGTAAACTATAAATAGAGTAGCTAGCTATCACAACAAATCATCTTTTGTTCTTGAAAATAATAAGTGACAATTATTTCTTTGAATAAAAGTTCACTTTTATTTTATGTTCTTCTTCTTCTTCTTCTTCTCTTCTATGTCTACAAGGAACGTTAGTAAGTAAACTCTTCTTGTCTTGGGATTGTTGGATAAGTCTAATGACATAATCTTAATCAAACCAAGCTGTAAACCCTAATTTTATATAAATCTACTTTCTAATCTAATTCACCGTTTTTATAATGAATTAACAAATACCAAACTCATAAAGCAACAGTGGAGGGTTAGTATTTGTTAATTCATCATCTCAAATATCAATTCATAAAGCGACAACGGAGCTTGGATATTGGAACAAGTGAAATTAGACAAGGGTTGCGAAACATGAGAATAGTCTAGCAAACCTTGAGACATATAAAGTTTCATTCTTCAAGGATTCTAATAGAAATCAATCACGAGAATAGGCGTGGTTGCTAGAGGAACACACTCACTGCACTTCGAAAGAAGCTTTGATACGCTTAAGAAAAACTTGTCTTTAGAAAGTAGGTCGAATATAAAGTTTAGGTTTAGGGTTTGTTTTGTGAAGGATTTGTCATCTAGATGAACCAATAATCCCAAGGTGCTTTTATTTTTATTATTTTCTTTTAATTAAAAATCCAAACTTTTT
>Ga0315913_1003119_pt1 | contig 19799 bp, 7 predicted proteins | sample MpolsnodulesMG_FD_207736 | JGI IMG/M metagenome (GOLD analysis project Ga0315913, IMG submission 207736) | Medicago polymorpha root nodule microbial communities from Los Angeles, California, United States - small nodules | ecosystem: Host-associated > Plants > Roots > Nodule | place: USA... | reverse complement strand
TGTGATCAACCTGGAGAGAGAGGTGAAAAAGCCTCCTAAACCTAACTATAAGGATTGTTGACCCACACCAAGGATCATGCCAGAAATGAGTGGAGAGACCATCCCCAACCACCCTAGCCACCTCGTTAGAGAACCAATCCACGGTCACCTCCTTATCGCCAACCAAAAGGGAAATATTGGACCACCAAGAGGACACACCACGAAGCCCCGATGGTCTACCACCAAGATGAGGGGAAGGATGACAAACCTCATAACGGGCAATAAGAATATCGCACCACAAGCCACCATCCCCTAACAAAAACCGCCACCGCCATTTAGCCAAAAGGGCAAGGTTAACCTGACGGAGGTCCCTGACACCCGGTTTCCCCACAATGGCCCAAGAAACCCAGGGGATACTCCTACTTCGCTTAACCCCACCCCAAAGGAAATTCCTCTGAAGGCGAACCACCTTATTCCACACTGAAACAGACATCTTCATGACAAACATGTAGAAAATAGGGATAACGTTAATAACAGAGTTAAGCAGGACGACTCTACCACCAAGACTAACATATTTGTTCCCCCAAGAGCCCAGCCTATTGGCCAATAACTGAAGGAGCGGTTGCCAGGTCTTCTGAAGGCGGGGATTAGCACCCACAGGTAACCCGGCGTAAGTGAATGGAACAATACCGACTCTACAGTATAGGAAACGCTCAACCAAACCCAGAAACTCATTCCCCACATTAACACCCATCACCGAACTTTTAGAGAAGTTAACCTTAAGCCCCGAAGCAAGCTCAAAACAACGAAGGATGGTTTTTATAGACCACAAGTTTGACATAGATGCTTCCCCCACGAACAGGGTATCATCCGCATACTGGAGGTGGGAGATCGAAAGACCTGAGTTCCGAATCTTAAAACCCTGATACAAACCATGGGATTCAGCCGACCAGACCAACCCACCAAGCCCCTCAACCACCAACAAGAAGAGGAAAGGGGCGAGCGGGTCCCCCTGCTTCAGACCTCTTTGAATGGGCACCTCATTTGTCAAACTACCATTCACGAGCACAGAGAGATTACCACAACTAACACACGCGCGGATCCACCTAGCTACACCACCTGGCACTGAAACCTAACCTCTTCGTCATATACTCAAGGAAGCTCCAACTAATGGAATCATACGCCTTTTCAAAATCCACCTTGAAAACGAGACACTCTTTCCTAGCCTTCCTTGCAAAATCAATAACCTCATTGACCGCAACCACTCCATCCACCAGCTGGCGACCCTTAATAAAAACAGATTGGTTCGAGGAAATAATTTTGTCCATAACCGGGGCAAGCCTACCTGCCAAAACCTTAGCCACCAACTTATAAAGGGACCCCATGAGGGAGATAGGCCTGAAATCACCTAAGCTAGAAGGGGAGGGCACCTTCAAGATAAGCGTAATGAAATACGAGGAGAAACAACGCGGTAGGGTCGCCGAGTGATAAAACTGATTAAACATAATCCGGACATCCCCCTGTAGAAGATTCCAAAAACGCTTATAGAAAACGAAGTTGAATCCGTCCGAACCGGGGCATTTGGTACCATCTGAGGCCACCACCCCTCTAATCTCTTCATCCCCAAACGGTGCCGTTAAAACGGCAACCTCAACATCCGAAATACTAGACAGTGGCACACCATCAAGAGTAGGGTGGTCAACCTCAGAATCGGAAAAGTGATTCTTAAAGAAATCATTTTATGTCTATGTCTCATATAATAGTTACATTATGAATATGTTTAATTTGACACAAATTTTCTATCATTTTATGTCTTGTCTTTGTTTAATCATCGTGTAAACATGGGATTAGAGTATAAGAGACCAATTAACAAATAAGTAATAACGAAATAATTTGCACTATACAACGATATTGCATGTGAGCATGGAGGGAATATTGTCGTCAATCTCAGTCCTCTTCTTCTCTTTCCACGTGTAGGTATATAATTAAAAAATACTCCAATTTTTGAATACATTTCTTTTGAAAAGATGAGTAAAAGATTTTGTTCTATGATGTAAATAAATTTAGATGGTGAAAAGGAGTAAAAATATTGATATGTTTGCTGCGCTAAATTTCGAATACGTAATATTCTCGACTTCAGGTATGACATTTTTAAGAGGACATCCATCCTAAGACACAAATTGTGAATATTTGTCTTGCAAATTTTTTTTAAAAAATTGATTAATATTATATGAATGCGAAAATCACAAAATCTTAATAAATAATTAGGCTTTATGTACTCAAAGAAATCGTTAAGCTTTTTGTTGAATATGCTAATAGTGAGCCCTAAACTCTACTCAACACGTAACATAACATTTTTAAATCTTTAAATATAGGTGAATAAATATGTGAATTTAAGAAACTATAGTAAAAGTGTGTGTGTGTGTATGAATATATACAATTTTTAATCAAAATAATATTCTCTATCTCATTTATAGGATTTTTTAATCTACATAAAATTGTCGAACAAACCACTTAACGCAAGACGGAGGGACAACATTTTTTTTTGCTTATAGGAGGGATAGAATAGTATTTTTGGTTCTTTCTTTTAAAAAAAAATAGTATTTTTGGTTCTTGTGAAAATTTTCATATTAAATTATTTAAAACTAATTTAATAAATAAGTCTAATTAAACTTTTTTTTTTCAATTTCTAGTATTTTTTGTTTTTTTTTTGAATCGGCTAAAATAGAATATATTACCAAAACAAAATGTTCTACCCAGCACAAGGTGTGCCAAGAGAGAACGGATAAGTCAATCAATATTTACAAAAAACATAACCAAAGAAAAATAGCAAAACATGAAAGAAAAACAACTAAACAATGCCCAACATTGCAAGCGGACTAAGCCACCAACCATGATAATTGAAAGGACAATCAACAATTTTCGCCTTCAACCACTGATAGGAAAGTAGCTTTATTTTATCCACCACCTGCGTTGTCAAACATTCTTTGCCATTGAAGATCATGTTATTTCTTTCTTTCCATATTTCTCATATAGTAGCAAACCAAATTAAATGCAAAATATCTTGCCGCACCTTAGAGCCACCACCGCCATAGCTGAACTGAATAAAGTGATCCGCTATAGCAAATGTGTAGATAATCATATTCGAGACACCGTCAAATACTAAATACGTGGACATTTTTTACTGTCGAAATTCAAACCTTGATTCTCCATTCATGTTATGTAAGTTTAGCATTTTCCCTAGATGCGCCTACACTGATTGAGCTAAGAGAATATATAAACATGTGGACAGACAAATCTGCGTTATTGTTTTTATTAATTTTAATTTAAATTAATCCCTATTATTGTTACCTTTGGAGGGACACCCAGAATATGCATCAAATATCAAGTAATCCCTTGATCAAACAAAATATGACCATAGTTTAAGTTTATAAGAAATTGACGTACAAAACCTGATATTATAGCCTATTTTAATATATACTTGATATTTGAGGGTACGGTCTTTGACATGCTATTGCTATTTTAATGATCTTCACACATGATCTTGTCACACTCATTTTGTTTATGATGATATGATAAGTACAATAATTATAAATTCATCATGAGATTCTAAAAGGAAGCAAAGTCTCTGATTGAGGGAAGTTATAAGGAAACTTCATTTGCGAAATGGGTTTTAGCTAGAATTAGCTGGACCTTATGGAATTTGGTTCACTTCTCTAGTAAAAAAAGTACATGTGTGAAGATAGAAAGTCATGAACACGAGTTGAAACATCTTAGACTAACTGCTTGCAGAGTTGAATTTTTAGGATTAGTTGACCAAACACACACATGGTACATGGTTATCTATTATACTAATGACAAAGATCATACTACTATTTTCATAAGCAGCTATTTTTGTCGAACAAGACTAGGTTTTACACCCTGCGGTCCTATATATAAGAAAATTTTCAAAAATGTAGAATTTGTACGCAATGGTGGATATTGTGGTAACAATCTGGTTGGAATAGGGGCTTGAACATGTAAGCTAGGCAAGCCTTTGAAAGACTTAAACTTTATTTACGTTAAAAATGTTAGACAACTATGGTGTATAGGCCAATTTTTTAAGAAAGTCTTGAAAAAGGTGTGAAAGTCTATTTAAAAACATATTTCAATATATATTTTATTACAAAAACATACACCACTTAATAGTGAGTGGTGCATACAAATTACTAGGTTAATGAGATTAAATTTTATTTTGAGGTTTAATATCCTATTTGTTCTATTTTATAATAGTATCTTTCAACATGTAAAATATTAATGTATAGGTTGATAAGTTTAAATTATATAAATGGTAATAACAGATAAACAGATATATCATTATCCAATTTACCTCTCGAAATAACAATAGTACTATAAAATATTATTTTTATTTAGATGCGATATGTTTTAAAAGCTTTCTCGCTGGCTAGAATGGAATTTTTAACTAAATATGCTTCTTAAAAATTATAGGTTTTGTATATCAAAAACTAACGTTTGGCTTGACTTGGGCATGTCGTAGCACATTGCAATCCTAGTGTTCTAGCAATACGAACAATGTGATGCAACAATTTTAAAGAGTAGTGATCGTGATGCACAATAATGAAGAATACCTATGGTAATTTTCAGAATTACCAATGGAAGAATTTACAAATATGATTGTAAATACAAAATCATAGCATTTTACTCAATTGAGAATATGTGTAATTTTAGAATTCATGTGAACCCTGAGATAAATGATGAGAGAAAACAAGGATGAGAGAATACTATCATTACGATCATCTATGTTTTCAATGTTATATATGTTAAACGTTACCGGAAAACAATTATATAGTTAAATGGATGAAGATATGACCTTTCATTGAACATAACAAAATGACCTAAATCATATCATAGTATTTTTTTGTCAAGAAATCATATCATAATTTATTTAACTAGAAATAAAGTTCAAGAGAACTCTAACATTGGATAATATATGTTACGAAAATATATTTATACATGACTAACAATACTTTTTTTAAGAAACATAATTACAATACTTGAAAGCCGATTTTGTATAAATGAGTTACGTAAACTCAAATTCTAAGAGTTATATATACCTAACATCGATAAAGTGCTAATTTCCAATCACACTTAAAACATTACATGTGAAACAAAACAAAAAAAAGTGAAATAAAATCCAAAAACTTTTTCATGTGCTCTATCTTCACATTATTACAAAAGTAACAAAACGGCTAGGCATCATGTTGCCGAACTTCTTGACCATAAATGTGGTGTGGATGCATTTTTTTAATTTTATTTTGAGTAAGGTGTGGATGCATGGTAGTGTCATTTTTAGTAAATGAAACTTTTATAATATAATCTACACATTCTCTATCCTAACTGGCCCGTACCGACTCTACGACCTTCCGTACTATAAGACACATATGAAAACGACAACCATATAAAATTGTAGGACCAAATGAAACTAAATAGCAAAAATACAATTACAGATAACACCTTTGAAATGACCTCACTCAAGAACCATGCATGCATTTGGATGTTGAGACCAACAAGATTAGTGTTATCTTATTCTCAAATAAACTAATCATAAAAATATGGTATGTGACAAGTGTTAAATTTTAAAGAAATTAAGATTCAAATGGGTCTAAGAGAGGTATGGGTCGAAAGTGCAATTGATGATTTCATATTTAGAAGTTTGTTGGTGGGAGGGGGATAAAGAGGCAAGATCCATGTGGGGAGGGGGATAAGAAGATATTCCTAAAATAAAAAGAATCAAATCTGAATTTTTTTTGTATATTCTACAGTGAAAAGATATATAGTGAAACTTCCTAGAAAAAATTGTAGTAGCAAATGGTATTGTCAATTAAATCAACAAACTATATGATATAGTGATAGCCAGTGTTTGATAGCTGTTTTTATATGATGTAATGCAATAATTAATATAATAAATTATGGGCCCAAAACACCAACTTCTTGAATCTTGATTCACTACGAGGCACAATTGCTCAAGTGACCTTCCTAAGCTACTTCGTACTCCATACAATATTTTTTCATTTGAAATACTTTTGACCTTATTTTGTTTTATTTTTCCTTTCTTTAACATATTTTTCTTTTTGTTTAATTGCATTTTTAATCTCTATTTTATCACAATCATGAAAATAATCTTCCCTTTTGAAATTAAACTTTTTGGTCACACAATTATTATATTTAGTGATTTTTTTTTTTATCTCAACCATATTTATTTACCCCTAAAATAGTTATTTTTTGCCTCAAGATTAGTGATTAATTGCCCAAATTGTAAATTCGAGGGGGGATATATCAATTTTAGGGCCCAAATATTAATCTGAATATCATCACTTTTGGGTAATAAATATGGTTGAGACCAAAATTGTAAAAAATATTACAAGTGTGGGATCAAAAAGTTTGATTTTAAAATGAGTTGAAAATGCTTAGGAGTGTCCCATGACTTTGTTTAAGGATCTTAAACAATAAATTTTTGTCAAAATTTATGAATTTAATGCATTGAAAATTAAATTATTTTTTTTAAGAAATACTTTCTTAATTTTGAATCCCTAATAAATATCCTGGAACACTTGTTAGCAATTGCCAAAAACTATTTTCATGAGTGTGCAATAAAACTTACCTATATTTCAATGGAGTTTTTGTGTGGATAAAACGGGAATAACCCCATAATCTATACTATATATAAAGAAAACTACTACTTTCAGCATTTTTTGGCTGGATTTTTCATTACAAAAATACCCTCAATTTTCAATACAAATAACATATGTAACAAATATATAAGAATAAATTTAAATATTAAAACAAATGTAACAAACACGATATGAATATATAATTTTTTGTTTTTTTTTCTTTATCATTTAAAAACCGTAAGAAACAATATGAGTATATTTATACTTACTTTTTCATCATTCCAATTATACCCTTAAACAACTTTTTCTATAATAAAATTGTTGTTGGTGTCCTTAAAAAAAGAATTTAGATTATATATTTTTTATTATATTGTATTATTGTCGGTGTCGTTGAAATAGATAATTATGGTTACTTTGATTTTTTAAAACTTGAAAGCAACAAACATTTATATTTTTTTAGTTTTAATCAAAATCAAAATTTTATAAAAAAACACTATTCATAATTTTCAAACGTTTGCACAATAAAAAGAGCGAAAAGATGGGTCCATCTTTTTACATGTAGTAATAGAAAAATAGACTTAAACTCCGAGAAAAGGCCATAGAGCTGATATTTGCCTAATAATGCAAAAGGAGGGATCTCGAAGAGACAACTATCACTATCTATTTCAAGTTCAATTTTTTCCAAAGAATCGATCACCTAATCTGTCTCACTAAAAATATAACTGATCCTTGATCCCACAAGATTTACTTTAAACAATTGATTTTAAATTATGCTATTCTTCCAACAAGTTTTGTTTCCACCCAATTAAAATGGCCAAAATACCTCTGTGTGAGTTAACTAACACATGTGTTAATTTCTGCCTTAAATAACTCACGCAACGTGTCTTAAGTCACATAAGAGTAAGTATACATGTGAGTTAACTCACGCAGCAATTAGCATATGCGCGTGTTAAACTGATTTGATTAATACGCAACTTTATTCGAATTTATTCAATACGCAATTTATTTAAATAGTCTTTATTCGAATTTATTTATTCAATACGCAATTTATTTAATTAGCCTTTATTCGAATTTATTTATTCAATACGCAATCATAAAATAAATGCAAAAATCAACAAAAATAAAGGAATAAAAATAATAAATATAAAATGTCATTTTATTAATATAATTCTTATTACATTTACAATGGGGTAAAACTAAATCTGCGAAGAGAAAAAACCACCAGAAAACCTACCTTGTGGTAAAACTAAAAGAATTATGCTCTTTACCCAACAGTTTTTACTCATTCCCAAGTGAAAAAACCAAAATGCCTCTGCGTGAGTTAACTCCTACAGCATGAGTTAACTCACGCTAGTGCAAATCTCAGCATGGGTTAACTCACGCTAGTGTAAATCTCTGCGTGAGTTAAGTCACGCAGATTTAACACTAGCTTGAGTTAACAAGCGTAGGAGTATTTTGGTCAGTTCAGTTGAAAATGAGCAAAAACTTTTGGGTAAAGAGCAGAATTCAAACTAAAAGAAATTCATAAGAAAACCAGCCTTCATGTGGTAAAACAAAAAAAAACTACAAGAAAACAAACCTCCCTGGGGTAAAACTAAATCTGCTTCGTTTTACCCCAAGAAGGCTGCCCACCAATCATTTTTTTACCCCAAGACTGGCTTCTTTTTACACCTAAATAAAGACTAAAAAAAGAAGAAAAATACACCAAAATAAAGACTAAAAAAAGAAAGAAAAGAAAGAGATTCATAGGGGGAGATAGTGAGGAGGAGAGTGAGATGGTGTGAGGAAATGAGGAAGTTTGGAGGAGTATTTATAGGTGGGAATGGTAACATAGTTTATAACTACCATAAATGTAGTAAAAAAAACGTGTAAAAGTTGTAAAAAAAACGTGTAAAAGTTGTAAAAAAACGTGTAGATTGAAGGTTGAAAAGTTGAACAAAGTCCAAAAAATATGTGTTCCTAAGCTCTGATCAACCGACCAACCTGCATGAGTTAACTCGCGTACAGACCAGTGGTGCGTGACTTCATGGTGAGCTCTATTTAGTGCGTAAGTTAAGTCATACAGCGTGACTTAACTCACGCAAAAGTATATTTAAAAATTCAGTTGGACGCGTGTGTTTTTTGTGTGGGGAGAAGAGGAGAAACCATTGTCTTTGGATACCAAATCATAATAAGGGTGTCTCTGATTGCCTAACTGATCGCGTTATGAATTTCCCACATCGAAGTCGTAGTAATCATGCTCCTGATTGCATGAATAACCACAAAGGAAAACACCATTATGATCTCTCAAAACTCCTTCACAAGTCGCAAGAGAACCATAAATTGACATTGCACTATACTTCTTATTTGTTTTTTTTTTTAAACACATCCTTATTAATCTTTAAACACAGGTTCTAACTTAACTGATAAAATGTCAAAATTGTTAGGTCAAACACTGTGACCTAGGTTCAAACCCTAACTTCTTCATTTATGTGTATGAGTTTTCAACGGCTAATAACTTGTATACCTACCAAATAAAAAAAAAGAATTTTAAAATTCCTTTTAGAGTGTGTTTGGATGAGGTAATTGGGCAATTTTAAAGGATTTAAAATTCGATACAATTAAATTCCTTTCATTTCTCAATACTTTTGTTTAGGTGGAGTAATAAAAAAAATTCAATGTCATCATTTTTTTGGAAACTTTTATAAATTTTAATTTTTTTGGGCCAAATTTGAAAATTGAAATCAGGAGTCAATTTGTAAATTTAAAAAATTTAGAGGGGTCAAATTATAATTTTTGATAAATTTGAGGGGTCAATTTATAATTTATTGAGGTCAAATTGAAAATTTTGAAAAAATTGAGGACCAAAATGCAAAATTTGAAAGATTATAACAATGAAGAATTTTGAAATTCTTAGCTTTTAGGTGTCATTTAAAATTCTCTAAATTTAACTTAAACAAAATAATTCATAAATTCTCATCATTTTGAAAATTCTTCAAATTATTATCCAAACAATAAAATTCACCTCGAAGTATTTGAATTCTCTCATAACATTGCATTCTCTGAAAATATTCCTCCATCCAACAACAAAACCCCTCACGTTATTTTTCTTTGTAAATAAAACCTAACATTTTAATATTAAATCAAGATTAAACTTAACATTTTCCACTCCGAATGTCACTTGAAATAATTTACAAAATACATAGCTTCAATATTATTGGAAACAATTTAATTACATAGCATCAATATTATTGGAAACAATTTAATAAAAGTACAATAATTTATCTCAACATCAGTGTCACCTAGAGCGGAGAGTCTTGTACAAAAGACGTTCAAAACAGAGATGTTGACAAAAATATAAACAAGTCTTCAAGAGGGGCATTCTCATCACTCAAAATACTCTAAACATAATCTGCCTCTAATGATCTTGCACCACTGCAAGTGCCAAACACAAACACTAACGCTGAGAAGATTGCTCTTCTCCCTTTTAAAATTGTTTATTCCCTTAATTTAGCATAAGTTAACTTACGTTCGATATTTTTCAACGAAAGTTAACTCACGCTTGCACTTTTAAGATCGGCTGAACTGACTTAAAAAGTGTTAAAACCGATCTTAAAAGTGTCCACCTGAGTTAACTCAAACTAAAAAAATGTCAGAATTAAGGGAATGAACAAAAACAAAAGGGAGCAATTTTCTACCACCGAAGGGTGAGCACTTCAAAATATGTTAACGGTATAAAACATTCATAACAAACACACATATTTATTCAAGAAAAAATTCATAACAAACACACATATAACACAGTCATAAGGACCATAACATACTAAGTAATTAACAACACAGTAATATCATGATTTTAAATCCAGCAACATTGTATCTTTATTCTGGAAAATTAAGCAATATTGTATCTTTATTCAAATCCAATCTTTCATAAATCAAATCTAATTAGCATTTTACAATTCTGGAGATAGTTTCATAATATAATTTTTTTTAAAGGCAAAAAGATAGTTTTGTAATGTTTATAACTTGAAAACTAAGTAAATACAGTTCAACAGTTGTGGACCAAATCGAGTATCCTATAAAAAGTAAATACAGAAATTGATTGCCACTTTTACATAGAGAAGATTAATTCAAATCTCATCAAAAAATATATATGGAACTTGATATTCTCTTTACTTGACAAGTTAATTGCATGATACATTGCTCCAATTTGAGGAAGATGCTGATTATTTCCATTTTGAAGACTGTTTCTCTTTATTACCTTTTATACAGTTTCATTACAGAGACTAAATAGTGCTCTATTTTCCTTACTTTTGAGAGAGTATCTCTTGTATACAGATACAACTTTATTATGTAATACAGAGAATTCATTCAAATTATTCAAAGATATAAATTACATTGATTTTATTAATCTCCTTAATACTTGACCCTATAACATATTTGATTGATACAATACACATTCAGAGAAATCCCTCAACCATTGAGGAAATAATATGACTGCAGTTTAAGTTTAGGAAGCAATTTCGTCTTAGCTTTGATTACTAGAGATATAATCATACCCCTATCAACATTGTCAATGAGATAAGCAACTCAGCCGCCTTTTCTAATACAGTTAAGCGCAAATCAATGAGATAAGCAACTCAGCCGCCTTTTCTAATACATTTAAGCGCAATTAATGTGAAGCTTCTGTGAACAAACTCAAGGAGCTTATCAAAGATTCGTATACCTGTATTCCCTTCATGTACACGGTATCTCGTAGATGCTGTATGTGAAAATCACAGGAGTAGAAAAAAAGTTAATAATATAGTAAAGAGTTCGTGCAGAATGGAATAAATGTTACACAAAATAACTAAGAATTGGAAAAGTTGCTTAACCTCATTGTGGTCATGAAGCAAGATGGGAGTATTTTTCATTGGGGAGAAACCAAGTACAGGAATCCCTTTCTGTCGAATATATCGAGCATCGGTTGTGGATGCAAGAATTTCAGGCCGTGAAAGTTTTTCTCCAGCTGAGGTTATAGCCTGTTTGAAAACTAACCACCATGGATTGGAATCATTAGTTGCAGTCATTAAAGGACGCCCCAAATGGTCTCTGATGGGTCCTTTCTCTATGATCTGCAATATTTAATTTGTCAAGAAATTAATGACAAAGAAACTGGTTTTAACAAAAGAGCCAAGATTTCATTAATATCTTTTTGTTTCTTATTTTATATTTATATACATTGCTAAAATAAATTATTGATGAAGAAATGTTCTAACATGTTAGGAGACTACGTTTGATGATAACTGATAGAGTAAAGTCTAATAGTACAAAGTAATAGAATGAGTTATGACGTATAAAAGATCTCATTAACTTTTATACATTGTACTACATAACATGTTAATTAAAAGAGAAAAAGGCTTCTAAGGTGTCATAGTTATAACTTTACGCAAGAAAGAAACCGAACAGCCATCAACTCACTCAACGACGCAAAATCAATTAAAATAACTTATCTAATTGTTACAAATCACATGATCAAAGAGATGAAAAATCATCTCTTAAGAAAAATAAGCTTAAGAGTGTAAAGAGAGAAAAACTCGTTAGATTTCATAGACTAAAGATAGATGGAAATGATTACACTTTGCTATACATAGAGTTAGGAGAAGATTAACAAACTAACTAAAATCTTAACTAACTAACCAACTTTTATATTTTAATACTAATATTCACTATAAAAATCTTTTTTGTAAGAGTTTATTATTTGCCTGCTTTTATGATAATCAGGTCTAATGAGTAATGATATGGATTAATAAAAAACACCATTTAGTTTGCAAACACTAGCACACTAGCACCATCTCAGATACTACTACTACACTGGTGTTTTCTTCTACCTTTTTCAACAGTAAACTCTGCCATCAGTGTCAGAGAGCATATGGAGTTTGTTCATTGCACACATCAAGAGGGTGGCAGTGGTCAGAAAAGCAGAGTCGGTGGTGATTTACAGTGCCAGAAAATTTTATTTAGTGTGCCAAAACTCAACAATGGTGTCCCAAAAACAGCAACAGAGCTCAGTAATTGATGAAAGAATGGGAGAAGACAAGTGGACAGTGAAAGTTGAAAATTGAATTCAAGAATAAGAAAAAATATCTTTTCAAATCATAATAGAATAAAACTTTTAATCTGATCAATAAAAAATATCTTTTCAAATCATAATAGAATAAAACTTTTAATCTGATCAATTGTAGGCCCACAACATTACCTACCGGACCCACCCAACCTGTAGGGATATGTTTGCATTCGGTGAGTCAACTCGAGTTGGCGGGTCCAACGAGTCAAACGAACGGTTACGATTGGGCTAAAACTGTTCGGTTGGGGTTTTCCGGGGCCCGTTGGGACCGTACCCATCAATATATTTTTATTATTATTAAAATTAGGGTTTTGCTAACCAACCAGTGCCCTAAGGGCAATGGTTAAGGATGTCAAAAATAGAAAATTTTCATTAAAAACAACAACTTTTTTACTTTTATAAAGTTAAACATTCCACTTTTCACCAATTTCCAATGCATAATTTCTATATTAATCTCCTTAACTAGTGCCCTTAGCATTTCCCTTAAAATTATTACTACTTAGCTTACAAAGACAGGCCCACACACCCTGGGCCAAACAAGCTTGCTGAAATTATAAAAAAAAATGGCCCAGTAAACACATCAAACCCTAAATACTTAACATAATCGGACCCTAGTTAGCTAAACGCCTCCCTCACTTTCACTCTGATTGATACCCTCACTCTCCTCTCTCTGACTTTCACTCTCACCCCGTCGGCAAAGTAATCCTAACCCCCAAATCTTTCCTTCGTCTTTTGTTTTCTTCCAATTTTTCTGTTTAGCTTCTATAAGAAGTTTCCTTAAGTTTAGCTTCAAAATCGTTTTCGTTTTCCTGAGTTTTCACCTTAGAGTTAGGTTTTCTGTGTTTTCTTGCCCGAACCGTATCAAACCGACCATATTCACCTGAACACAGAAAAACCGATCCCAAAATTGGGCACTACATTTCACCCGCGAGATGGTCCGGTTATGCAGTTTGGGCCCGAACCAATGCCCACCCTTAGTCAATGCTATCATTTTATGATTATAGTATAATCAAATAAAGTCAAGCTTTTGCTGTACTTTAACGATTGTAGTATCCTTGTAACTTGAGGCAACAGTTAATATGGACCACCATTATAGTCCATTTGGTAACCATTGTTTTTCACCATTAGACTGATATAACCCTAACACTTGTATGGTGCACTTTCTAAACTGGATAGTCTCCCAAACACAACCCTTTCTCCCCTTCCCTTCAGCCAGCCACGCGTCACTGCCCAAATCATTTGGTTTTTCAACAATGATGATTCAATAGTTGCAACTGAAATATTATTCTACGAAAATCGATGAATCATGTTCTATGACACAATCAAAACTCAAACAATGTCAAAATAAATCATGTTTTACAAAAATCATCGATAGTTAGTTTCTTGGTTGGATTTAAAGTTTGAGTTTCTCATCATTCAGGAGGTCAATCTCTTAATCATGCGTGGGTTTTCACAAAATTAAAAGTTGTGTCTTCTTCCTTTCCAAAAAAATGTAAATAGTTTCTTCCTGTTTATTGCCATTCCATAGCTTAAGATGACCAATAATGGATTATGGGTTGAACTATCTCCAATTGAATGTTCCATTTTGGTTGGAGTTGCAACCATCCATTATTGTTCATTCAACCCACAAAATGACATGTAAAAATTAAATGCGAATCCTTTAAGATTCTCGTCCCCTGACAGAATACAAAAACTTAATCCAAATTTTAGTGAGGCAAAAAGAATATGGAGTGGAGGTGACTAAAACCATATTCTTGTTCATCTCGTTGATTATGGTCGGAAGCAACAGGAGGCTGGACAGTGACATGGAGTGCAAAGATAAGATTATTTTTGGGTCTGTAGCAGAAGAGCCATAAGGGACGAAGGACGGTGTAAAACAGAAAAGAGGTGCCACAGATTAACTGCACAACCATGTGGTGTACGGCTGGAAACACCGGAATTCAACATCGCTTCCTCGAGCAAGCTGGATCTTTGCCTGTGGACAACCTACTAATCTTATCTTATCTTTTACTAAAAAGATAAGATTCTTTTGGGTCTGTAGCAGAAGAGTCGTTGTCATCCAGTGTCATTGCAGAGGGAAATGCAAACTGAATTGACCCAAACGGCATAGGGGAACATAAACTGGGTTGACAGGGGTGATGGGACAGCGACTAAAGGATTTGCGTTGAGGGAGTCAAATACTGAGAAACATGAAAAGGGGAAAATATTTGTGTGGAATATCTATAAACTAAATTTTTGTGTGGAATTTTTGTGTGGACTTATAAGTTATAACCAAATTACCATAAAGTGAGATAAGGGAAATTAACAAATTCCATAGTTGTCAACCGCCTCTGGATCAGCAAAGTAATTCCTTAGGAATTTGTATCTTCCTATACAAATCTCATTGTCTTTATGTTGTAGTACCGAAGATATAGTAAAATTATTGTTTACTAAGGTTAAGTTTGATTTGCTTAAAAGTAAGGAACTGGACAGGAGAGCTTCATTTATACCATGTTTGATTTAAAAACTACTCATGGAAAAATGTGGAGCAAGGGGGGACTGGACAAAAGCTGAAATTCTTGTCCCTCACTAAATCATGGGACAAATTTTGATCACAGGTGAAAATTATCTAAAATACCAAAATATCCTTTGATTTTCTACTAAAAAATGTCATCTCTCCCTCCTCCCTCTCTGAGATATCTCTCTCTCTCATATCTCTCTTTACACTCTCTCATATCTCTCTCTCCACTTTCTTTCTGAAACACACCAGAAATGAAATTAGAAATAAGAAAATGAAGGTTTACAGGTATAAATGGTTTCCTTCCAAGAAATTTAACAGTCTTGATCTCTCCCTTCCAAGAATTTGAGAGCTTGGTCTCTCCGTCCCATAAAAACAACCATTCAATAATCAGTTTCCCCTTTTCTCTCTGTAATTATTCCTAAAAATAAATATCATAGTCATAAAATGAGAAGTTAAAAAATGTGAATGGAATAGTAAATGTCTAGCAAGCAAATGATTTGTATATATAGAAGGGATGTAGTGCAATCTGCAACTACAGTACCAGGACAATGTCAAACCGGAGCAAGGGAAATCCAGAGTCCTGTTTTGAACAAAAAATTTAGCTCACTTCACCTATGACAAGATTTAGCTCAAGTCACATCAACAACAACCAACCAAGCCTTATCCCACTAAGTGGGGTCGGCCAAATTTTTTTTGAAGAAGTTAAATTAGCCCACCTAAACTAACACCTGGGAGAATCAAACCTGAGACCTCGAGGAGGAGCACATTCCCAGGTCCCAAGCCAATACCACCAGCTCAAGTCACATCACACCAAGTAAATTTAGGGACTATCCATCTTTGTTTCAGACACACCTCCTTCAATATACCAACATCTCTCAACAGCTTCCAAAAATCCCTATCCATTTCATCTCTTGATGCGTTCCATTGTGCTCAAAAGGTACCACATCTCTGTTCTCTACTTGGTTTTTCATACAAATTATTCGTATATATATTAGACTCATTCATAATTATATATTTGATTGATTGAACCAAGGTGCTGCTGGGAATTCAAAGGGGGATGGATGCCTTGATATGAACAGTGAATTACAAGAACAAGAGAGTTGGATGCAGCACAGGTTTATAAGCTGGAGTTTTCTTGTCCTCACTTAAGAAAAGGAGGGTACCACATTTTTACTTCCTGTCTCTTCTACTATCTACTAACCAAACAAGAGACTCATTTCCTGTCTTCTCTAATGATCTCTTTTGTACTTCTCTAATAACAAAGTGTAAGTATTCCAATTTCTACCAATAGGAACTTCCGTAACTAAAAACAAAAATCATTCTGCAATAAAATCCAAAAGAAAAATCAGACTTTTCATAAGAAACTCACCTCATATGACATATTTCTAACAGAGGGTGCCCATTCAGCAGCAATTCTCCTCTTCATTTCATCAGGATCCGTCGTAGGAGTCAACCTAAGATCAAAACCAGCTTCCGCCTCCGAAGGTTGCATGTTCATCACAAACCCCTTCATAAACACCATCAACAACATCAAACATAAATCAGCAACCATCTTCCCATTTAACAAATAGATTCAATTAATAAACACCTTATAGTGATTTCACACACACATCCAATCAAATCGTACTATAAAAATAACAAATGGATTTAAGTTATAAAAATCATACACATACATCCATCCAATCACATTTCACCGTATATATATTTATGCAGATATTAACATAACAAAGTGGCATCATAATGATTTTACACATGTATTCAATCAAATCAAACTATAAAAAATAAACGATGTTATGATGAAATGCGAGACTCACATCATGAGTGGGAACTCCAGCTTTAACATAAACAGGATTAACCGAAACAACCTCCGAATTAAGCGCCTTCCCAGCCTTAACAACATCAAACTGACTCTCTCTAAACCTACTCACAACCTCAACACTCTTCATCAAATTCTCCATAGCACTATCATCATACAATCTCGAACCATGCCCCGGTTGCCCCTTTGCCTTAATCTTCAAATTCCAAGGAATCCTATCCGCATAAAAAACCCTAAACTCATCACCAACCGAAGCTTGTCCTTCATCTAACGCAAATCCAACATTCATCTTTTCAAATTCATCAGACTCCACAAACAACTGCCAACCGCCAAATCCACCAACCTCCTCATCAGGAACTAGGGAGATATGAACTGTCCGAACAGGAATGTATCCGCTATTATGAAGATTGCGAATTGCTTCGAGGTATTGCATAGCGATGCATTTATCATCCTGTGCACCACGGGCGAAGATAAGGCCGTCCGCATCGCGGACGGCCGAGAAGGGAGGGTGGAGCCATTTAGAGGGTTCAGCAGGGACGGAGTCGAGATGGGAGTTGAGGAGGATGGAAGGGAGGGAAGGGTGGGACCCAGGCCATGTAAAGAGAAGGAGAGGCTTCCCTGGGGAGAGTTCAAGAGTTTTGTGATGGATGGAAGGGATGGAGTTGGATTGGGAGATGAGGTAGGAGATGGCGGAGGTGTAATCTGGGGTTGGGTGTGCTGTGTTTATGCGAAGGTAGCGTTGGAAACGACTGATTGGAGTGTCGTTTTCGTGTTCTGAGTGGGTTGTTGTGGAGAGAAGGAGAGTGAGAAGTGTGGTTGAGAGAATAGAGTGTAGTTGTGTTTGTGTTGTTCTCGCCATGATTGGGGAAGTTAAGTCAACAAACTCAGCTTTTCAGGACAGACTGAATTTCTAACAGTCCTTTTGTTTAGTTCAGCTACCTTCACATTTTTTTAGTTGTTAATTAAAATTTTTAGTTTATCCTTCCAATAAAATATATTTTATAATTTAAATAATATGGTAGCAGTGGTGTTGATCTCTAACTGTGTAAATATCAGCTACAATAATCGTTTGTTGTATCAAAATTTTTAAAATAGTATTTGATTATGTATTATGTTAGTTATTTTCGTGATTATTGTTATAATTATTTATTTATTTTTTTGGAAGAATTGTTATAATTATTTATCAATATGCTCACTTATTATCATATCAATCTCTATATGAAGTATTATTTTAACTAGCAAAAAGATGGACTCTCACATGTCCGTCTTTCCACCCTTTTTATTACGCTAACGTTTAAAAATTATGAACGGTGTTTTTTTTTATAAAATTTTGATTTTGATTAAAACTAAAAATATAAATGTCTGTTGCTTTTAAGTTATAACAAACCAAATAATCTAATTTTTTTTTAATGGCACAAAAACAATCTTTAATTCTTTATTATAAAAAAGTTGTTTAAGGGTATAATTAGGATAATGAAAAAGTTAGTATAAATATACTCGCTACTTTGTTACACTTTTTAAATGATAAAGGGAAAAAATCAGACATATATATTCATATCGTGTTTGTTGCATTTATTTTAATATTTAAATTTATTCTTATCTATTTGTTACATGTATTATTTGCATTGAAAATTGAGGGCATTTTTGGAAAGAAAAACTCAGCCCAAAAGAGCTGAAAGTGGTAGTTTTCTTTATATATAGTATAAATACCAAAGACCATTTTAACTAACAAAGTGCATAATTAAATATTATTTTGAAATTTTTATACATTGAAATACTGATGTAACAATTCGTTGCACATTTACGGATAAAAATAACTATTACCCCTTTAAAATTTATTATAAGATTACAATTTCTACTTTAAGTTCAAGAATTCTAATGTCTCACTACATATGGTCTTTAAATTAATAGTTAAATAAATAGTTTTTTTTTAATCTATCTATGCGTATGAATTAAATCCTTTTCTGAGTTTAACCTAAGAGTACCTATTACGTTTCTTAATCTTTTGATAAAATATCTATTATACTTCTAAGCATAAAATGTTACAAGTAAACTTATAAATAACTGATAGATATGAGAAAGAGGATAACAATGTGGGCAAACGAAAGTTTTTCCAGTTGATAAATAGTTGACTCACTCGTGAGATTTTAGGTTCAATTTCAGTTGTCAATGTAAAGATCTTTTTTATAGATAATCTACAGGTATTTTTATTGGTGCTTGTTATACCCCATTTTTTTTACCGTTTAAAAAAAATTAACTCGTCTTTTTAAGCGGAGAAGTTTCGTCGTTTCAGACGAAATTTCGGCAGAGAGGTATTTTTTTTTTCTTTAAAGAAATGGCAGAGAGGCATTTTAAAATACCTCATTTTGGTTTCGAAGGGACAATTTTAAGTTTTTATTTTTTTATTATTATTTTTCAGCTTATTTTATTTTTAAACTTGTTTTTATTATTTTTATTTGTATTTATTTCGTATTTTAATTCTGTACTTTATCTTAGTTTTTTTTTATCCTTTTTAGTTTTTTTATGTCCATGCGTCCTTTGTTCATTGGTCCAATTTTCAGTCCATAATTCTGTCCAGCCCAACAAGGGGCAATTTCGTCCTTTTCCTCCATCAACAAAGGAACCATTTCATCTTTGTACATTCATCCTTTGTGGAACACAGTGTACCTGCAATTAACCCTAAAAATACACAGTATATAAGACAGTCATTAATGACTGGCATGAGGTCCAAGTTTTTTTTGTCAGAAA
>Ga0315913_1003116_pt1 | contig 19814 bp, 8 predicted proteins | sample MpolsnodulesMG_FD_207736 | JGI IMG/M metagenome (GOLD analysis project Ga0315913, IMG submission 207736) | Medicago polymorpha root nodule microbial communities from Los Angeles, California, United States - small nodules | ecosystem: Host-associated > Plants > Roots > Nodule | place: USA... | reverse complement strand
GCGAGCAAAGCTTTCTTCCCCATTGGGTTTGTGCCACGTCATCCTGGGGAGGCCAAACCGCCCTTGCTCGCCTCCCAAGTGATTTCACTCGCCATGGCAAGTAAAACCATGCTCCTGCCTATATTTTTCTTTGGTAACTCGCCATGGCGAGTTGGTGGCGAGCTGGTGGCGAGCAAACATGCCTCTCTGCCTATTATTTTCCTTTGTTAACTCGCCATGGCGAGTTGGGCAACTTGGGAGGCGAGCAAACATGTGATTCTGCCTATTTTTGCCGTTTTGCACTTTGTTGCTTGTTTTGCATCTTTGCTCAGTGCCTTGGGTCATTTTCCTGCAAAATTAGGTAGAGTAAGATAGGTAAAGCATAAAATGATTCAATTCAATTATCTCTAAGCTTTTTCCTGAATAACTTGCAAAACAAGTTATAAAAGTGCCATAAATCGTTATTAGAATTACTACTTCCTGACACTTATCAGTATTCTCTTTATATATGCCATAGAGCTTCACTTCAAGGGAACAAGTAGAGATTCTCTCCATTTCCTAAATTAAATGATAGTGTCCATTATTATCGTTTTGGAGTAAATACATGATATAAATGCACATATTTCTAAAATTGATGACATTAATCATATATTTTACACCAAAACTATAGTAATGGAGATGTCCATTTCCTTTAATAAGTGGAGAGGATATGTACTCCAATGAAATACCCTTTGGGATCCCTTCCTCCTATATAAACAATACTAATGTGTGTTTCTATCCAATGTGGAACTTCCACTTTTTTAAATTCATACAATACTAGTTCTATTCAATGTAGGACTTGGTGTTTAGTTTTTCAATTTCCAGACTTGTGTTCCAACAATTCCCCACTAGAATTTTAAAAATGGTTGCGGTAATAACGTCAAATGTTTTTGTAAAGTTGTGCATAAACAAAGGTATCTAGGACTTGAACATTTTCATAGCGAGTAAAATTATGATTTCATAGAACTCTCACACAACCTTTTCCGAAAGGTGTATTCTTAAAGCACATGCTTTTATGGCCTCATACGTGTATCCTAGTTAAGCGAGCGCTTTAAGCCCCAACTTCCTTAGTATCATACTTCTTCTCCAGAGAATCCCAAACATATCTAGGAGTGTCACATCATCTCATCCGTAGGAATCATATAGACCATTTGTGATTCCATTAAGAATAGAGTTTTGCTGAGATAACCATTCTCTTACCATAGGTTTAATTCTAAAGCAGCAACTTTGCTTTCTCTATTAGGTTTTTTTCCTTTTCAGTTTGCTTTTTGTTCTCGACATGATTAGATATATTTGTATCCATTCTCTTGGTGTTTAGTTTCCAACTTCCAATTTTCACACTTGTGTTCCACCAATTAAAAAAAACAAAATAAAACTAACTCGTTACAAAAAGAAATTAAAACCTATAAAGTTATTAGTTCTTGAGCACCGCCAAGTTGACAAAGTTATCTCCTACTAAAATCTAGAAGAACAAGCTACTTGCTATTGCTATTTTCACTATCTATTCTTTTATGAAAATTAACTAACCGTGTAGTTCAGTCAATTAGACAATTATATATTTTCATTATTGTATACTATAAGCGTCCGTTTTACTTATGGGCATAATTGCATATCATGGTTGAAACCAAGTTAGACAATTTCATGAAAAAATGTCTGTCACATTTGTTTTTGCCAATGACAGCTCCAAGATAGGTCCCACTCTTTCATTTATTTAATTTAGCTTAATTATACACATACCATTCAAAAATTCTAATGTACTTTTGCTGTATAACACTACTATCAAATAAATTAACATGGAATAAACAGAATAACATGAAACTTTCGGATCAATTTAAGGAAAATGGTCGGAAATTTGTGTCCTAAGCATTTTAAAATTCATAATACTAAATTTTGTTACTGTCTTAGATTTGGTTACATGATATCAAATATATTTCATTGACTTACGTACATATAGACACAACAAAATATTGGTTTCCAGGTGTGTGTGACTCTCCTTTTAGCATATTTATTATATATTAGTCTGAAATAAAATAAAAAAGTCTTATACACACCAAATATGTTACTTCTAACGGTGAGAGAGTTTGATTTCTCTTAAATAAAATCTCAATTTATTTGACTTAACTCAAATTAGTTGAACTGTAACTTCGGAATTCATATATGGTTTAAATGATCAACTCTATTGCATGGGATCAATACATCTAAATCGTCTAGATTTGAAAGCTAGGCTTCAATTAATTTGTATTATTCTGAGTGAAATGAGAGCTTATTTCGGAGAAATCGATCCTCTCAAACTTGAAGTAACATACTTGGTTGCGTAAGACTTTTTATAATTTTTTTTTGTTAAATGAGTGTGCATATTTTTTTTTTTTTTGAATAATCGAGTTAAATGAGTGTGCATATATTAAAAACTATTAAAATATATCATCATCTACGCATGTGAAATTTTCAGCATTTGTAGGCGAACTCAATTTTCAGTTTTACTTTACAAGTTTCTACCATGATATATCTGTATTCATGCTCATAATTATGTACGAAATTTATTCATTCTTTTGAACTTGTCACGCAAGAAGATGCACCGAATGTGTCTTCCTAAATTAGAGGTAGATTTTATTTAGATCATTGTTCTTTTGACTTTGCATGTGATTTTGCATACGTAGTTCAAATATTGTTGTAAAGGGTTGCCAATATATAATGCACAACAGTTATATGAGTTCTTAAATAACATCATCAAGTTGATGTATAAATATATGAGCAGGAGTCGGTAGAAATTGTTTACTCTGATTTTTACAAGCTGGCTTGCTAGTGTGGAAAAAATAATATAAATTAATTCACACTAAATACTAAATAATAGAATGAATTGAGAAAGGTCGTTACTTTTGGCAACAATGATAGCAAAAATAAATAAAGTATGTATTACATTTTTGGGGGATATATCTTTAGACTATAGCTAGTGTCATTCATATTGGATTGTATAGGATAAGTGTGGCCATTTCTTCAATTGATATTTATTTAGATTTAGATGATTTGAGAACAGTTATTCGATAATACGTTCAAATGATTGGTTCATATAGAATAAAAATGAAAGATTTGTATTGTCACTAGCTTAGATTAGGTATGTCCTTCAAAATCATTGAGAAATATGAGCCAAATGAAAATTCCCAAATGATTAACCCTGACATACAACAATAAAGCACCTATGTAAATTTACAATTTTTTTTAGCACCTATGTAAATTTACAATTTTATACAATAAACATTTAATTTGGACAATTTTAAAAAAGAGCGAAAAATTATTTTAGTCTCTGAAAAAAAGACTGAGATGCAATTTCGTCCATTAGAAAGTAAAGTTTTTTGTTATTAAAAAGAAGAATATTTTGGGACAATCTAATTCCTATCTTAGTCATTGTCATTAATTTGGTTCATGTTGGGACAAAGAAAATTGGTTTCTTGAATGCAAAAGAAGTAAAAAAAATTAAAAACAGGTGATTGATTGAAGAAGATTTTTGTTATAGGGACCATTTTGTCCATTTTAATTATTGTCAAAGACTATTGTTCCTTTCTCAATTATTGTCAAAGACCTACATTTTCCATTTTGAAACGATTTCATGTTAAACAATCAATTTTGTGACAGTACTTAAGGATTAGGCTATTTTCGTTTATTTTTCTCAAGACTAAAAATTGATTTTTTTTTTATGACCAAATAGAAAAATACTAAATTCGTCCATTTATATAAGCCGCTTTGGTACTTTAATTTATTTTATTGTTTTTTAAGAAAAGTTAGCAGTGTGATAATGCGTATGATTATCATCGAATCATTCTTTATGTATAGATGTTTTCAATTCTATTCTTCATCTTCCAACAAAAATTAAATTATTAGTATCGATGAGTAATATATTTGACTTTATTTTAAAGAAAATAATGATTATGAATTGACTTCCTATCATAGATAATTTACTGAGAAGACATGTGTTGCCCATTGATGAGCAGCTTTGTACAGGAGGATGCAGGTGTAATGAGGATAGCGAATAATTGTTTGTTTCTTGTGGTTTTTTCAGCAGCATTTGGTATGTTATTTGTGGTTGGTTAGGGGTTTCTTCTGCATTTTCTCGGAATCTAATTGCGCATCTAAACCAGCTTTGCGGCTTGAGAGTTTTCTCTAAAAATATGTGCTTAGTGTTCAAGATGTTATGGTTAGCGGTTGTTTCCATTATTTGGAAAGAGATAAATAGGCGTATTTTCCAACATAACGAGGAGCGTATTCTTTCAATAGGCGAACATGTTAAGCTTCTTGTGTTTTTGTGGTTTAAATTGAAATTTGCTTTATTCGATTTTGAGTACAATTTTTTGAGGCAAAATCTTATATTATGCCTAACTTCTGTAACTTAGCTCCTTGATGTTCCTTGTTTTTGGTTTGTTTTCTTTTTTTCGAGTTTGTAATTTGGACTTTTTAAGTCTTCCTTAGCACGCCTTGTGTTGGATGACTTTTTTGTGATAGTAATATATCAGTTTAGCCTCTTAAAAAAAACAACAACATATCTAATATTTTGAAATGGAGCATATATTTAGGAATATTTTGTCGTTAAGGGAAATTCATATTTGATAAAGGTAGAATGCAAGATCTTATTAATAGAAAATACTAAGGTTGTTTTAAAAAAGAAAATACTATGGTAAATACATGGTGATTTTTTACGGAAAAATAAGTTTTATTCAAATGTTAAAATAAGAATAGTCTAATCAAATTGACGATAAAGTTAAGACCTTCTCAACCCATATTTTGAGATCAACGCTAAGGATTAAGAGAATAAAAAAACGCTAGTGGTACAGATCCGGATCCTCTACTTCTCCTCACTCTCTCCTTGTCCCTCCTTCCACAAGTTGTTTCTATCTCTCTGAATTTAGAGAGAAGATCTAGAAAGAAAAATATAAAAAGGAGAGAGAGAGAGAGAGAGAGAGAGAGAGAGAGAGAAAGAAAGAGAGGGAGGGAGAGAGAGAATGAGAGATTGAATGAAAGCAGAGGATCCAAATGCTAGTGGTACACATAAATATTTCATAAGCGCCAATAGAAAATCAATGAACCAAATAAAACCAATTTCTTCCACATATACCCAATGGTAAAAAATAATGCTAGGTCCATGGTCTTTATTTCATCCATTTATGGAAACAAATATTTATTCCTTTAACTCATATCGACTATATGTATTCATTGACATGAACACATATTTATTGTTGACAATTTGTCAAAAAAAAAAAATGTTGACAAGTCACATGTAAGATCGGAAGGGTGTTGAATTTGGTAATAGTCTCCATAAGCTCCTTGCTCAAAATAATGTATCGACAAAATAAGTCATTCTCAAATATTTCAACAAATGCTTGGAGTACAAACTTTAAACAAACTAAAAATGACAACAAAACAAATTTACCATTCGGATCTCAATTCAGGAGGTGATGGATCGATAAAACACAAATTTGTCATAGTGACTTTCTAATGGGGCTCTTAGAGGTCCTTTCTACAATTTAGGTTGTAACCATAGAGTTTAGACTCAGAGGTGGAAGACAACCAAATTAGAGAATACATTGTAAGAATACGATGTCATTGGAAAAAAAACACTAACTAGAGCTAGATTTTCTCTTCCTCTTCTCCATTATCATTGATGGAATTAACATGAGGGAGCGATGTTAAATACATGAAGAATTAAGAGAAAAAAAGAATACCGACACGGGACAACAAAAACATTAATTAAAGACAATAAATACCAAAAAGTGGGATTTCTGAGGCACTATGCGTTGAAATCCTATTAACGATAAAACAACTATTAGAATATGTAAATATATTTTCTATTTAGAGTGTACCTTTTATATATTAGAATACGTAAATATCTTTTATATTTAGTATGTATCTTTTATATTTGGTAGGTAATGTCTTGATAGTCAGCTCAGTAATGACTTGGTAGTCAAGACTCTTGTTGTATATATACATGTTCATGATGAAATAAGCAGGTAAATATTATCTTACATGCCAAATATAAAAGATATTTAAATATTCTAATACACCCTCGTAGTGAAAACTAGAGGTTGCCGGATGTTGAGACCATGTCAAAAGTTATCAAAGAGTTGTCGTGGAAGGCTCTAAGTGAATATGTTGAGACCAAGAAACTTTCTCACGCACAAAATGAATATCCACTTCAATGTGCTTAATGCGTTGATTTTGAACAAGACTACCGGTAAGATACACGACGCTTACGTTATCACAACAAACTAACATGGCCTTTGAGACAAGACAATTTAGCTCCAAAGAAGATTCATGATCTAACATGACTCAGATACTACATTAGCGAATCCACGATATTGAACTACAACACTGGATCAAGACAATGTAGGTTGTCGTTTGGCAAATCAAGAGATGAGACTATCCCCAATACAACACCCAAATGTAGACCTTTTGGTGTCTAGACTACCACCCGAGTTGGCATTACTATATGTGATGAGCTTATCAATGGAGGAAAGATATACATGTAATTCAAAATCAAGAGTACCCTAAATATATTGAATGATGCACTTCAAGGCAGACATACATTGTTTATTTGAATCATGAGTAAATAAACACACTTGTTGCACAACCACTTCGTTTGGCTTATGTATCCACAAATTTAGCAGATGGTTTGCAAGAAGACATACCCACTCACTCAATAATTTTCTCAGCGTATTTATTTTGTGACAAAAAAAGACCTCATGTGTATATTGTAACCAAAATACTGAGAAAGTAACAAAGAGGACTCAAATCCTTCATAAGAAACTCATATCTAAGTTTATTCATTATGAATTGATGAAGGGAATCTAAGGACACATGTAGAACAATTTAATTCACAGAGAGAAGAATATATACTATATCATTACCTCAGTGGCAGATGAATACGGAACGATCAGAGATGTTGTAAAAGAAACCCAAGGTAGTGACATAGTCAGTAAATTATTGATTACCAAGCACAAGGTGCTTGTTTAAGTCTTTTAAAAGTGACTTCCTTAGCAAGCATACACAATTAAGATGTTGAGGATTACATAAACCTGGTCGCTGATTCATGTTGACAATTTCATCAAGATTACCATGTAAAAATGTGTTCTTGACATCTAATTGATGAAGACACAATGATTTTGATAAATCAACATTGAGTATCGTCCGAATAGTGGATGAATTGACTACTTGACTTAAGGTCTCACCACAATCGATACCATTTTGTTGACAAACGCCATCACATTGGGTTATCGTTCTAGTCATATCAATTTTGATGAAAATATGTTTTCGTTTTCATCTAAAATAGAAACATTTATTAACTTAATGATTCGAAAGATAACCCCAAAATACACATTGTGTTGAGCAAGCTTGCAATTTATCTCTCAAAGTAGATTGAATGAAATGGTAACAAAGAGAGCCAAAGACGTTAAGTTGAGAGTATGATATGTCTTTTTAGTAGAGAATTTTAGTCGAAGTTTAGAGGGCAAGCATTTTATTGGGGAGGATGTTGAGGAGGTAAGTGGTCATTTTTAGTGCATGATGCCAAGAGTGAGGTGGTAGAGAGACATCAAATAGAAGGGTGTGAATGATGTTATGATGGTGCAATTTTTTTCTTTCGGCTTTTCCGTTATGAGAAGACGTGTAGGGACAATAAAACATTTTTTCTCTCGAAGAATCAAGAGACATGAAAGCATCAAGAGGAGGATTAGACATCCCAACTAGGTTGGCACCTCCAACCCACCTCCATCCTATACCTCCTGCTCAATATTATTAAAAAAGGGAAGATAATGTGAGCATTAAACTGAAGAAAAATGGAATAAAATTGAGATTTATTTGCAATTGGAAAATTCCATAAAAACTGCGTAATCATCGAGGAATTAAGCATAATAACGAGGTCCACCTGAACTTATAATAGGTGACGTCCAAACATCATTATGCACAATATAAAAAGGCAACAAATTATAGTAAAAATATTCATAAAATGGTAAATTTATTTATTTTTTAAGAGGACAAGAATTGTAAAATAAATTCTTCCAAAACTTATTACAAAAAATGAAATTGTTTAAGTGACGATAGCTTAAAATAGGAGTGTTGTGATGTCCTAAGATGTTGTGCCTTAATTCTTTGGATAAAGCGGCAAAGATGGACGGTGAAGAGTTGGTAGTTGTTGGTGTTGTGGTAATTAGATAAAGGTCACCCGAGCTATCACATCTTGTTAAAAGCATCCTTGTTTGAAAATCCTTCACAGAAAAGCAGAAGGATCAAATTCAACATAATTATCATTATCGTTGGTAAATTTTCATACAGAAACAAGGTTTTCAATTAACTTTGGTGTATGTAAGACATTGTTTAGGGTTAGGGAATGACGAGGATTAGGTACTAGTGCATTTCCATAACCAATTACTGAAATATGATGACCACTATCACCAAGAATATTATTGTTCATATTGGAATAAGACAAAAAAAGACCTCCATTTGCAGTCAAGTAAGAGGTAGCCCGGTTGCCCATGTACCAATGATCATCAAGTGGAGTCATAGATAGAGCATGCAACACAACTTGAATGTTAGTTGGTGCATATGATGGTTAGGCACTATTTGTCGCCTCAATGGCCATATGAGCATGTTGAGGCTTAGGCCCAAGAAGTCCTGGTTGTTGATGAGATGTAGACTTATTCTGCCAATTTGGTGATATTGAGTACATACAAGATGGCGTGGCTCATGGTTGCCACAACGCATCCCAGGGTAGAAAGGACGACACACACACAACAAGAATCTTGACTACCAAGAAGTTATTATCCTGACTACCAAGTCGTTATTGACTTAACTATTAAAATGTTACCAAATATAAAAGATACACACTAAATATACAAGATATTCACATATTATAATAATGAACCTGATAAAAAAAAGCATTCCAATCCCATACTTAGCTTCCAATATACTCATGCAAAATGTACATGGTTTATCAATTAGAAGCCACCATCTCCATTTTACAAGTAGACTATGATTAAGCACTCAAATCCTTTTGTCCTTAATCACCAAACTCTTTTGAGGTACACACTTGGCAGGAAGCACTGTTGGTTGTTGTCTCTACACAACAATGTAAGACTAGTGAAGCATACTTCAGGTGGGAGTACCCTCCTAATATATGTTTAAATGCAACGTTGATGTAGTGTTTAAATGATAATATGGTTGGTATATGAATGTGATTCAAAAATGACAATTGAAGTTATATTCTAGAAAAAAACGTGTCTCACTAAAGCCTAAACCCTAAATTCTTCCGTTTTGTCGTACTATTCTCTGAATTGAAGAACTATGAGTTGACAGCATCATATTTGAACTAGATTCTAAGTTGGTTGTTGATAATTTTGATAATCCTGAAGACTACCTCTCTTATTTTAGTTTTATTATTAAAGATTATACTTTATAATTTTTAGTTGTCCAAACTCATTGATAGAGTTTATTAAGAGACGAACGGATACCTGACTCGTCAGTTAGCTAGAGTGGTTGTAGAGCTCATCAATTACTTAATAAAAAAGTTTGTTAAAAGAGTTTATAAAAGAACCAAATTATTTTTCCTAAAATAAACACTAAATAAGGACTAAACCACCACAGAGTTTAATGGAGATAGTTGATGCATAATATATATGAATGTTGTAAATTTCGAAGAATCAAGTTTGATTCCGATAAATAGAAAATTAAGGATGGAACTAACATGGCGAAGTTCAATCAAAACACTATGAATAAAATAATTTTTTCAGAGTAAGTAAAAAGCATTGCAAATTTCCTAAAAAAAATGCATTGCTAAAAAGTAGCACTCACTTTAAATATTATCTGGGTGGCATGAGGAACAAAACATCCTCCAAAATAGTCAGACTGTAATAACTGTGTAAGTAGTATTATGAAAGGGAGACAAGACAAATTTGAAAACAAACAAACAAATAAAATAAATAAACAAACAAGACAAGAGGGTTGAGGCCACGAGTAAGGAAAGGAGAGGAGAAACACAAGAAAACAAACTTGCACCAACATAAAGTAAATCATCACCAATTATTATTGTCATCCCTAATCAATTATTAATTTTTAGTTTGTATACTACTCACTCTAGTATTGGATATAAAGGAAAAAAGAAATGTTTATGATCTAGAACACTCATCCATTCTATATCTCTTCATGCTTTAACCTTTCCATGTTGTTTCAAAAGTATCAAAACTTTTGTTGTTTTGAAATTCTAATGTCTACTTAATTTTTTTTCCCTTTGTTAGAGAGAGAACTTTTTCTAAGAGACTTAACTTCATTTTTTTTTTGAGGGATTAACTTAAAAAATTATAATGTAACTAATGTCATATTGGTGGATAGATAGAGATATATCGAATTCACTTCTCAAATTATGAGCTATATCGTTGATTGATTCCCATTCTTTCTTTGATTCATCCTTTCCCTTCTAAAGTCTAACCAAATCCCTTTTAATTATTCATAAAATAATACTCCCTTCTGTTCCTTTTGTATGAAGGTTTTTCTAAATAAAAATCTCGTATTTATAAGAAAATATCACATCTTTTTATGGTGTAACTATTATTTAAAAAACTTTTTTTTTACCACTCTTTTAATATTTGCCTTTTTTATATTAGTGAGTCTATTCACTTTTTCACAATTTTCTAGCTATAAGGGGTATATTTGTATAAATATTCAAAAATTTGTAATTATTGCAGTAGTTTTGATGTTATTTTCATATAATAAAAGTCGGAGGAAGTATTTAATAATCCGAATAATAAGTTGAGTGAAAGAAAAATTAGTGAATGTTGTTAAATCTGTATGATATTATTTTCATTAATCATGTTATTGGTGCAAAATATCCACTAAATTTACAAATTACAAATCTCTATTGAAAAATCTCGATAACCACCTTTAAGAAGGTCATTCTTCTCAACTACATCTTTTCCACAACAAGTTTGAACTCGAAACCTTGCCAAAAAGATCAAGTCAAGATACATTCAAATCAATATAACCATGGTTTTTATGATATTATAAAAATAAAAGAGATAAACTATTATAGGTAAATACAAGTGAATAATTTATAAAGAGGATAAAAATTTGTTAGCAGCAAATATAGAACTCTAAATCTCCTCATAATACACCTTCTTTCAACTTCCCTATACAACATAAGTATAGATATTTTTTGCATATAAAATCAAGAAATAGAAGTTAGTATAAATATAGAAAAACAGATATAATAGATGCTTATAAAGAAAGGCTAAAACAAAGGTCCTACACTTTTTGTTCTGTACCTCTCAAAAATCTCATCACATTTATTTATTTATTTATATATATGAATATATCTGTCGTTTGTGTTTTACAGCCTCGACACACCTCAAATAGTAATACACAATCTATCTCTCTAATTTCTAGCCTCTTTTTTCTCTCTCTTTTTCTTACCCTCTTATTCACAATTTCATTACAACCTTTTATTCCATTTACTTTGTGGTTTTGAATCACAAGTACAAATATTCATATCTCTATCACAATCTCTCTCTCTCTATATCATTGTCACATTTTTATTTACATACATAGATACATATATATCTAATATGCAAATGAAGAGGAAATTGATGCAATGGAGTACACAAATTCTCATGACCCTTTTATTGATTCAAATCATTCATGTTCATAGCATCAACAATGAGGAAGATCATGAAGAGCATGAGAATATGGAGAAGTTGAGCCTAGAACTTATCCATAGGCATGATTCAAGATTTCTTGGTGAGGTAGATCAAGTTGAAGCTATACAAGGGTTCATCAAAAGGGATATATTTAGAAGGGAAATGGTGGATCAAAGAGTAGGAATGAATTATCAAGGTCGTAATAGAAGAAAAGACATTGAAATGAAACAAGATTTTGAATTTTCAATGCATTCAGGAAGAGATGTTGAAATTGGTGAATATTTTGTTGGTGTTACAGTTGGAACACCAGGACAAAAGTTTTGGCTTATTGCTGATACAGGAAGTGAGTTAACATGGTTTAAATGTATGAGAAAGGTACATCATAATCACCAACATAAACATAAACATAATAAACATAAAGTAGGGTCAAAGACAAAATCAAGAACAAAATCTCATACAGCAAGAAGAAGAAGGGCTCATTCTCATAATCCTTGTGATGATATGTTTTGTCCACATCGTTCTCATACATTTCATCCAATTTCTTGTTCTTCTAAAATGTGCATTGCTGAACTACCTTATAGTTTGATTGATTGTCAAAGTCCTTCTGATCCATGTCTTTATGAAGTCAGGTTTGTTTATTTTCTTCCCTCTTTTTTCATGTTTTATTTTTTGCTAGGTGTTTGAAATATCATTCAAAATTGTTTTGTGGGGTTTTGGAAAAAAATTAATTTTGTTTTGGTTTGATGGTGAATTTTTAGCTTTTTGTTGCAAGTAGATTAATAGGATTGTTTTGGAGGACAACAAATTAGAAGACTTAGGCAGAAACTTTTCAGAAAAAGAAACATTAATATGCATTATTTGTTTCAAAATCTATTTTATGATTAATATTCATTTCATCCATCTCAATTCAATATATTTAAAGTTCATGCTACGGATACATATTAACATTTCTCTATACTAATAGATGATAGGAATAATTTAATAAAATAAGATTGAGAGAAATTAAAGTTTTTACTTTTTGCTTTTTTCATAGAAACAAGTGTTGCTAAATGAATAGGGTGTGTGACAGAGAGAAAAGATGAGAAATTAAAGGCTATCTTCTTTTTTTTTTTTTTTTACAATTAAAGGCTATCTTTTTGGACCTCAAATTTACCTTCTCTTTTTGTGGGAAAGGGAGATCACAAATTAAGACAGTTGGGGAGCAGCATGTAATTTATTGAAGTGTATTCTATTCGATTCGGTCTTTAAGGACACAAGTTAGCATTTTTCTAAATATTTACCATTTAAAAAATTCTTAACTTGTGCCCTAAATATGCAAGTTAGCATGACTTTATTTATTATTTAAAAGACTTCTTTAACCTTCGTTTAAAGTTCTAAAACGACTTATAATTTGAGACGAATGAAGTAATTAGTAGTGGAGTTTCATTTTTAAAAACAAGCCAAAATATTTGGAACATGTCTCTTTTAACAGATAGTTGAACTTAATTGCATTTTAATATTATTCTATTCCGTTTTTTATTTGGTAACTTTATGAGATGTAGGCAGGGTTGTATTCTATTCCGTTTTCAGCATGCGTTAAAATTAAGTATTTCATTGTACCAAAAAATAAATAAAAAATTAAGCATTTCATGGCATTACTCTAGCCACAAGACATATCCAAAGTTTTCAATTGGTTGGTTTGTTTATAAGGTTCAAATTGTACCAAAATTAATGTGCACTTAAGAGAGCAGAACATTGTCTAGTCCGGCAACGTATTTAGAGTTCTGATAGGGGTGATGGTACATTGATAGTAGCCTTGTTTATGTATCAATAATTAATGTGTTTGATTACAGGGTTAAAAAGTTTTTTTTTCTTCTTCTTATAAATATAGCGAATTATAATTTTAACTTTAAAGAATTAAACTGAATGTTTTCATCTTCACATATATTGACCTATATTTTTAAAACAATTTTTTTTTTAATTCTTTAAACGATGCTCATAAGACATTTGGTAGGAGGGCCTTTAAAAAAGTACTCCTCATACACATACATTACCACAAAAAGATGACCCAGCAACCATTCTTTCCAGCATCCAACCATTGGTTATAAATGAGAATTAATGTTGGTAGGTAGCATATCACATGCCCCACATTTCTTCATTCAAGGCATGCAGGAACATCAGTCTCTTTGTTAAATCTGTGCCTGCAATTAGCCCAACCTTTTACTCTATTCACCTTGACAACTATATCTAGATATCCATTTCAAACTAAAACAATTGATAAGGTTTGTACAAATAATAAGCATTTATTGAAAAAAAGTAATTATCAAAATATTGATAAATAAATTGGTACAATTTTGTATACATAGATTTCATCTTTAGTACCGTAACATGTGTTCTTAAATTTTTCATATTTATTTTAGGTCTTACTAACCAGTGCTCTACGATTACGATTATTACAGTAAAATGGTTGTTTACTCTTATTTCTTTCTTTGTTTGTTTAGTTTGTTTAGTTAACTTAACAAATGTTCAATTATTGACTTTTTTTTTCTGAAAAATCTTATCTTTGACAGCTATGGTAGTGGAATACAATCTGCTGTGGGATTCTATGGCACTGACACAATAACAATAAACCTAAGCAATAAAAGGATAGGAAAACTTCAAAATCAAACAATTGGATGTACACAATCAGTGCTAAATAGTCCAGGTTTCCCATATGAAAATGTAGGTGGAATATTAGCCTTAGGGTTTAGACACCATTCATTTGTTGACAATGCTGGTCTAAAATTTGGTTCAAAATTTTCCTATTGTCTTGTTGACCATTTGAGCCACAAAAATGTTTCAAGCTACCTAACATTTGGAACAACTCCTAAAGTCAAATTGTTGAGTGAAATCAAAAGAACAGATATGTTTCTGTATCAACCATTTTATGGTGTGAATGTAACCGGCATCTCCATCGACGATCAAATGCTGAAAATCCCACCAAAGGTTTGGGATTTTGAAGCTGGAGAAGGGATGATAATTGACTCAGGTTTTACCTTAACAGCACTTGTTCTTGAAGCCTATAATCCTGTTGTAGAGGCATTGAAAAAATCTTTGCACCATGTGAAAACGATTAATGATCCAAATAATGGTGGTTTGGAAGTTTGCTTTGATGCAGAAGGTTTTGATGAGAGTCTTGTGCCAAGGTTAACGTTTCATTTTGGTGGAGGAATAAGGTTTGAACCACCAGTGAAGAATTACATCATTGATGCTGCACCAAAAACTAAGTGTCTTGGATTTTTGCCAGTAAATGGAACACGTAATTCTATTCTTGGTAATATTATGCAACAAAATCATCTTTGGGAGTTTGATATTTATAAGAACACTATTGGTTTTGCTCCTTCTCCATGCAACTAGAGAGTTCTTCTTGTATTGAATGTTTTTTCTTATTCTCATGGAGAGAGATTACATTTTGTGTATTTGATTGAATTGGATTATTATTCTTTAGATTTGTTTTTTTGTTTTTCAAATGTTGTGTAATATATTCCATGTAAACATGTATCATAAATCTAATTAGAGTTTTTGTGATGTTAATGATTCAATGGTATGGGTATGTTGCATCCATACAATAAAAAATTGGTTATTCGCGCATAGTAAGTGCGATTACGGGTGGAAACATGTCCGGTCAAGTCAGACTCTGAAAGGCCGGAGCTTGATCTATGGAAAATTTGTACGTCTGGGTCTATGGCCTATCATAAATCTAACTAGAGTTTTTGTGATGTTAATGATTCAATGGTATAGGTATGTTGCATCCATACAATGAAAAAGTGGTTATTCGCGCATAGTAAGTGTAATTGGGTGAGAATATATGTCAGGTCAGATCAAGCTTTGAAAGGTTAGAGTCTGACCTACAGAAAATTTGCAAGTGTGAGTCTGGTGTATGGCCTATAGTAGGTCTTTTTTCTTGGACTGTTCTAACTTATTTAAAAGTCTGACCTAACTTGAAAGTCTATTTGAAGACTTATTTCATGTTAAGACCATTAAACAATCCATTTTACCTATTTTGAATTAGACTAAACATATCTTAAAGTCTATTTAAAAACCTATTTCACTGTAGGGTGCGACTATCATTATAAGGATTTAAAAACCTATTTCATTATAAGGCTTTAAAGCCTATTTAAATAGTGCATTGCTTGTATTGTTTTATCTAGAGGCCATTGTGAGAGTTTGTTAATTTTTGTGTTTTATATAAATAAATAAATAACAAGTTTTAATAGATATGCATAAATTGACCAATCTATTAGGTTTCAAGGCTATTTAAAAAGCCTAAATTTAGACTTTTCAATGAACCAGCCAGACCATGTCAGACCTAAATAGGTCAAGACATAGACAGCTGTAGAGAGGGACTGATGCATGTTGTAGGATTTGTGGGCTTGTGCCCACACAAAATTTTTAGAAACAATTTGTTTGGTAGTATAATGTATCAATAGTTGACATTTTGACCACATGGATCACACTTATCATAAATCATTTCTATCTTGGCCCACAAAACATTTCTATCTTGGTACTATAATTAAGAATTAGATGCAAAATCAAGTAGGGAATGACTAATTAAATGATTGTTTAGTTATTTTTATAGAGACATATCATTCAAAGTTTTCATAATATGAATAATCTTAGAGGATAATTATTAATGCTACAAATTTTTATATATAATGCCCCCACTATTTAAAAATCATGGATCCGTCACTGGTTGTAGTTCAGCTTGACCTATTCTCATTCCAGTTAAGTGCAATGTCCAACTGTCTGATTTCGGTTGCAACAGATTATACTATTTGCACAAAAATTATTTTTCTATCTTTATTTTCTTTATATCATATATTCAGAGGATAGATATATTTCAAAGAGAGATGAACAATTATGCATGCTAGGTTTTCAAAAAATAGAATTGTACATACTAGGTGTCAAAAAAATATCACAATCAAATGCTAATTAGTTTCCGTGAAAGGAATGAAGGTATTTAACTAGCGTCTACATCATATATTAATTTCATTATTATGTCATGACAAAATGTATGTTTATGTTTTTTGTAGTTTTCTATTCCTAGAAGCAATGATATTATTTAGTAGAGTATATATCTTCTGAATAATAAAAACATATATTTATTTTACAAATGTCAGTTGCAGTAATTTTGAAATCCTGGCCGACATCAGATGTTTTCCAGCTTTCTTTTGAGTAATGTTATATTATGGGTAATCACACAACATGACAAAAACGACTTTTTTTTTTATTAAAGCATATCGTCTTTTATATTTAATTTTTATTTATTTATTATTCATAATTCTAAAACGGTGTGTTTAATTGGAGCATCTAAGGTTTGTTAATTTTTTTTTGGGTGGAGCATCTAAGATCTTGATTTGTTGAAGTAAAATAGCTAAGAAAGTAAGAGAGGAGAGACAAATAATAAAAATATAAAATTTCACCGGATTGGTAGAAGTAGCCAAATTTGGTGTGTTTCATTTCTATGCATTTTTCTTATGTATCCTAACACTTTTTTTCTTAAGTGCAGTTTTAGTCTCTCAATTTTACTAAATCTGCAATTTTGATTCTTATATTTTTTTCCCAAAATTTCGGTTCCCTGTTGTCAAACTTGAGACATTTGGTTCCCATATTATTCTCACCTTCAATTTTTATGATATGACTTGAACCTATCTACTATGATGACATGACAACCACCATTATATATAAATTTAAGGGGAAGAAATTCAAGTCATTTTATTAGATAATATGTTGTTAATATATGGTGGTACATTAATAAACAATTAGGGCTAACTTTTAATAAGGTTGACTGTACTAATTTAAGAGCGATCTCATTTACTTGCCTCTTGTTGAACTTTAGTTTAAATTTTGTTAAAAGAGTATTAAACAGCTGCCTACAAGAAACAATAATGCTACCAACGTCATTATTACTGTTATTGTTACCATTGAAAGCAACAACGACAATCTTCGAATCCAAAGAAAAATTTGTGTTATTAAAGCCTAACCTTCCACCGCAACATTTGACGAAGTCCTAACGCCTCACCAATATTCACCGAACATAATGGGGTGAACCAAGTGGTTTTTGCTAGAACAAAACACCCGTCAATATCGTGAATGTACATACTAATACCAACTTTATTATGAGGAGAAGAGAGAAAAATATCAACGTTATATTTAAATCTACTTGGGACAAAACTTATTCTTTTTTTTGAGAGAAAAAAAATATATATATTGATTGATAGTGTTTTATTTGAATCGTGCATATAAATTAAATCCAATTTAATTTTAATAAGTAGGTCAGCAAAAGTTATATATACATTAGTTCCAAGATAAATTTATCATTTTAAATTTTTTAACATGTGCAAATTTACACATGATAGAAAAACCCTAATTAATAACGTAATCATTCCTCATCAGAAACACGAGGCCCTTTGTTGGAAGATTAAATGTGTCTGATCCAAAAACTTCTTTGCTTTTGGTTTTAGCAAAGTCGATCATATCTTGAAACTTCAGTATTCTGTAGATTGAGGTCGAAGAATATTCATCACTAGTGTGTTATGTGTACAACACAAAGATATATCCAACTTTGCCTCTCCAATTATTGAAGTGTACCGTATACGCCTATCAAAAGAAGAGAATCCCATGTTTAAAAGAGAGATAAAGATTGAAAAGATGGTTGGTGTTCTCCATAGTATGAACAAAGTTCTTTTAACTGTTGAAAACGTTCCTTCAAGAGTTTAGCCATCATGTTTTTTTTTTTTAACAAAACTAAATTAGTTCACCTAAATTGACATCAGAGAAAATCAAACCTAAAACCTTAAGAAAGAGCAAGTCTCAAACCAATAACATCAGGCATCTCAGGTGTTTATGTTTGGTAACACTAATAAAATAGCTTAATATAACTTATTGGATAAGCTTATAAGACTCCTTGATCAAATTAATTAAATGTGTTTGAATAGCTTATAGGTTCTTTTAAGATATACCATTATAAATAGGCGAATGGATGAATGTGTGCTAAAGATACATGTAATTCAATAAAGAAATATCAATGTTCAAAGTTGTGTATTTTATTTTTTTTTAAAAGTCAAAATATGTATTATTTTTTTATTGCAAAATTGCTACTTTTATGTTCCATGTATTCTTATGACACAAAAAAAGACTCTTATAAATAGCGTTTGAGCAAACTATCAATTAAAGTAGAAAAGCTTGTCATCTGATCTAAATATATATAGATTATGATATGATGATCCATGTCAATCAAATGTCAAACATTATTAAGAAAAATAAGAAAAGAAGCATTTGAACATTGGGAACTTTTACGATACACTCACAAATTTTAGTGTACTGATACTTTTGTTTAACAAAATTTATAAATTAATGATCATTTTTATGAAATAAAAAGTTATTTGTCAATATTTATATTTTAGAAAACATCATATCATAAGAAAAAACATCATTTCATTGTTTATAAGGATCATATTAAAAAATAATCTATATTCATTGTTAAGAGTAATAAAAATTCGCAAAAATTAAATTTTATTTCGTCAAAGATTTTGGCAAATAAAATTTAATTATTATAGTTGTTAATGATAGAAAATAATTATTTTTCTTCAAAAAAAAAAACAACTTATTTATTATTAATTTAACGACTTGGTGTACCGATACATTCAAATTTATTGGATGAACCATAGAATTTGCCTTTAATATACTCAAAATGAAAACTTAACTAACTAACACGTACCATTCATCATGTTTGACAACTAAGCCAATTTAGATTTGTCATTTATGCAAATGATTAATTAAAATATCTTTCGTAGACCCTACTAATCAATTGACAATAAGACAAAATTATCCGTAGCAGTTAACAGTTTGGAGTTTTTTGCGTGCTATAGATGACAAGACGGAACGGACAAATTTTAAGGCATCTTTTATTTGTTTTTAATTGTGTGATTACAGAAAATTCATTGTAAACTTATTTTGTTTTCTAGCTTTAAACTTAAGGGACGATTTTGTAGTTTTTTTTTAGGGGGTCAAAATCGCAACTTTGTGAAAGTTAGGGGGCGAAAACTGTTATTAAGCCTTTTATTTTCTTCAATTTATTGTCAATTGATATTGCATTGAGTTTTTTCA
>Ga0315913_1003113_pt1 | contig 19817 bp, 8 predicted proteins | sample MpolsnodulesMG_FD_207736 | JGI IMG/M metagenome (GOLD analysis project Ga0315913, IMG submission 207736) | Medicago polymorpha root nodule microbial communities from Los Angeles, California, United States - small nodules | ecosystem: Host-associated > Plants > Roots > Nodule | place: USA... | reverse complement strand
ATGGAGTTCATGTCAAATGGAAGTGTAGACAAATGGTTATATTCAAATAACTATTGTCTAAATTTCTTACAAAGGTTAAATATAATGATAGATGTTGCATCTGCATTGGAATATCTCCATCATGGTTCTTCAATACCAGTGGTTCATTGTGATCTAAAGCCTTCCAATGTCTTGTTGGATGAAAATATGGTTGCACATGTTAGCGATTTCGGTATTGCCAAGCTCATCGATGAAGGACAATCTCAAACTCATACACAAACTTTAGCTACTATTGGATATCTTGCACCAGGTCATTTCTTCTCTTTTACATCTTAACATTTTCTTCTTTTATGTTTTCAGTCCTAACCAATCTATTTGAGTTTTTAAAGAAAAAGGATCTACAATACATACCAGTAAGCAACATGTTATATTTGTAATTAATGTGTACATAGTATGGTTCTAAGCCTTACTGTTTACACTATTTGATAACATGCAGAGTATGGATCTAAGGGAATTGTTTCTGTCAAAGGAGATGTGTACAGCTATGGGATTATGCTAATGGAAATCTTTACAAGGAGAAAGCCAACAGATGATATGTTTGTTGCAGAACTAAGCTTGAAGACATGGATCAGTGGATCATTTCCTAATTCAATTATGGAGGTCTTGGATTCAAATTTAGTCCAACTAACTGGGGACCAAATTGATGATATATCGACTCACATGTCATCTATTTTTAGTTTAGCCCTGAGTTGTTGTGGAGATTCACCTGAAGCAAGAATCAATATGGCAGATGTTATTGCGTCGCTAATTAAGATCAAGGCTTTGGTTGTTGGTGCAAACACGGTCTAGTTATTTTCATTTGTAAACTGATGTAATTTTTTTTCCTTTTGTAATGTTTGTGTTTGATGTTTTCAATATTGTTTTTGGATTGATGCCTTGATACTTCAGGTTTGTCCTTTCAACTGTCTTCATTGTCGTATGAGAATGAAGTACATTATTTTCTTAATATATTTCCTTTTGCTTTCAAAGAAATCGACTAGTGAATAAGGATCATCACAGAAGCATGTAAATCGTGTGTATTGTATCCATTTATGCTGTATCCCCTCTCAATTTTTATTTATTTTTTAATTTTAATTTGAAGTTTATTAATGGTGCAGTCTTTGGAGGAGAGTAGTAAGAATGGGAAGAAAAGATCTTCTATGTCATAGCAGGTTGCTACATAATTGTGCAAAAAATTATAGTTGGACATGTTTGTTAATCAATTTGGAGACTTGTATATGATCAAATTTGTTTTGTACTTTAAGCTCAAGGTTGTTGAAGTATATTAAGAAGCTTAAAGTACAAAACAAATTGCAGGCCAAAAAGCATACAAGTCAAAAGATGTGGTATTTCAAATTCAATATACTTAAAAGTTAAAATTATTTTCCACATATATGAAGATGAACTTTTCAGATCCTATGCTTGAAATCATTATCCTGTGTCAAAATTACAAAAACAAATTATATATCATACATTGTTTTCCCAAAATCAACAAGCGAAATTGATGTTAGAAAAAAACAATTGCTTCTAGTAATTAAACTCTAAGATGATATATCATGCAATGTTGTTGTGGCCTTTGTCTCTGACATCGTTTACAAAAATTCACTAATAAATGCCCAAATTCACTAAATTTCTAGTTTCAGGTTTTTCAATTTTGGTTGCGAATTTATCTTAAAATTGGTTTGATGAAACGAGAACTGTATAAGTTTACTCTATAGATAATACAGTAGAAATGCCGAAATTGCTAGGCCGGACGCCGTGAGCTAGTAAGATGAGACAAAGGATTTATTTTTATTATTGGTTGTAAGAATACTGGCTTTTGCATTAAACAGTTCCTCATATGCGTAGCAAAGTATAGTATAAGTGGTTTTCTTAGGTGTCCTATGTATATTATAAGGGGTAAATTCTTAGAAAGAATGTAATGTTAGGTGCTTCTTTATTTATTTTGAAGAATCAACACTTCTAATCAAAAGTGTGTTCGTGTCTGTGTGGCTTTGACCTCACAAAATGGAGAGCTACAAGTACCAACATGTCTCAAAATTGTTGTAAACATTGTCTTCAGGATGGATTGAGAACATAAATTTCTTTCTAAACTCTATGTTGAGATTCTTTCGTTGACTCTGAATTTGTTCTCACAGTTCTCAATTACCTTAGTTTTACAAGATATTGCCTTGTTCCATGCCTTGCCTTAAAACTTGAACCATTAGAGTTGCTAGGGCCTAGGAACAATGCTGAATTTATATGTGACTCTATCGTGTTTTGCAGAAAAATTGGAGAGTTTACTTGTGGTTTAATGCTATTGAAGAAAATATTACTTCCATCTTTATTTCGATATCCTCGAGTTTACAAAACTCATAGTCACATACATTTTGCTCCAACTACATGCACTAAACTCTGTGTTGATCAAAGTTTTGTAACACATTCGTTCAAAAAAACAAAAAAAGTTTTTTTTTTGAAGGAAAAAAAGACAAAAAGTTTTGTAACATACATCGATAAATATGTAAAAAAAAGAAGCTCATTTATAATGCAACTAAAATAGTTTTTCATAAGCTTCTGAATCTTCCATGTATGAAAGCATCTCCCGTCAAGGGAAGCATGCGAACGCTTCTCTTCATCTTAAGTTTTGTTATGGGTTCAACCATTGCCTTATGACTGACTTTATTTTCATAAGAATCTATGCTCTAATTTAGTAATTTGTTGATCCAAGTCACCAGCATAAAGACGATTCAAATTTTGCAGCACATCAATTGCAATTTCCTCAACAAGTTCAAATTCTGTTGAGAAAAAAATACTCAAATAGCGAAAGAAAGAAAACATTTTGTCCACAGTTGAAAAATGTGTGTGTATGTGTTTTTCTTTGTTCAAGTTGAATCGTAGGAAGAAGCCTAGAAACCCACTAATGATAAGACATCCAACCGGAAAATAAAAGACTGTAATTTAGAAGTCAGTCAACGAAGAAAAAACATCACTATTGTTGGGTGACATAACTAAGAGGCCATGAGTGTAGTTTGGTGACATTATTACAATTTACAATAGACGTACTATAACGTAAAGGACACTTATAAGAAATTTAAAATTGCTAAATTAAAAGTCGAATATGTTTTCTTGTAGTCCATAAACAATGCTGACCGAATTTTTTTTAAGACTGAAAATAAGATTTTAATTAATAGAGACTAATTATTTTTTAAAATATTTATAGGAATAAAAAACATATTTAACACTTGAAAAATGAAAAATGTTAAAGGAATTATTTTTCTAACATTCTTTTTAATACTTGTTTATTTTTTAGTAGTTGAAATCAATATGGATTCTATATATTAAAAATCAGTGTAACATAAAAGGTGAGACAATCTCACGAGTTCCACCAAATAAAAAAGTGAATATCATAGTGTTAAAAAATGTTTCTAAAACTTCTCTTAAAAAAGTTAAATAGAAAATAATTAAATAATTTGTATTTTGAAGTAATCAAATGATTTGTAATTTGGTGTTTGTTCAGATTATTATAACCATATAAGCTTTTTTTCATGTATATTTATTTGAGTTTGTATTGACAACTAAGCTAATACTAATAAAATTAGGGAAATAATAATTTGTGTCTTTAGGACATTCTTTAAGGACTTTAAATACAACATCCGGTCATATTTATAAGAAACAATTTACTTTTTTGATTCATTAAATAATTGATGTATTCGGTCTATTTCTAGACTAGATGCATCAATTATTTAATGAATCTAAAAAGTCAATTTTTTCTTATAAATAAGACCGGAGGTAGCAGTAAATTTTTATAAAAACTTGTATATTCAATGCATCAGTAATTGGAGTATAAAAAAATTTCAAAAAATAATTTTTTAATGAAAAATCTTTAAAATATGGTCTAAATATATTCGTTAGTATGACTCATTTAAAAAAAAAATGGAAACTCCTTATGGTTGACTTGAGCCATATAGCCCCAACCAACTTATCTCTGTCTTTGAATCTCACATTTATTCAAAATGTCAAAAAGTGGGAAGCGAAAGACACGTTAATATTAATAGGGTTATGTTAACAAATGCTCTAAGAACACTTGTTAAGAAATTATTCCAAAAATATTATTCATTATTAGTCCCTATCTGCATTTTATAGGAACTATTTTGGAGGACTAAAAATATCCATTTTTTGTAAAATGTTTTTAAAATAGGAACTATTTTTACAAACTACAATATTTTGGAGGACGAAAATTACCATTAAAATTTTATAGGGACTAAACTTAAAAACTCATGATTTTGTAGGGATTAAAAACATATTTTGTTGGAACAAAATGTGTTTAACACTTATTACCCTTTAGAGTTTTGATGATAACAAGGTATTAAAAATTGTCAATTGGATATGCTAATATTTGTTCAAGTGTACAGGACCATAGACAAATTTTTTTATATCTTATAAGGTTCTGAAAGAACAAACGAGAGCAAAGGAATCAACAATATTAAAGCTTGAAGCATCTGAAGAGAAGTGCTCCTGAAGTTAAGTGCTCCTGAAGTGATGACGTCATCAGAAGCAAGTTCGTCAGAAGCATCTCACCAGAAGCTGAAGTTCATCAGAAGATGAGAGACTTAAAGCTTCAAAGGTTGTTCAATGAATTTAATCTCGTCCAATATTGCAAAAGACAGAAAGAGTGAAGCAACGGATGATTTGAAAGAATTTGAAAGCATTGGATGCTTATTCTCTCAAAAGCGTTGACAAAGGACAATTGTACGAACTGTACAACCACTTCCTTCAGTACTCTATTTGTGTCTCTGCATCAAGACAAAAATAACAGCTATGCCTGTAACAATGTTCCTTCAGACGTGGAATGCATTTGAAATTGATCCTTTATAGGACAATAAACATATCAGACAAAAGATCATTGGTGATTTTAATCAAGCTTCAAACGACTCTTTTTAATGTGCTGACAATTTCCAACGTATCTTTCACACCTCTATATAAAGTAGTGAAGACATGTTGGTTGGATATGCAAAAACACACAAAAACAAGATTCATACAACAATTCACAAAGTGCCAAATTCTGTTCTGCATCTAAAGTCACTTAGAATTTCTTATCAAAGTTCATATCTTAGAAATTCTAGAGTCTTAAGAGTCTGTATCTGATTTGTATTGTGAACACCACTGATTGTATATCATGTGTTCAAACTGAAACAAACTTCTTTGTAATTCTGTTTGATTAAAAGTCTCTTGCTTGTGTACTTGAGCAATAGAAGTCTCTTGCAGTTGTGCTTGAGCATTGGAAGTCTCTTGACTGTGTTCAGGAGCATAGAAAATCTCTTGCAGTTGTGCTTGAGTAATTTGAAGTCTCTTGCTAGTTGTAGCATTGGGCAGTTGTAATCAGATATTACATTCTTAGTGAACTCTCCTTGGAAGTGCAAGGGGAGCATGACTACTTCCGATTTATGGAAGGAACCTGTATAATTGATTTGTGTCTTTCTTCTCTCTCTGTTTTATCCGCTGGTTAGACCATTGGTTTTTACTAGAACAAAGTATACAAAAAAAAATATAACTAGTTTTTACTGAATAAAAAATGTTTATAAAGTATAAACACTCAAATCAGATAAATATAAAATTAAATTAAATTGCAGTGAATAAAAATATAATATAAACCATATATTAAATTAATAATTTTTTTAAGAAAAATTTAAATGCTAAAATATTAATTATTTAAAAAAAATACTTAATGTTAATTGATCTAAATTTTAGTATGAATTAATAATGCATTTTTATTCTTATTAGATAGTTGAACCGTTAATTTTCTCAAACACTTCAATTAGCTTATCAATTATCAGTCATCGGACATCAATCATAAATTATCATCTATAAGCAATCAACTATATGTCATCAGTCAACTTATCAGTTATCCGTTATTTTTAGTAAATATAGCCTTAATCAGTGACATATCCATAAATTTTAAGTGCAGTCAAAGCTATATCATAAAAATTTATATAAAACTTTATAAACTCGCAAGCGTGCGAAAATTATACAAGTTATATTTATAATTGCAATAAAATGTTGATTTTTTTAAAATATCTGTCCATTTCTAGCAAAGTATAAATAAATATAACCATAATTAATTATTTTTTCACCACCAATGTAGCATCAGTCGTAGCCTTTTTCAAAAAATATCATAATAGTTTAGATTATTATAATAGTAGTTTTATGGTCTTGCTAACGATATGCTCTAAGATAATTGGTTAAAGATTTCATAAAAGAAAACTTTCTCTTAAAAATAAGCGTTATTTTTATCCATATAATAATTACAACAACTTTTTATAAAAAAAAAAACTACTTCTTTTGATTTATTACCTAATGCTCTTAGAACACACATTAAGATCATTCTTAGTTTTGTAATTTTTTATAGTGTAATAAATGAATTATGTAAAGACAATAATACTATATAAGTGACGTTAAACTAAATAAATATATAATTTTTTGTTGAAAATACAATACACGAGTGGAGGGAAGGGGATCGGCTGACCCCATTGCCCCACCTTAGATCTGTGCCTGGCCTTAATAGTCATCGTCAGATTGTAATGAATTATTCTTGGACCCATTAGCATTTTCCATATAATTATGTACGCATACTCTTGTTCTTTTTTCGTTGACTGACTTTTAAATTGCAACTTGAGAAAAAATCATTCCAATATCTATGGATCTAGACTTGGTTGATTTGAACCACAGCCCCTACCAATACTCTGTATGTGAATCTCTCACCTTTACGCAAAATGACGAAAAGTGGGGCGTGAAATAAACGTTACTGCATCCTGTCCCTAATTACACGACCTTTTTAAGAATTTTTTTTGTCCCTTTTTATAAGACTCCTTTGTTATTTTCAATTACATTAATTATTTCTTTACATACATGTCCTTATTTATTATACATCTTTTTCATTAATCAACAATAAATAGCATATGAAAAACATAAACTAACTCTCTCTCTTAAAGATGAAATTGTAAAAACAATACTGATTACAAACAACTTTAATATAAATATTCACTTTCTTAATTCCCGTGATTTTAGTAAAAGGGTCTTGTATATAGAGACGGAGGTAGTAATATTTTTAATACTCATTTTTAATCAACTATATATCATCCCCATCAGTCCCTTGCCTCGTCTCTTATCCACACACACTAAGGAAAAATGGTGAATCTATCATCTTGCCTCTTACTTTTTTTGCTACCATTGCATTGTTTTGTGGCTTGCTTAGCTACTGATACAAAAAACATCACAACTGATCAACATGCTCTTCTAGCATTCAAATCTCTGATTACTTCGGACCCCTATGACATGTTGTCTAATAATTGGTCAACCTCCACTTCTGTATGCAATTGGGTTGGTGTCACTTGTGATGAGAGACACAACAGAGTCCATAGTTTGAATCTCCGAAACATGAGTCTTAGAGGTACTGTTTCCCCAAACCTGGGGAATTTGTCGTTCCTTGTTATACTTTATCTCTCACGCAATAGTTTCAGTGGTCAGTTTCCTGAAAAGATATATCGGTTGCATCGATTGAAGATTATTTCTATCTCCTTTAATGAGTTTGAAGGAGGAATTCCTGAAGCGTTGGGGAACTTATCACGACTTCAAATTTTGCATCTTGGCGCTAACAATTTTAGTGGTTTTCTTCCCCAATCTATTGGTAATCTTCGCCAGTTAAAATTTTTTGATATTAGTCTGAACATGTTGTCTGGACCCATACCTCAAACAATTTCAAACATGTCTTCACTTGAACATCTTGGTTTACAGAGTAACTACTTTTCAGGTAATGCTAGTTCTGATATTTTGTGTCATATTTTCTATCTTTCTTGTATTTACACTATTTATGATTTTATAATTTCAATATAGGATTTATTACTCCTCTCGTACCACACTAACAGTTGCACATATGACCAATTTATAAAAATTCATAATAAACTCTGCACAGGTAGGGCGTGGAAGCCCAAATTATGCGTCAAAAAGTATTTGCAATGCCATTTACATCGAGAAATAACAAAAGATTAATGATAAAGTTAACAATAAATATAAAAAACATTGAAATAAATAATCATTAAAATATATTGTCTGAAGCATGATTCTATCGTTTCCCTAAACTTGGGAAATCTATCCTTCCTTGTTAAGCTTGACCTGAAAAACAATAGCTTCAATGGTCAGTTTCCTAAAGAGTTATGCGGTTACGCCGATTAAAAGTTCTCCATATCAATTATAACGAGTTTGAAGTTGGAATTCATGTGATCCTGGGTAACTTATGAATCTATTGGCAACATTGAGTGGTTGAAAGAATTGGATACTAGTCACAACAGACCAATACCTCAAACAATTTCAAACATATATTTACTCAAAGTTCACTATTTATTTTCTAACTGCTTTTCAGGTATTCCAACCTCAGATATAATGCGTCATCTTAGTTTGTTTTTCACTATTTGTGATTTAAGAATTTTAATATAGAATTGATTACTCTTTTCCATAATATTTATCATGCATTTGATCATTTTACATATATATTAATAAAAGGTGAAACGTGAAAGAAATATAATTGTTATTTTACTAATTTATTCTCCTTTTCTTTTTATAAATTTTACTAATTTTTTTATGAATCATTTACGATTTTTTTTGCTGCATAATATCTTATATGTAATGCACATGTTATTAATTAGATTTTACAATTAAAAATTAGAGTGCAAATTCATTGACATGACAATAAAGACATTTTAACTATGTTGACATCCTAAAACTACTACCTTTCATTTGCAACACTCTAATAAATATTATAAAAATGAAAAACAAATAGTACATCTTGGGGGATTATGCAAAAATAAAATATCTCATGCTTTGGAATGGTTAGGTGATATGCAGTTTGATAATGTCGACATTATTTGAGTCATTCTCCACTATAAGATGAGTGGTATTCTCCCTCCACGCCAAGTCCAAACCTAGGTACATGCCCCACATTTCAACATGATAAGCATCACACATTCCAATCTTCTTGAAGTAGCCTTTGATCCATCTGCCATCAGAGTCTCGAAGAAGCCCTCCACACCCTGCAAGAGTACCAGATCCCTTCCAAGCACCATCACAATTAAGCTTAACCCAACCCATCTGAGGTCACACCCAACCGATGTATATAGTTTCCTTTTGATGCGGACTTTTATGCACCAACTTCGTATTGTCTTCTATTTCTCTAGTAAACTTTTGAATTACCAGTTTTGGATTGCTTGGTCTTTGAAATCTTATTTCAAAAATAGATTTGTTTCGCCAATTCCACAAATACCAACATGTTGTCATGAAAGTAGTCTGCCAAGTAGCAGGATTATCTCCAATCCCTTTTTTTTATTAAGGTTGTTAAAAATTCATTCCTTGAAATCAAAAGTGAAGAAATTAGTTATGTCATTAGACGGGACAAGTCTGAGCCATACTTGAGTAGTGTGCATACAATCACGAAGGACATGAATGACTGTTTCATCCTCTCTCGCACACCAAGGACAAGTAGGGGAGATACCAACCCCCCACTTGCTACGATGATAATTGGTAAGGATCCTTCCATGAGCGGCCAACCAAATAAATGTTTGGATACGATGGGGACCCTTCCAGTTCCATAAGGTCTTCCAATCACCTCCCACAGCCAAAGAGGTTGCTTGCTGCAAATTGTAAGCACTTTGGACAGTAAACTGGAGAGTGTTAGTTCCTCCCCATCCTACAATGTCTGGACCATCAAAATCAGAAGGGGTTGGAAGGGCTAAAATTTGGTTAACAATGTCCACAGGTAAGTTATCCATCAAAAAATTTAGATTCCAGTCACCAGAGGTATTAAGAACATCCCTGACTGAAATAGTAGTATCCACATATGATTGATTAGCAGAAGAGAAGAGAGAAGTATTACTCGAGACCCATTTATCGAGCCAAAAGTTAGTATTATCCCATCCCCAATTTGCCGAATAACATGACGCTTAAAATCATCCCAAATTCCTACAATCGCTTTCCATAGGGGAGAGTCATAAGGTTGAGAGGTAATACTGTTATTAAGATTATTATTTCTATCGTACTTACTGTAAAGAACTCTACACCAGAGCTTATATGGTTGGTTGATTAGATTCCATATCATCTTCATAAGGAATGCCTGATTCATATGATGAGGCCGCTTGAAACTAAGCCCACCACGCATCTTCGGAAGATACAACAGATGTTTTCCATCTTCGTTGGTGTCTGGATTTAAAAAATTGGTTTGGTAAGAGACAATAGATGTTTTCCTGATACTAAAATGTTAACTTGAAGAGGAAAATTAAAATATAATATATCAATCATACAATGTTCAAAATGTCATTCACATCTTAAACATTAACCGAAGATTCTCCAAAGACACAACATGTGTTCCCACTGTTAAAAATCGTGTTAGGTTATTAAAAAAAAGTAATGGTATTACCTACAAATTTCTTAATGACTTTAATAGAAAATTAAAAAGCTGGGCTTATTATTTTTTTGAGCAAAAAAAGCTAAGCTTATTGATTAAATAACAAATTAAATAAAAAAAAGAAAATAAAATAAAAGATAACAAAATCATAGAAAAAAAGGAAATTATAGAAAGCAATAATATAAAACATGTGAGATTTCATCAATTAGTACGCTCTAATTTTTTTCAATTTAGTTTCGCGCACGAGCATGGGTCTATTGGATTATGCTCGTGTTGTGGGGCTGATTACTCTGAATTAGAATTTTGGGTTATTTTACCCAATAAGACTGTTTTATATCATATCATCCTTGTGGGTTGACTATTTTTTGGTCACAATGAGTTAGGTTATATGTCCTCCCACTTTTAAATTTGATAAACTTTGGGTGGCACAGATCCTTCTGCGTCCCATTAGCTTAAAAAAAAGTGAGACTTTATCGATACGAACCATGACCACAATATGAAACACACATGCCTCCATCGCATTTTGTATGGCTTCTCTAATAGCAGCAAGACTTGGTTCTTCACAAATCTAAACACGTCAATATCAAAATTCCCTTGAAATGAAACATCTAGATCAAAGCATATATGTGCTAATTTAATCTCCGATACATAAAGCATAAATGAGCCATCCTTCACTACTACTTAAAACACGCAAACACCATTTCTATCATAGCCCTGTTAACAACATAGTAATTGATTCCTCAGTTTATATAAATTTAATCCCATGCACAATTTGTCAACACAATGAATCATTTTTAGGCTGTATTGAGTATTTAGGTGGGGCAAAATCAAAGTTATAATACATGTTCTCCTATATAATATGGATTGTTGTGAAGTATTTTTATTATATGCACCTTTGCAATCTGCTTCATATTCATAACATACTTGGTATCTAATGTGATTAGAATTGGATTTATAATTTTTGTGCATCTTGCAATCTCATCTATTCAATAAATAACCATAGCTAGTTAGCTATTCATATTCCTCCAAATTTTAAAAAAGCAGTATGGTTAAACAATTGACCTACCACAAAGTATGAAATTATTGTATACATCAAATTATTGTATACAAATGAAACAATAACATGTGATTATCAAACACTAACTAAAGAGCAATGATATTTTGACAACCAAAAATCAACAACCTTTGCTTACACCGTATATGCCATTGAGCAATTCTAAGCTTGCACGGAATCCAAGGTGGTAAGAAAATATTAAAAAATTCAGTTTGTACTCAAAAGCGTATTAATTTACGGTGGAGGACAACCTTTTGGTTTTCAGTTTATCATTTCTCCTAACTAAATCCTATAGTGGAGGGTCGCTGCATATTGAGGGTTATATTGAGGCTGCTTCTGAAAAGAGTAGTGATATTTGAACAACCATTTGAGACAACTTTTGATGACAACTTCTTTTCTTTCTCTTTTCATTGGTTAAAAAGAATTTACCCCTCCACAATTCAGTGATAATGTAGTCGCTTTTAAGGATAATGCACATAAGTGATAATGCAGTCACTTTCAGTGATAATTCTTTGCATACGTCAAAACTTAGTTAATATGCTCCACAATTCAGTGATAATGCAGTCACTTTTAAGGATAAGAAAAAAATATATAAATTTTTAAGTTCAGGGGGCATTTTGCACATAAGTGCAAAACTCTAGGGGAGTATTTGCAAAACGTCATGTTGACTAACAGAAGAATTTGACAGAGGGGGTAAATTGATTAACATTGTGCAATTTCAGGGAGGTAATTGACGAAACTTACAATTTCAGGGGGTAATTGCCTATTTACTCCTTAAACTTTTATTACTTGTAAATTCTATATTCTATAATTGATAGTAAGTTCCAATTAAAATATAATTAAATAAGTAAAAAAAAAATCTAAAACCAGAAATTGAAATCTCTTACTCATAAAGCTTAACCCGTCTTGCAAAATTTGACCTAATTTTAACCTAATTTTTCCCTCCACACTATTGCATTTAAAAATTTTCTAAAGTCAAATTATCTTCCTAATGTTATGCGCCCATCCATATCTGATCACAATTTACGTGCTATTTTTTTGGAAAGGATTAATCACCTACTCTGTTGGCAATTTAGTTGCTATATTTTTGGAAAGGAGTAATCTCTTACTCATAAAGCTTAACCTGTCTCGCAAAATTTGACCTAATTTTATTATATGGTACAGTACCAACGTCTATGGTAATTAATATTATGATTTGAATTAGGACAATTATGACATTCAACTAAACTATTTTGTTACATGTTAGCGCCAAATATTACGTTCGATATGACCCGTGCGTTAGGACGGGTCAATGGTCTAGTTGTTTAATAAATAAAAATCGTGAACTCTAAAATTTCATCTTTATCCAACATTTACAACCCAAAGACCAAGGATGCAGTACTGCGATTTTCAATTAAGTTAAAAACCATGAACCCTAACTTGTAACCCATTGCATAATTCCCCTAAACAACATAAATAAACCTCCCAATGTAAACAACAAGCAAACGTTATTGTAACTAAAACAAACAACAACCCTATAAATATAACCCAAGAGAATTCAATAAAACCACCCAAATACTTTATTATTATTTTCAATTTTGATATTTTGTCCTTTGATGCATCCTCTCTCTTTTTCAACTCCTCTTTCAATTCTGACATTTTACCCATAAATTGCAAAGCCATAAATGTTTTACCATATACATTTTACACCATCAAAATTGTTGTCATTTTATCGGGACAATTGTGAGTGAACCGAAGGTCTAAAGAGACCGCAATTGAGAAGAGAAGCAACGATGATTGACGAGAGAAGAAAAGCAACGTTGTATGAGAAGATATCAAGATGAAATGAAAGTATATATAAAGGTTTTTATTTATGATTAAAAAGATATAACTTTATAATTCTGGTGGTGTACTTCTCTTAACTTTATTTAAGATCTCAAGCTTCTCTTAAGCTTCAAGCATGTGTCTAAAATTTCCACAAATTTCCATTCTTACATACTCTAATTATATTTTCAATACAATTTCTGTATGCAACATACCATTTTTACTCCTCCCTCTGCCACAACCACCACCCACACCAGCGGCTGCCCCATTGGCCTCGCATGGAAATCTCCCCCTCACCCAACCGTCGTAAAGACAAAGTTGTCATAATAGTCGACGCAACAGGCTTCACTAAATCACATCTCTTCGTTGAACTCGCCACTGTCTTCGTCCTACCGCCACCACCATCACCAGAGTTTTAGCCTAAATCTATGAATGAATCTTGATTTGTCTCCCCTTTCATCCTCTTTCTGTTTTTGTTGTACATTGCTCTTCTCTTTCAAAAAGTTGAATTACGTTCTCTTAAGCATGGAGCATGCTCTTCCTGCAAAGTATTTTGTAACCATTAATGCTTTTTCCCCCACTAAATTTGTTATGTGTTGTTTATCGATTCAATGAAATAATTGGTGCTTTTGGCTTGGATTTGTTGTGGAGGTCAATAGTTGGATTTTGAGATGTTGGTGTTGTTGTTGGTGGTGGTAATGGTTGGTGACTAAGTAGATACATGGAGGAAAGTGAGAAGGATGATGGAAGATAATGTAAAAAGAATTTAATGTTGAGAGAATTCTTTCCATGCAAAAAAGTATCTTTCCCATGGTGGGGAATTATTTCCCTCACCAAACCTAAATGCCACCAAGAGTACTACGTAGAATCCTAGGTATTTAAATCTAATCCAAACACAAAAGAGAGTTTAGTTACTCATGAAGAGCATAACTAACAAGATACGGTTGATATGTGTTTGAGAAGCGTCAACAAGCTTGACTCCAAGCTCCCTAGCTAGCATTTCTATGGTTGCTCACAACTTCCTCTCTCTTTCTATCTCAATATTGTTTAAGTTACAAGTGATAAAAAAAACTAGAACTGACTGTATCTCTATTTATAAAGGTTATGTAAATGTACGTTCGATAGTTGTAGTGATGATCTCCTAGCGAATCGATGTTTCTTTATTAGAGGGAAAACCAATTATCTTCATATATTTTTTGAAACTGCCTTAGTTCAATTAGCGGACCAAATATCAGCTAGAGAATTGCCTTGTGCATTTCTTTCTATAACTCTTTGTTTTGACTCGCTTTCATGTTGATGAGATCGTCTAACAAATCAAGCTTATCCCCAAATGTCTTTGTGATGATCTAGCTAGGCTTCTAGCGAGTGTACTTGCATCACTTTGTTCCACATTAATGTAGTCGTGTCCAAAGACTACAAAAAGGTGCGGGAAATATATATAATAGCTTCTTGGCATATTTTTGCGATATAAACAATATTTACATATAATTGGGTGGTTTTTATATTAGATTACTTGCAAAACAAGTTGATAAATGCTATGGAAAATAACTATAATTTGGCCCTTATCAACTGTCTCCAACTTAGAACTTTGTCTGCCCCCAAACAAAAGTCCTTAAAATTCTGGCACGTAGTAAAAGATGTGAGCATGATGTCAAGACACGCGGAATGTCGAGCACAATGTCAAGATATCGTGACAACACAAGTAACGAATAACTAACAGTAGATAAAAGCTGAAAGTAAAAGGCACAAGTTATTTGTTAACACAGTTCAATGCAACGTCACCTACGTTTGAGGCTACCAAGTCAGTAAAGGAAATCCACTATAATAGTATTAATTCAAAGTCCTATGTGAACAACCTCCGGTTCACTGCCTTCTCACTTAATCACTACTCGTGGTATTTCTATCTAAGACTCTCCTAGATAAGAGACCTCCCTCTCACTTCCTCTCAATCACTCTACCTGTGATAAGGACAAATATAAATAAAATGGAGACCATCTCCGAGAAACAGAATCCGTTCTTCCTTAAAAGCTTACGAGTGATTCCCAAAATACAACTCAACTTCAAGTCCAACTCAGGCATCAAGGTGATACGTGAGTGGCTCACAAACAACAATGGACAGACTAAAACCCCAAATGACTCTTTTGCATATGACGACTACGGTAGACCAAATATATGGTCGTCACAATATTCTCGGAGAAAATATAGTATTTCCTTAAATGTCTTGAAATCCATTTCTGGAAACACGGTAATGCATAAACCGACCTCTGTAGCTTTTAGAATCGCACATTTTTTGGACAACAATCCACGTGAATCATATCTTCAATAAAATCTTCAGTGATCTCACGTTTAAAACAAATATTCCAAGAATGTGAAACAAGGCATGCTACGATGTCGTACCAACATGTCGAGACATCTTGTCCAACATATTGCTAGAACATTTGTTTTAACAAAATGCGGCCAATCACAATCTACAAACCTAATAGTCCTAAAAAAGATAAAATTTCTCCCTTAGGAATTGATTTGAATGCGAGAATGGATTCACAAGGTGTTTAGTGAATTAATCATTTTGAAACAAAAGATTGATAATACATGATTCAATTGAAGATTTTAATGGTAAGTCTTATGTTTGCTACTATCCTTGAATCAAACCATGAATATGAAATAAGTTTTATATGCAAAATTCATCTATACATTCCAAATCAATAGCATGTCAAATATTGAATCAAACCTAACAAACTTCTTTATCAATAAATAGTGAAATTAAAAACATATGTGAAGTGAAACTCATATCCGACAATTATGCTAATATCTTGATCAAGTTAGGAAGCATACAAGTTTCAAAGCATTAGAGCATAGATCACTAAGGTCTTTTGAGCATTAGAGCATTAAAACACAGTGAAGGGAAGGGTTACTTGTAGCTCTTTGAACAAAATTTCATACATAGGGAGGCCACACCTATCATATGGACCTCATACTCAATAAGTCTCACCGAGGGAAACCACTCCCTAGTCGGCCGACGACGTACCCACAAACAAAAAGCAAAATGTAGCCTATCAGGCGAAGCTATAAAAGGACCTAGCCTTTGAGATGTCAACATCGACCTAGTTGTAGTCACCAAGAATGAAGGAAGATTCCAAAGCAGCCGCTACTTTAAATTCCATTTTAGCTTCACTATTTAAAAGAAATGAGAACCATGTGTCTGGAACCTATAGGACTCCTCACACGACCAGATGACCTCCCTCTTACCGAATGATATCTCGAATTTCCTCTATAAACTCTTCCTAGTTTTCAGAAAAGTGGATAATTCTCAAGGTCACTAATCATTATGGTGTGACTCAACGTTTGAGATTGTACCTCGAGAATGTTACCATACTCGCGCACCACCAGGCATGTTGCCTTATTCAACAAATTTGTGGGACACACGTTAACAACCTCTAAGGAGGAGGCGTTTCAACTTTGCACACATTAAATGATGTACCTTCCTTCAATCATCACCTTTCAACTTCCATTTAGTGCTCCTTGGCAGATCTCCTCGCACTATAGACTCGCTGGGAGAAACGACAAAATGTCGAAGGCCAACCATGAATTTTCGGTCCAATTCAACAGACATATTAACCCATTATACCACCTTAGGGACACTTAAGGGAGGTCACATGTGCGCCCTATCGCACAAAATCACCACCCTAAGGCTATCCTGCCCGTCCAACCAATCTCTAACCAAATCCCAGAATCTCCAACGGGTTTCACAAAAGCACTTATAGTGAGCTCGCCTGTATAACCGTGGCACCACCGCCACGCCCAAGTACAATTAAATTTTAGACACTTTCTACTCCTTAATTATATATTAATTTGAGCGTCGGAGAAGTTACCTATTTTGAATCTTTCTTCCCCACTGTCGAATGATAGCCTCCACCGTACCGGAGCTCTTCCTTTGCCGTACCGGATCGTCTTCAGCATGAGCGTCGAAATCTCGTTATCGTAGTTCTGTTTCCGAACATATTATATATATATTTATGTATGTATGTATGGATATTGAGAATTCCTTTCTTAAGTGAGAATAAGAGGAATACATTAACCTTGGATTAAAACTCGATGGTTAAGATTAAAAATCCCTATTTAAAATACAACACCTCCCTCTATTCTATCTATTCTCATAAACCCATTTACTTTTTCATCTTCTTCAACTACAATAATCTACTACCAATTTTCACAAAATACTTTAATCTGGCTTTTCCGAAGATAATCCATTGATCTTCTTATAACCATTTTTGTGTTTGCTATTATCACCGATCATTTAATCATTGACCCTATTTTATTCATCGACCACTATGTTTTACTCTCAAAGTTTGCAACTTTTGTGTTTCAAAGATGAGTGGTGGTGGGTTTAGGGATTCAATTCCAAATAGTGTGAAGAAGATCCAGAACATTAAGGAGATAACAAGTAATCACATTGATGAAGATATCAATTCGATTAAAAAAATCATATTAGATAATAGAGAGAGGTTGAAATTTCTTAAAAGTAAATGAGGCATATTTTTTTTTTTTAATTATGAAGAGTAGTTGTTTTTAATCGATTGGAATGTTGCTATGTAATCACAAAGATGAACGATACGGGGGATGGTGAATTGGAGAAGAGGAATAACCATGAATATCATCTTAATAACATTGTTTCTTATCCATTTTCAGGTACGATTCCCAAGGAGATTGGCTATCTTGATAAACTTGAGAGGGTAATATTGTATAACAATAGCTTAGGTGGATCTATTCCTTCCAAAATCTTCAACATGTCATCACTCAGAGATTTGGAGGTTGAACATAATAGCCTCTCCGGCACAATTCCATCAAATACGGGATATAGCCTTCCTAACCTGCAATATCTACACTTGGATCATAACAATTTTGTTGGAAATATTCCAAATAATATATTCAACTCTTCTAATCTTATTGTATTTCAAGTGGCTGACAATGCATTCAGTGGAACTCTACCCAATACTGCTTTTAGAGATTTAAGGTCCCTTGAACTGTTTTTAATATATGACAACAATTTGACAATAGAAGATTCTCATCAATTCTTTACTTCCTTGACAAATTGTAGATATTTGAAATATCTAGACTTATCAGGAAATCATATACTACCCAATCTTCCTAAGTCAATTGGAAATATAACTGCACAGCTCTTCTGGGCACGATCATGTGGAATTGATGGTAATATTCCTCAAGAAGTTGGAAACATGAGCAACTTGCTAAATTTGTTTCTTTTGGGGAATAATATAACTGGAACGATACCTGGTACATTCAAAGGGTTGCAGAAACTTCAGTTTTTGAGTCTTAGCAACAATGGACTACAAGGACCATTTATTGAAGAGCTTTGTGAAATGAAGAGTTTGGGTGAGTTGTATCTACACAATAATAAGCTTTCTGGAGTTTTACCAACTTGTTTGGGAAATATGACTTCTATTATAAGGTTATACATAAGATCTAACAGTCTGAACTCTAAGATACCTTCCTCTCTTTGGAGTCTTAGAGATATATTACAGATAGATTTGTCCCCTAATGCCTTCATTGGTAATCTTCCACCTGAGATTGGGAATTTGAGAGCAATTATACTATTAGACCTATCAAGAAATCAGATTTCAAGCAACATTCCATCAACCATCAATCCCTTGCTGACATTGCAGAATCTCTCCTTAGCACAAAATAAACTGAATGGATCAATTCCCGCATCACTTGGACAAATGATAAGCTTGATCTCCTTGGACTTGTCCCAAAATATGTTAACTGGTGTTATTCCAAAATCCTTAGAATCACTTGTGTATCTTCAAAACATCAACTTCTCATATAATAGATTACAAGGAGAGATTCCTGATGGTGGACATTTCAAAAATTTCACGGCTCAATCATTTATGCATAATGATGCACTTTGCGGTGATCCTCGCCTCCAAGTACCTCTGTGTGGTAAGGAAGTTAAGAAATGGTCAATGGAAAAAAAGCTTATATTGAAATGCATACTTCCCATGGTTGTGTCGGCCATTTTGGCTGTTGCTTGCATCATAGTTTTAAAACATAATAAAAGGAGAAAGAATGAAAATACTCTTGAATGGGGTTTGTCAACTCTGGGAGCTCCAAGAAGAATATCCTATTATGAACTTTTGCAAGCAACTAATGGATTCAATGAGAGTAATTTCCTTGGAAGGGGGGGATTTGGCTCTGTTTATCAGGGGAAGCTTCTTGATGGTGAGATGATTGCAGTTAAAGTAATTGATTTGCAATCAGAGGCAAAATCGAAGAGCTTTGATGCAGAATGCAATGCATTGAGAAATCTACGACATCGAAATCTGGTAAAGATTATCAGTTGTTGCTCAAATCATGATTTCAAAGCATTGGTGATGGAGTTCATGTCAAATGGAAGTGTAGACAAATGGTTATATTCAAATAACTATTGTCTAAATTTCTTACAAAGGTTAAATATAATGATAGATGTTGCATCTGCATTGGAATATCTCCATCATGGTT
>Ga0315913_1003106_pt1 | contig 19833 bp, 12 predicted proteins | sample MpolsnodulesMG_FD_207736 | JGI IMG/M metagenome (GOLD analysis project Ga0315913, IMG submission 207736) | Medicago polymorpha root nodule microbial communities from Los Angeles, California, United States - small nodules | ecosystem: Host-associated > Plants > Roots > Nodule | place: USA... | reverse complement strand
GATATTATTCATAATTAGCATGATACTATGCCAAGTCTTAGGCTAGGAAATCAGGAAACAAGTTATGTTGTACAGATATATAATGACCCTGAATGGAATGAAACAGTCAAGGAATTATTCTCCAATAGGAAACATCTACTTCACGCCTTGCCTTTAAGAAACCGTGTGAACTTCTAATAGAAAAAAAATAGTTGATCGTGAAGCACCCCACATTTTTTATTAATTAAACGGGTATTCCAACATGCAATATCATAATTAGAGGATTTAGGAGACTAAATCTTGTGTCCATTTTGATAAAATCTAAGACAAACATATATGTAGATGTACTTTGTGGTGATAAAAGGTAGACGTCCTTTGGGTTACGCATGAGGTGTAGTAGTAAAATGGTCAATGGCTCAGAATTGCAATTTCAATTGACTAGGCGTTAAGAAAAACTTTAGAATAATTTAGTAAATAATAGTTTTATTTCAAAATAAATAAATAAATAAATAGTTTTATTTTGATTTAGCTAGACTTGATAGTGTTCATTAAAACATAAGTTACCCCTAAAAAAAAAATTAAAACATAAGTTCATTAAAATCTTAAAGCATGTGTTTGGAAATTATATGTTCTCACGATGCCACGACACCCCCTACCACTAATTTGGTAGAAAAGCAATTATTTGATGATAATTTTCAATGAATGAATTCATCTAAAAAAGTGATTTATGGGCGAACAAATAGCATTGGAAATTATTAACATTTGAATAGTTATGCTCGTAAGATAGGATCATACGACGCGTTACATGTAGAGATTTTGAGCATGTATATTGGCTCAAAGACAGAGGATCACACACCTATAAGTGGAGAGTGATTCTAAAGTTTTGGTCTACATGGTAACTGGAAAATGTAACGTCAACGGAAATGTTCCTACTTTGATTCAGCGCATTCGTGATCTAAAAAATATGAGTTGGGAAGTTCAAATCAACCATACATGGAGTGAGGAAAACAAATCGGCGGATTGGCTAGCAAATTTTAGTCTATCTTTGAACTCCTTTGATTTACATGTTATTGAAACTCCTCCTAGAGAGCTTCAATATCTCCTTTTTTTTATGACATTTTTTAAGCTTGCATGCCTCAAAATGTTCATTTAATTTAATTGCTTAGTTTTTATTTTCTTGGGCTCCCCTCTTCTTGTAAAAAAAATAAAAATATTGGCAAACAGAACGCAAATACATGACTAAAATCATAACTCTCACATGAATATAAATAAGAACCATATAAAAATGTAATCTTTGAAACAACCTCCTAAATAGAACTTAAGAATTCATAAAAACTCAACAAAATCACTAGAGTACTACCTAATTAAGAACATAAATTTAAACAGCCAAACATGATAACTAAACGTGCTTAGCACTTGATTTCCTTCAATCCATAAGCAAAGTAGAGAAAAGTTGGATCAGTGGCACCATCCTTGTAGTAAGCAAACACAAGACTTCCATCATCATGCATACTCTCCCCAACAAAACTGCCACATTGATTAATTACTCAATCAGTAAGGATAATTTACACACAATAAAGAATAAACTTGATAAAACAAAAAAAAAAAGATGAAGGAAAATGATGAAACACATACAATTGTAGGTCCTTGAGTTTCGGGAGAAGGAACTTGGTTGCTGCTTCAATGTGTTTCTTAAACAACTCTTGCTTCTCTGCCTCTAATTTAGATGTCAGCAACTTAATATATCTCTTCATATAAGTAACAAATTGCTTCTTATCAAAAGCTGGTTGCTCCTGAAGCCTGAAAGTGTCAACAATATCAACAACTTTGACAGCTTGATCATCGACACCGTCATCCTCGTCTCCACCCTCAGCAGAAGGGTTAGCACCAATATTCACATCCACTGCTCCTTGAACAACCCACTGCAAATAATCACATTAAACAATAAACTTTAGGCTAATTTATAAACATATATTTGGTGACATGAAAAATAAAGTATAGAAAGAAACATTATAGAAAAGAAATTTGCTTGTTCTAACCTTTCCTTCCACTTCCCAAAGCATTCCATTCTCAATTTCCTTGTAGGGGAATGAATCGGAGAGAAGCTCATCACCTAGAGAAATTCATCAGCAAAGTAAAGTTCATAAGTAAAACCATTTGAATAAAAAAAATTACCAACATTATTTTACTCAATCCATCCGCAACCAAAAGCAATAATCTTAAATATTAGTAGCAGTTAGCAATCTCACAAGCTAAAATCCACAATCAGTAACCAAAAAAGTAAAATCCACAATCAAGTATTAGGTTAGACTAATCATGTAAATAAAATCATAAATTTAATCCCCTGTCACAAAAACAAACAACTTTAAAATTAGAAAACAAGTTTTATCAATATTTTGGATAATAATATAACTCACTTCCCCTCCTTCAAATCTAAAGGTTAAACCAAAGAACACAAACAGAAAATTTATGTTCCTTTTGAAAAACCTTAAAACTTCTCTGTTTTTTGGACAACCATGTGGACAAAAAAAAAGTCTATAGATGAATTATTTAAAACTAAAGTGAGGTTTATGAGAAACATAACACAAAATTCATTCATACACTAAATACAGGAACAAGTATTTAACAATCAACACAACATCAAAATCAAAATTCTATGAAAAGAAAAACAAACGAAAACTAAAGGAAAAATAATCTCAAAGATGAAAGGTTTTCACCTGTAAGAAGATCCTGGTAAACAAGCATGGTTGCAGTTGTTGTTGTTGTTGAAGAGAGAACAAAAAGAAGAGAAAGAGTTAATTAGCGAAAGTGAGTGATATTCGGTAGGAGAGTGGTGATGAGTATTTATAGAAGAAATAATCAAGAGTTAATTAGTTTCTGATTTTTTCTCCAATATCTATATCTTATCAATTTTTACGCTTGGTACGGTTTTTTTTTGTTACATGTTATTATTGTTTTTTTCTTTTGAAAGATTACATGTTATTATAGTTGGACGGTGACAAACTCAAAACACGTTTTTTTTAACTTATCAAAAGATAATACACATCATTCCTAAAAAAAAAAGAGATAATACACATCAAGATCTTTTGCAATATTATATGTTTAGATTTGATATCTTTTTATTTTATTATAAAAAAATCTTTGTTATTTATTTTTGAATAACTTTTATAATTCTTCCTAGAAATTTCATAAAAACAGAGAAATCTGTTTTTTATAACAGAAAAGAGATCTTATTAAAAAAAATAATAAGATACTTTGTATATGTAAATCTGTTTTTTGTTTTTACTTATCAAAAGATATTTTTACTTATATTTTCAATGACAAAAATAATATAATATTTTATTTCAAACTCGTTTTTTTGTTACATACTACTCAAAATCTTATCTTAAAGGTAAGATGTAATAATAGTTTAATTAATTTAATTTCTCAAAATTAAGGGCAGATTCATTCAAGCTTATATTTTACCAAAGTAAAAAGCCCCACAAAAAATATATTCCTTTTCTATATAGGTTTTTTGTTTGAGTAATCCTTTTATATATAGGTATACCGAGATATTTAAAAAAAATTATTTCCAATTTTATTTTTTTATAGAAATTTATTTACAATTTTATTCTTGCTTATCTAATTGAATTTTATCATAATTTCAAATTTAAATATAATCTAATTTTTTTGAAAATGAAATATAATCTAATTTGATCTAATTCTAATTTAAATTTAAATTTTAAAACAAATCTATTAAATCAATCCTAACAAACCAAATGCAAACTAATAATAATTCAAATTTAGGTTAAATATAATATATTTTTTTGAAAGAAAATATAATTCTACTGAATTAATGATAAATTTCATCTAAAATTTAATTCAACTTTTATTATAATAAAGATCGATTGTGGTCTTTATTAAAGAAAAAATGTATGGGTGGTCTGCATTCTAGTGAAACAAACAAATATTTTGAAAAGGAAATACAATTTATACAACCATTTTAAAATAAGTGTTCTCTATTTTGTAAAAAGAAAAAAAAAACATTTAAAAATAAGTGTTCTTTTATTGGACAACCCTATTTATGCAAGTAGATATCTATTAAGAACCGTGCAGCCCAAACTTGTTTAATGGTGTGCAATTTGCATGCCAGTGGGATACAGCCGCAGTGGATATATATCTAATTGTAATATTTCCTTCAAAAACAAAATTTGGATTGTATCCATTCCTCAAAAAATAAAAAATATGAGACTGTATCCAGCTTGGAATATTCTTCTCTAGCTAGTGGAATATATTCGTTTTCAATTTCTATAGATTGATGATGGCGTGATATCATATGGGTTTGCAACTTGCAAGTGGAATAAGAATAGAGGCACGCCCAAAGTGAAGGGTCATCGGCCTCTATTTGTTACTAAAACAAAAGCAAATTTTAAGTGAGAAAGTGGAAGAGTGTGTTGCTATCATCCGTCGCATGATCATATATAATAGACCAATATTTCAACATTATTATGATCATATCATGGATACTTTGCATTGTCTTTTTCCCATTCTTTCTCAACCCTAGTATACTCCGGTGTATTCTATATTTTAGAATTTTAAATTTTAAGTGTAAGAGTCATATTGAAAATGTCATTAATTAGGAAAAGTCATAAAAAATTATACATGAATAAAAAGCAAGTGGATAACAAGTTGTGTCGTTAATTCTTTTTGGATGGCAAAATCAATACTTCTAAAACTAAATCCATAGTGAGATTATTCATATAAATCTACTACTTTAAAGTTTTGGATTAACACACGATGTCTAATTCTACTTGTTTTGTTGGTCAAAGTCTAATATGATGATTCCTCAGACCTCTCATGACTTAGCAGTGGTATCAATTCAATGATTAGTGGGATTCTTATTAATCATGTTGCTAATGGTGATCAAGCGATGCGTTCCGTTGATGAATGAGCAACAATGGTGTAAGTGTATGTGAATTAAAAAGTCTCGATTTGAGGGGGAGTGTACCCCTCAAAAATAGATCGACTCACACTTAGGAAAAAGATTGTTGATATTTCAAGTGTAATTAAGAGTTGTGCATTAGGTAGAAAATTGTATATTGAAAAATATACAAGTGGGAGGGTTCATTTACGTGCTATCTTAAGATTTTGAGTTAAGAAATGGTGTCTGTTTGTGTTCTTTTCCTATTGAGTTAAGATTTATGTACTATTCTCTTACAATTTCTAAAAAACTTCATTCAAACTAACGTCGAAACTGCCACTTTGTGTTCGTTTGTTTTCTTTTCCTATTGCGTTAATGCGTGTAAATTATAAGCAATATTTTTTATTAAATTTCTATTACAATTAAAATTATAGGTATAAATGTGTGTGACTTTCTCATTGTAACAACTATGTTCATCTTTTACCAGCAATATGACAAATATAATATAAACTCTTATATTTTTCAATAACACTAATGATATAATATTGTTATAGGCATGTTTGTTCAAGAGTATAATTGGAATAGTGAAAAATTCAGAACAAAATCCCCTATCCCTTGTGTGTGCGCGCGCGTTTATATATATATATATTTTGTTATAGATGCAATCCATTATGTTTTTGTGCTTTGTTTCTTCCTTTTTTTTTAAGAGAATCGGTTACATGTTTTATTAATCAACATGTTACTTTAATAGTAAGTGGAGGGTAAAATTGACTAATAAAAGTTCATCTCGAAAAAGGGTGTATTCTCTTTATATATTGGTATCAAGGAAGCAATCCATTATATTTTTGTGCTTTCTTTTTTTTTTTTTTTTAAGAGAGCCTTTTACATGTTTTATTAAATCAATATGTTATTTTAATAGTAAGTAGAGGATAGACCAATAAAAGCCCAACCCAAAAAAAATAGTGTATTCCCTATATATATTGGTATAGATTAAATCAATATGTTATTTTAATAGGTAAAATTGACCAATAAAAGTTCAACCCAATAAAACAGTGTATTCCCTTTATATATTGATATAGATAATCATAAAGTGTTTTATCATGTTTCATTCTCCTTAGAAGGAACATTCCATAAGAACCACCTACAACCATTGCTTCTTCCATCAAGAATCACAATCTAATTCAAATTACCACAATAAATGCTTTGCATTTGGGCTTAATTAAAAACCGCTAAACCTGTCAAAAACTAGTAGATCAGTGATTTGGTGAAATTTACGTAAAAACAATGTTGATCCAATGTTATAACCAAGAGTGAGCTTGCTCCTTCTATTTTTTCAACTTTACAACATTAATGAACTGTCTTCAAGATTTGTCTCGTCAATTTTCTTCATTATCATTTCTTATTATGGTTTCACAATGTCATCATTCTAGATATGAAAAGACGCAAACGTAATATTTTTTTGGATTTTTTCTTCAATATTTTAGTAGATTTTAATATAAAATATTATTTCAATGCAAACTATTTAAATATCTTTTCAAAGAATATATATATATATATAAGCGGTAAGGATGACATGGATTTGACTTCCTTCACTAACAAGTTAAAAACTAATATTCGACATCTAAAAATAAAAACATTATATTCTTTAAAAAAAAGTACTTCGTGCCCAAGATACGTTGAAAATGCCTAACTGATAAGTGTCAAATTTACCAAAATTCCAATATATTATTAATACACTTATTAACTTATTTTGCATCCGTAAAATTTTCCCAAATTCTTATAAATAGTAGATAGTTAGATTTAGAGTACTGGCCTAGTTACTATGACTCGTTTCCATTACATTGAAAGTTCAAGAAATTATTGGAGTATCAAATTAAGATGTCTCGTTCAAGCACATGAAACAAAAAAAAAATTACAATAGAGAGAGAGGAGCAAATATAAACATTACAAGCAGATTGAAAATTATATCAAAAATAAGGGTGTGTCAAGTATAAACATTACAATTAAATTGAGAATTTCAAAAGAAAGCCATATAATCCACGTAAAAGAACATGTGTGTGTGTGTGATGTTATAGAACAAGTAGAGAGGTGGACGGAACCAACACCGAAAAGCATTAAACGCAATGTGGACGCAACTATTTTTATAGATCAAGGAGGCTTTGAAGTAGGTATATGCTTGAGTGAGTATCAAGGTGAATTAATTTGTGTAAAAGTGTCATCGTACTATGGGTTGCCTCCACCACGAGAAGCTTAGGCATGAGGTTAAAGAATTTATAATTTAGAATGATGAACTGAACATTACTAATGTGTCTATTGAATTTGATCACAAGTAAGTTGTTGCGAAAGTAATATCTGGTACACTCAACTATTTAAAATTAGGTTGTTATTTCGTATTGTAAATCTTTATTGCAATTTTTTTCAAACTTTTTGTGAATCAAACATATGAGAAGATAAGATCGTAAAAACATCATACGATATCTTATCCATATAATATTATATTTTTATCCAACTTTATCATATTTGATCTTTTTGTTGAATGACAAATATTAGTATGTCAATTGTTATGTTAATATTTCCTTGCTTGCTAGAATTTAAACTTTGTACCTTTAACTCTTAACTACCTTAATACATTAGCTCAACCAAGCAAGTTACGTACCCCTTTATTTTATCTATATCCAATTGTTACTACGAGACAAGTGTTAAGTATTTTTTTTTTTTTTGACAATGCATCCTAGCTTGATGAAAAAGTGCATATTTTCATCCTTGTGTTAAAACGTGTATACTATTTACATAGAGGAGTGTATTTTACTCAAAATAAAACATAATCAAATAAAGATTTATATTAAGAAAGAAAAAATAAGTACAAGGTCAAAGCATTAAAAAGACCTTAGACAACTCCTAGCTGTCAGCTAAGTTGTTTGGACAATAGAAACTTTGACTACAATCAAACGAATAGAAAAATGATATTGATACATAAGAGGACAAAATACATTGTCATTGTTGATCCTCTATCCTTATTCCTTGTTACAAGCACAAACCAAGCCAACAAGACACACATATTCAAATGAATGCATTTTTGTAGAACAAGATTAGAGTATCATGTTATTTTTGTTGAATAATGTATTATACTTTGTTGGCATAACATCAAAATATATGCTTATGCAATATGTGTTTGAGTTTTCACATTTTGATATTTGTGATTAACTATTTATATTGAATATTGACATATTTTGGTGTTCTCCACTCTTCTGGAGCTATTAATAACTCAAACACAATATTAGATAAAGTTATAGTTATGAAGGGACTACTATGATAAGTTTTGAACACAACATGTAACTGAATTGTTATTTTTTTAAATCATGTATACTTTGGACTGCCATTGATTATATTATTATGTTGATCATCCTTGTCGCATATCTATATGTCAAACGTCAAATTTGAACAAAAACCTCTAATAGATTATTTGTTTGTATTCAAAATTATATAGAGAGTCGGTTCAAACCCCCAAACAATCTAAGCATTACATATGTTGTGTGAGTTTGTTACTTTTTTTAGGGGTAAAAGATGATTCAGTTCGGAAATTTGAGTTTGTCTCTAGATTTTATTTTTAATGTGTGAGAAATATATTGAGAGTTTTGTAAGGATTGTAAAATATATAGGGTAATATGTGGCATGTGTGTTCAGTGCTCTAATGTAAAGACTTTCAAATGTTAAACAAGTTGTGAAAGAATAAACTCTCAAGTTTTAGAGGTATGATTTAATTAACAATATCTTGAATCGTGAATTAATCTTCATCCATCACTTTTTTCCTCTATAATTTGGTTATATCTTGTATCACATCATTGTTGTTTTGTTTTTATATTTTTATCATGTTTCTTTTGGTTAAGTATTGAGAAATAAAGTGTACCTAAAAGTCCATGAGATATTCCAATATAATTCTCATAATGAAGTTTGTTTCCCATTGACCTTCGTATTTGTTTTTACTCGTTACATACATCAAGTACGAGACTTTTATGTAATGCACAATTGAGAACATAATTTTGATATATTACTCATTTTTACAAAAATATTTGATGTTTCTAGTTTGCTTAAAAATGAGTTTTATTTGGGGGTTTGAGGTCTTATAAAGTGGACTGGCCAGATATGCATACATAATCATATATATAAGTGAAAGGGAGAATGTTATGGATTAAGAGATAAATGGTAAACAAATTGTATAGAATAGTAACAAAAAAGACTATTTTGTTTAGGTTTATGTCTTCTTACACTTTGTTGTCTTTGAGATTTGTTAACTACATAAGTTTGTTATGGAAACACTTGACTAATTATATGTAAAGATAGTGAACACAACATATGTATGTTTTTAAAAGATACAGATAAATTGCAAATGATGTATCCACAAATAAATGCAGCAATTAATAGGTCAATATGTGGCTGACTATGATATCTTCATAGTTTTAGTAGAAAGAGATGTTGTATTCAGATCAAAATAAAAGTTGTGTGGAGAATATGGTCTTCAATGAAGAAAATGTCATTACAATTAGCATCTTTGCCCGACTCATAAGTTGTAGGCACGAAGGAGGAGTTGCAACAATTTATTTGTTGGTGCTTAAGGTCAATTTCAAAGTAAATGCAAAAGAAATCTAGCAACATGTGACAGAGGCGACATTGTTGGGGATGTTAACCATTCATATCAAATCCGTTGCTTGGATGGGCTATGTGCTAGTGAAGATGTAAGAAATTAGCTTTGGTGCTTGGAAGGGTTATGTGTTAGTGATGATGAAAGAGACTCTGAAGTAGAATTTTTTTCCTGCTGAAACAATAATAAAAATATGATATGATTTAATTTTTATTTTTAGTTTTATTATTTTCTTTGTCTTGCAAATCCTAATGTTAATCTTATATATCAATCTGAAACATTTGAATGTGTGTAAATGATGTTAATATCAATTGCATTATTTTTTCTACATCATTTAAGAATGCACACTAAGAAGGTTTAATAAGGTCTTTTATTTTAAAACACAATGTCATTGAAGCAAATGTGATACAAGGAAGCAATACTGTTCAAAATGTTTATATTCCAATGTTATCATTGACTCTTTACGATAAAAGAATCCCTTTTAAATTTTAACACGATAATTTTCATTGGCCATTTCATTTGGAATGATTATCAATAAAAGTTAAGGGCATTCACTTAAACATGTTGGTTATATCTACGACAGTTAAAAAGTATTTAAAATCTCAACTTTAACAGACCTCTGTGATAGCATGGATCAAACGTCTAGTTAAATATAATTTTCCGCCGATGGTAGTTTTGTTATTTACATAAAATATATAACATATTTTTATATTTATGCGTTGGGCAAGTCAGATTGGACCATTCACTAGTAGACGATAAGATTGATCACTTAGATTAGTTGGTCCTTGAAAGCGAGATATCGAGTTTTAAAAAAATAAATATAAATACCTTTATTTAGTTTGTCTAATGTGTGTATGTGTGTGCGCGCGTCATTATAGAACAAAAGTAAAGAAGCAGGCGAAGCTAGCACTTGAATACCATAAATATAACATGGACGCAATTATTTTCATGTATAAATGACGCTTTGGAGTAGGTATATGTTTGAGAGGATATTAAGGTGAATTTATTTGTGCTAAAACATCATGGTACTACAAGTTGCCTCCACCACAAGAAGCTTAAACATGGGTTAAAGAAGTTATAATTTGGCCTCATGAGTTGAGCATTACAAACGTGTTTCTAGAACTTTGTACGCAAGTTGTTATGAACGTCATATCCGACATACTCAATTCTCCGAGTTTACACAATTATTTCGTGTTGTAGAGCTTTCTTACAATCTCTTCCAAACTTTTTACGCATCAAGTATATGAGAAGATAAGATCATAAACATTTGAGAAGATGAGATCTCATCCATATCATATTATATTTTTATCCAACTTGGTCATATTTTATCATTGATTGTTAAGTAAGCTAGTGGCTAAAAATTCACATTTTGAAAATGAGAGTGTACGAGTCCCCGACCCCTATACATATGATGTAATGTACATATCAACTGAATTAAACTCACCGTACAAACGTGTATAGTAATATTTACATAGAGGAGTGTATTTTTTTTTTTGAGGTATAATATAGGAGTGTATTTTACTCCAACTAAGATTTAATGAAATAAAGATTTATATTAAGAAAGAAAAAAGAAATACAAGGTCAAAGCATTAAAGACACCTTAAATAAATCCTAACCGTCGGTAAAGTTGTTTGGACAATAGAAACTTTGACAACAATCCAACACATATTAAAAATCATATTTGTAAGAAACAAGACAAAACACAATGTCATAGTTGGTCCTCTCTCTTCTTTCTTCTTCCAAACATAAACCAAACCAAACCAAACGAAGACCTTAGATCTCACATCTTTCTAATCCATGTCCTAATCCGAACACAAACACAATTCACATAACAACGTTGTTTCTTTGATTTTTCCGTTTTATATATTTTTTCTCTTTTCAATTTTAGGGTTTTTGTAATGGGTCTTGGTAACGAAGAAGAAGACGATAATAATCATAATCATAATAAGGTTGTTGATGAAGGAAGCAAGTCTTTAGGGTCAGTGTCTTGTTCAATTTGTCTTGAGGTTGTTACCGATAATGGTGATAGATCCTTCGCTAAGCTTCTTTGTGGTCATCAATTTCATCTTGGTAACTTTTTTTTTTCAATGCATGCAAATTTAATGTTAATTGTTTTGAAGTTTGAACTTGAATAATTGAGATCTGTTTTTTAGTTTTTGGTTTTTACCGTTACTATTGTATGAATTTGATTCTGAATTATATGTTTGTTGGTGTTGGGGGTTATAAAATCAGAAGAATTTTTGTTAGTTATAGATGATCCTGTTTGTTTTATGATTGTTGTCATTTGAATTTTTTTTAGCTATTGCGCAATTATTGTGATGACAAAATATTGATGATTGGATTTGGATATATATACGTGTTCCTTTTGGAAAGTATTGAATTTGAAACATGTTTTCAATTTTGATCGGTTACACGCGTTGTTTGATGTTCCCGATGTCATATTCGACAAAGTTAGCTTTTAATGATGGAATTGTGGTCATCTAGATCAGTTTTCATGATTTAGAGTAGATTGGAATTCATCTTTGTGTAAGCCATGGTTGGAAACTATGTGGGTTTGTTGTATTGATCATACTCTAATCGAGACATTTTGACCAACTTGTTGTAAAATTGGTAGAATTTCTGATTGACATATTTTGTTTCCTTGAAGAGTCGTGGTTCGTGGTTTGTATCGACTGTGGATGTATAATTTGGGGTTTCGATGTGTAGTTTTAAACTTAGGATTAGGAAGACAGTTTTCATGGGCTATGTGAGGACACACTTTGAGAATTATACTGAACATGAAACTTATGCACAAGTTTGATTTATGGAGTTGATTGTTATATTATCATTGCCAACTTAGTTTTTTATGTACAATTATTTCCATATATTGTTGCTATGCTGAATTATGTTGAATATATCATTATTTTCAAATATAGTTAATATCAGTCCCGGAAAGCAAAGCAGAGAAAACGACAATAAACATGCTATAATGGGATACCAAACAGCTGACGCTATTCAGAATTTGTATACAATTTATTTAACGATAAAAAACATGTGTCTTGAACATAACTAATCAGTGAGGAGGGATAAAAAGGAATGACCGAAGCAGCTGGTCACCAGAGCCGGTAGAAAGTGAGGTCGTGACGGTCGTGACTAGGAATCTCTGGAGTTGTAGAAATTCAATGAAATTGGCAATTACTTTTGGATTTTGGAACATTGAGGGTTGTCATTAAAATATGATCTCACACAATCTTTACCTAAATCACCTGTAAAGGGAAAATACTTAATGTTGTGCAGACTGCAGTGTTATGAATAGCGTGCGATAGTAGCGCTATTAAGCCGTCACGGAGCCGAGCGGCTGGTGGCCTCTATTTGGACTTGGTCTTGTCATATTTTCAGTTAGAAGCTGATGTCGCGGCGTTATGCACACAAAAGGGCTTAGATGATGAAATCATCTGAAAACCCCATTCTGTTACTGCATGACTCATCCGACCCATTATTCTTTGGCGATTTTGTTGCCAAAAGGTGTTTTCGGCCAGCACCTTCACACGTAGAGAAGAAACGAAAAGGCAAGAAAAAGAAAGAAAAGAAGAGACGAAACGAAAGAGAAGAAGTATGCAGGTTCCCAGTGGTGGTGGCGGTTGTTTACGGAAGTAAGAGAGAAGAGGCTGCATACATTTTATTGCGAAGAAGATATTTCAGCTTTAGGGTTTGGGTTTCGCGTTATGGGCTTTTAATAAGCCCAACGCTGGGCTAACTATTTCTTTTTGGTGAATAATGGGCCATGTCTAGTGAAATAAACATAGAAAAACATTACGATCTCAGAATTTGAGTAATTCTTGAGCATTTATACATATGTTATATATATATTATTAATTACTGAATTTGTATAGCAAAATTGGATTAGCGGCTTTCTGTTATGTGTCATCCTGCTATATCGTTTTTGTGGTCAGTTGCTATCTGCAATAATAGTTATGGTTGTGCTTGTTTTAAGACAGTACTGCTTGCTTTCATGTTTTTACTGGAATCTATTTCAATCAAGCTGATAGCTCCAATGAGCTCCTATTTGTTATTATATTTTTGCGCTTACTATGCTTTCTTTATGTCATGTAGACTGCATTGGTTCAGCATTCAATATAAAAGGAGCAATGCAATGTCCTAATTGTCGGAAGATTGAAAAAGGTCAATGGCTTTATGCTAATGGTTCTCGGTCATATCCAGAATTCAGCATGGATGACTGGACGCATGATGAGGACCTATATGATCTTAGCTACTCTGAAATGGTAACGTCCTGTTCAACTTAGGTTTTGTTGGAATTTTATTTTATACTTGCCGAAGAACTCGGCATAAAGGCCTATTTTAAGAAGATTAAAGCTTGACCATATAATAACACACTGATGGTTAAGATTGAACTGAATTTTTAGTGAGTGATCAATGCCGTTCCTTTTTCCATTAGTATGGCTACTTACTACATGAAGTTATGCGAAAGTTATAGCCAAGAGCAATAGAAAATTTATGTAGCTACTCAAAATTATTTTGCCATCTTATTAGACCTGATATGAGTTTCAGCTCCATCTACCATATGCCTTCATTTGTAGATCTTTTTGTTAATCTGATTGCATGTCAAAGTCTACCGATGTATTGTAACCAAAAAAAGTTTACCAATGTACAATTATTATTTGCTAATACTTTATTTCTCTTCATTGGCGATTTGCCATTTATAATACATAAATGATCCAAAGATGAAATCCATTTTTCTATGTATAAGTGGTTAGAACTTCAAGGTTGCAATTACCTCTTTCATTTGGAATTATTTCTTGTTCCCTTTTATTATATTGAGAGGCAATTTTTTGTCTGGCTGTTTTGACTACATTTTCCCCTTAAATGGTTTCTGCAGTCCTTTGGAGTTCATTGGTGCCCATTTGGCAACATGGCACGACTTCCATCATCTTTCGAGTAAGCATAATTAACTTTCATTTGTCATACATATGATATGATTTTGTTCTTTGGATGTTCTTTGGTGGCATTGGTGCTGTCTGTCATTTTAACCTATGAAGCATTCACACTTCTAGCATAAGGTGTGCTGCGGTGTCCGACGCTCGTATGATACATGTCGGAAATACCAGACCAGTGTCCTAAAATAATTTTTTTTTTTGGTAAATAAGAGAAATGTTTGAAATACCATGGAAATCTTGACTGTTATTAAGATTTTGTAGCCAGTAGCATCAGTAAATTGAAAAGTTGGTTTCTTAGTTGCTCAACTAAGAATTTATTCAAAAAAAAAAATTCCAACTGTTTAATCCAGAATATGACTTCTGAGTGTGGGAGTATTTGCTTGGGAATTGTTATAAGCACAATAGACCTGTCCATTTTTGGTAGGAACTGCCAAATTTTTAGTGAAATTACTTGAGTTGAACTCAACTTTTAGATTCAACTTATTTGGAAACCATTGTGACATGTTGGCCTCCCCCTCCACAACACACAGACTGAAATGTTGTGCTTTGAGAAATCTTTGCTAAAGTGAGTAAGCAAGTAAGGGTGAACTTAAAAACCAGCCCACTTTAGATGACCTTTGTTGGTTGCTTTGCAGCCACACTAATATCTATAATAGTGCACTTTGAAGCACCCCTCTTCTTTTGATTGCTACCTCCTGTCCTGTTCTTCTCTTGTAATATAATTGGCTAATTTATTTCTAGACTAGGAGTATTATAGGCCCAACTGGTATGGTTACAGAAAAATTGGGAAGAATCCCCTTTGATTGCAAAACAATGGCAGCTCTCCGAGGGTCTGCCCAGCTACCAATGCCAAAAGGCCCTAAATCACTCAATTTACTAGATGCCCCCCTGTAATAATTTCTCTTTATTTATAGGCTGCATGCCATATTGGGCCTAACTATCTCTCTAACACCTAACAAACTTTCTAACTCAACCTGATTAGCTTGCTTCTTACCTAACAATTTACCAGCTGCAACAGAAGGCCCAGCAGAAGTACATATTTTATTCTTTTAAGCTAGGCTTGTATTACATTCTTGGCTATATTCCAGTTTACTATTTCCTGTCGTTGTAGTTGAAGCTTGTATGAATGGCTGTTGCATATTTGTTATTGAATTTTAATCTCATAAGTTGTTTAATCATACTTTTGATTTGTTGAGCTATAGATTTTTATCTAAGAATTTATATACTAATGTGCTTTAATTAGTTACTACATTCGCTCCGAAATATAGGACCCTCTTGACAAATTATTTTGTCCCTTTTTCTGAGACCCCTTTGAATTTTGAAAGGCATTGATTATTTTGAAGTACATATTTTTACTAACATTCCCCTAATTATTTTACATCTTTTTCTGCAATCAACAATTAATGCTATGAGGAGATAATAAACTACTCTCTCTCTCTCTCTCTCTCTCTCTCTCAGGATAAATTTGTAATTGCAATACTCAATTATCAACAAATTTAACACTACCACAAATTTTCTTATTTCCTGTGATTTAGTTAATGGGTTCCTATATTTAAGGACAGCGGTAGTATGTTATAATGGGTTATACCCTTTTGGTTGGCTTGCCTCTCCTTTGCTAAAGGAGGAACAACATAGTGCTATATGTTTTGTACTGTTGAATTCTCTGGTCAAATTGACCAAGTTTGCTCAACATTTTTGTTAATGTATATAATGATATAACCCTTTAATATTTCTTAAATTTTAGGTGTTTTTAGGAAATATCAAGATGTTTATTTAACTTATATTTATGTTTCCGATTTTTCCAGGGAAGGCGAATTTTCATCGATTGCATGTAAGATATCCCTCTTCCTTTTAATAAGCCTCTCCGCTCTTTTTAAGTCAACGCTTGCACTGCACCAGATATATTAATTTATTGAAATTGTGAGATGCAGATCCTGATATAATTGGACAACACGCTGCATTTGCTGAACATACGGCCGTATCATCTGCTAGTCATCCCTGCCCGTATGTTGCTTACTTTGGACCAATACATCCATCCTCCTCCAATTCAGGCGGAGCTGTATCAGAAGCACCTAACTTCAATCATTGGAATGGCTCATCTGTGCCTAGTGAAATGCCAGCTTCCTACACATTTCCTGCCGTTGATCTTCATTATCACAGTTGGGAGCATCATACCCCTCCTTTCTCTACTGCAAGCAGTCGTCTAGTTGGTGCTGATCAGCCCTCGGTATCACCCGCTAGTCAAAGGCCAGTCAGGGGTGGTTCAGATGTACCAAGATCAGGATCTTTTATGCATCCCTTTCTTGTTGGCCACAGGTACATCTTTATAAATAATTTTTTCACAAGTGAGTGAATTGTTTGCATGTAATTTGATGTGAACCAAACCGTAATTTATCATGTCTCAATGTTCGATCTTATGGTGTTAAGTATGCAATTAGTTTTGGTTATATGCGAACTAATAGAGGCTAGGAGAAATTTGCTCGTTGGTCAATGCTTTATTGTTTGAGTTACAACAGACATTTAATTTCTGCAGTTCTGCCGCCAGAGCGGGTAGCTCAATGGGCTCATCAATGATCCCTCCTTATCCTGGCAGCAATGCTCGTGCCCGTGATAGAGTCCAAGCACTTCAGGCATACTATCAACCGCAGCAACATCCTAACTCAACCACAATGCGGGCCCCCGTTTCTTCTGTTGCCCGACGAGCCAGCAGTCACAGTGGTTCAACTCAACTAGCACCAGTGGCCACATCACCAGACCAAAGTGGTGGTTTCTTCCTTATCCCGTCAAGTTCTTCAGGACGTAATTTCCAAGAAGAAAACCATCTACCGAGTCGCTTTCATGCTTGGGAAAGAGATCACTTACCTTCATTATCGTTGAGCCAAGGTGATAGAGATTCAGGCTGGAGACCGTACCACCAATCCGCAAACCGGTCAGACCCAAGTACCAGATCCAACAACTTTCGTTTAAGGCATGGATCAGATAGAATGCCTTCACAACATCGGTAATACACCTATGTTTTGTTCACTGTGAAGCAAACTCTCATTACCATGGAAAATCAGAACTTATTTATGTTTTGAGAAATGTTACATATTGCTTTGGCGCTTTGGCCTTTTGGGTTTGTTTTGTTAAGGTACATACATTATATAATCTGGCTGGCCTTGGAACTGATTTTTCCTGCAGCCATGTGGCTGTGTGATGGACATTTGCTTCGACTATTTTATGTGTCTTGGAGGGCGTAAAATAAGATGGTATCTTGTTCGGAAAATCAGGTTTTTGGAAGAAATGCTGGAGCGTGTGTTTTCAAGTGATAAAATCAATTGAAATTGAATGTGATGAATTGTGGTTGGATTTGTTTTGAGTGAACTATTTATGTTTCGATAATGACGCTCATGCAAATGCTTTGTCTTCAGAATTCGAGTAATTTTACCTCTTAAGGCGGTGGCCAGTGATTTGTAAACTGTTGTGCAAGAACTGAGCGAGGGTATGGAATTCGTAATAGTAGTACCATACCTCAAAATAATTATAGTTTAAGGATGATTTTTAAAATAATGGTTTATCAAGTGGTTATCCTATAAAATTATTTTTGCGTAACCAATGACTTAAATTATTTGACTTGCAAATTGATTTTAAGGTGGTAATTATAATGTAATTGTCACCTTATTTTCACAAATCAATCTTCTCCTTCCTCCTAAACTTTTTTAGAACCACTTCACGAGTAGCAAGTTGACGTGTGGAGATCCTTATTCTTTAGATTTCTGCTATTTTTACGCCCCTAATATTGAGTTACACCTCTTGTTACCATTCAAAATGATCAGATTGATGAAAACATCCCTAACCACATTAAAATTCAAAAAGATGTCATTTCCTGTCCTCTCTTTTTCTTCCTCGTCCTCTCATTTTTGAAGCTTTTAGTTTTTCGAGCCTTGTTAGAGTTAAAAGTGTATTTTTGTGCAATTTGTTTTTTTGGGTTAATAGTCGTTTTTAGTATTTGAATGTGTAGTAAATAGTCACAATGGTCCATATTAAAATTTCAAAATAGATTCTTATTGTGTATTTTGATTGACGTGACAATATTAACATAATGTTTTGAGTACTTTAAAATTTTAATACATTAGAGGACTATTTAGACCACTTGTTACACATTCATGAATACAATGGTTATTAACTTATTAACTTCTTTTTTTTTCTTTCTCAATTTATGTATATGTATGTAAAACTAGTTAACAGATGTACCGGAAACTAAATGAACCGTGTGAGCTCAATTTAGTGTATGTACTTGAAATGACTTCATGGATGTACTCGCAACTGGATGAACCGTGCAAATTGAGTTTACGTATACTCAATTTTTCTATACATACGTGAATTGGCACGTGAAGCCTGGAAACTCATAATTTATAGGTGTTACATAGATTGACCTATGATGTATTTTTCACGTATTTGATCTCAATTCACCAACGATGCTCAAATGTTAAAAAAACAAATTGTAAAAATCTCACTTGCACAATGGAAGGTTAGTGGAAGACATGCAATTTTCTTTAATATTTGATGAGTTTTGTTTTTCGCTATATGAACATGGAGTGATAGAGAGTGAAGTGTATGTACATGAGAGGATTTTGAAAAGTGAAGAAGATTTTGAATATTAAATATAACTAGAGGCATTTTGGAAATTTTGATGATTAAATTGCGTTGGAGAAAAGATGGCATGCTGAAGCACTATTCCATTGTCCGAATCCACAATCTGCATTTGCTGCTCTTCATGTCCCTCTTCTGGATGAAGTAGCAGTTGATAACATCGTGTGTTGTCTCTTGTCAAAAAAATAAATAAGTGTGTCGTTCGGACCATCCAAATTTATCCGGACGACACACTTATGTTTTTTTTTTAGAGAAGTAGATTCCGAAATAACATCTTGTCTCCTTCCTGTCTCAATGCAGCAATATTAATTACTTCTGCTATGTAGTAGTACTAATTATGCATGGGAGAAGTAATTGTTACTGCTGCATTGAGACAGGAAGGAGACAAAATGTTATTATGGAATTTAAAGTACCTCCGGAAGTTAAGAATCTAGTTTGGAGAGTAGCTAGAAATTGCATTCAATCTCGTGCTCCGAGTAGAGAAGTTTAGACCAATATTGGTTTATGAAACTCAATTGAGCCTATTTTGGGAACAGGAATTTTTCAAAATTCTGCATAATTTCAGAAACCTTGCTAGTTCTTTGTGTAGTGTTTGGCGTAGTTCAAACCTTGCTGTGAGGGATAACATGGTTGCTCTTAGACGAGTGGCATGCGGCCCGAACACTAGAGACAACAACCACTGTCAGCAGGCCAAGGGGTATGCTAATAGGTGGACGCGTCCACCCACGGGCTATCTTAAATGTAACATC
>Ga0315913_1003104_pt1 | contig 19839 bp, 10 predicted proteins | sample MpolsnodulesMG_FD_207736 | JGI IMG/M metagenome (GOLD analysis project Ga0315913, IMG submission 207736) | Medicago polymorpha root nodule microbial communities from Los Angeles, California, United States - small nodules | ecosystem: Host-associated > Plants > Roots > Nodule | place: USA... | reverse complement strand
AGAGAGAGAGAGAGAGAGAGAATGCGTGAATGAAACTTTTAGGGTTTTGAGTTTCTACTTTTATATTAAAAGGGTAATAAAGAGGAAATGGATCCCCTCCTGCTTTTTCCCTCATGCGGTCCCTCCTGCACTATTCTTGTCCCTTCGATTAATCCAACGAAAGATAAATAAATCTGTAAAAATAATGGCAAAACATGTTAAGAGAGAGAAACATGTGAGTTTAGTTTTCTTCATCGTCCTGCTGCTCAGAACCTGTCTACTCTTCGCTCTTCTTTTTCATCTAACATTTCTTATCTTTATGCTCTTTTTCTTAGGAGCTACAACAATTCTGTCATAATAAATAAAGGGATTATAACATTTTATGATTTGTTCTCTTTACAGTTTCAAATGTTCACATCCCAATTAAGAACATATCAATTCATACAACAACTCTTTTACACCCCACACTAAACCAAGGAAAGTGGTAATGTTTTGCAGATCTGGAATATAAAACATACATAACCTTCTTTAAAAAAAACATATATAATCTAATTTAGCGTATAATTTATACTTTCATCATCCATTATAAACTCTTTTAAGAACGCTGATGTATGGAGTGTAAATTGTTTCCTCGTAATGATCTATCATCTGTCGCTGCCGTTTACAGCGTAGATGAAATTGAAAGGTTTTGTACTTCTTTTGTGAGAGAAAGTGATGTAAACAAACCTTGATTGTCCCGAGATGTTTTGGTCTTTCTTATTAATTCTCTTTCAACCAATGGATTGATCCAACCGCTAAAAATAGAGCAGGAGAGATGGCAGGAGAGAACAAGGCAAGAGAGGATCCAGATCCGTAATAAAGAGGCATAAAATAATTTTTTACATTTGAAACATAATGTGTTTGAGTATTTATTCGGAGTGGATATTTATATCCTCATTACCGGTCATATACTCGTGTTTTGAACTCATAGAAAACACAAACTCCTGTCCAAACTCAATCAAAAATGTACTCCCTCCGGTATTATATATAAGAAAAAATTCTTTTTTTAGGTACATTGAATAATTAACGTATTTCGTTTACAATGAAGATTAGATACATTAATTATTAAGTGTATCTGAAAAAAGAATCTTTTCTTATATATAGAATCAAAGGGTGTAATTCGTCAAATCACAGTGGGTTTGGGCAGACGATATGTGTTTTGTTGTCATGTTGCACATACTATAGTTGGTCACGGTGAGTTGAATTGGTCAAAGGTATATAGACTTAGAAAACAGGGCCCTTGGAAAGCTATGATTAATAGAGGTAACTGACATACTTGGAGCATCGTGCGGCCATGTTTTCATTCAGAACCGCGCGTGAGCAATGATTGAGGGCCCCTCTTTCTCAACTCAATCATGAATATGACCCTTTTTTCCATTGAATTTTTTATCTAAGAATTTATGAACTCAACTATTTTTACACATTCAAATGAACCTAACTCACCTGCATGCAACTGTTCCCAACATATAGTATGCAGTATCAGTGTATCACTTACTGCACTTTGAATTCTGAACTTTGAAGGTTAATTTGTTTGTTTTTGTTTTGTTCTTTCAATTGAATATATACCACTCTTTGTGTCAGTCCATAACATACAACAAACACCTCGTTTGTGTCAAAGACTCATAAAAAAGTTGGTAGTTGGTTGGTGTTGCTAGCTGTGCTGTGCATATGTAGCTTGTGGACCAGATTGTTATTATTGGAGTTTAAGCATCCCATGGTAGATTACAATCAAAATACTGTGTCTGCACTGTGTGAGATATGGGTTTCTTTCCTTCTTTCTGTCCTGCATGCTAGCTACTGCCTTCAAATTATTCTAGTCAAATAGCTACTCCTATTATACAGCCTTATGCAATATACTCCTCCTAGATTCTTACAATGCAGCCAAATTCAATGTTTTAAAACCAGAACCGGACATTGATCTTATGGGATCTCCGGGTTAAACGACTCAAATCATGATAAAACCAAGGTTAAATTGCTCAAATAACTAAACTATAGACAATGCTGGTTAGGATTCTTGATCAGCTGAATCATCTAATTCTTTCCATTTTTAAAACATTTGCCAAAACTTGTTCTTATATCTATTAATCTTTAAGGAGCGTTTGATTTGCGAAAAAATAAATGATTAGATATCACAATTTCAGCTGTATGATGTTTAATTTAAAAACTACATTATGAAAGGAGTAGTGATATTTGAACAACTCATTTTAGACAACTTATGTGACAATTTCTTTTATCTCTCTTTTCATTGGTCAAAAACAATGGAGAGAGAAAAAGCAAGAGAGAGAATAAAAGTATAATGTGAGTATTAGAAAGAAAGTTGTCAAAAGGTTGTCACAAAAGTGGTTTTACAAATATCATTTCTCAGACAAAATGGGGGGCAAATAGTTGGGGTATTTTTTTTTCCCTATTGGATTTTTTTGTGTTATTTTGTTTATGTTATCTATTCTCCATCATAGTGACATTGACCATAGCTCTTGATTAGGACGCATTTGACTTGTTTGAATGATGCTGGCTAATACAAATATAAAGAGTATCAAAAAGCCAAATTCTAGGTCTAATGAAGAATGAGAGCTTGAACACGACAAATGTAAGGTTTTATTCAGCGGTATGTAGAAGATAATATTAATAATCATGTTGTTAATAAGAAACTTGTAGGGGCAGGATATCGATTCCCCAAGTTTAGATACAAGAATGTAGAGTGTCATTATTGTTGTAATAAAACGCTTATAAAAGATTTTTTTGGGTGTTAAAAAGAGAGAAAAAGGCAAGAAGGGTAAGCAAAAACAACGGGGGCGTGTTACTATTGATATATTATTCTTATTTTGTTGAAAATTGAATTTCATTTTACTTCTCACATTTCTCAGTTACTCAATTTTTTTAGATGAAATTAAGTTAGTCAATCTAAAGCTCGATAAAAAAACAAAACTCAAGATACCCGCCTCAAGATTAAAAATCAGAGTAAATTTAGGTTTTAAAGTTAATAATGATAATGTTAAAGAATAGCAAAACTCAAAATGTGGCAAATCAAGTAAATGTGAAAGTTAATTGGTTGAGTGAGATGCAAAGAAACATGAATAGAAATAGAAACATTAGAATTCTATAGGTTAAGCCTAATAGAAAGAGTTAGACTTTTGACAATATGATAAATTATAATTTAAATAAAATATAAATTGATGTCAATATCATTATTCAACGGTGTTTTGAATATGATTACTTCTAAGTGATAAAATTTAATATGTTGGATCTCGAGTTTGAGTTTGAACCCATAATTTGTCTCTGCGAGTAATATGTTTTGAGTTTATTTGTTGGACTAAAAATATCATAAAATGAGTATCGAAGTTTTTTTTTTCCATAATAAAATTTAAGGGTTTTATCCATTAGTAATTGAATTATCCATTAGTAACAACACAGCTTGAATTGAAAGTGGAACCAGATACGTGGAATGATGAAAACGGAATTGTGATGTTTTTGTGTGGTTATAACCACAAATTTAAAGTGTTAAGACACATTCACAAATAAATAGATAAAAATAAATAAATTTATCATTATTAGTGAAAAAATTGGGTTAATGTGTATTTTTATGAGTATGTCAAAATGAGTTGGATTTGTAGTTATGATCGTATAAGTTATTATCCCAAAAATAGTTTATCAAATAATATATGTTATTCAATGTTTAGTGTGGTAAACTAGGGACCTAAGTGAAATAAGATGTATTATTTATTTTTGGAATAACTCACAAAACAAATAAGGGAGCTTCTACGGTGCAGTTAGAAAACTGACTTTTTTGAAAAAGTTAATCTTGATTTTAATTTTTGATTCATTTTTAAATTGTTGATTACTGATTAAAGATCAATAGTAATTCATCTAGTAATGCTTGCAACATCTTGGACAAGTACTATTTTATCGTTGGTATATTTAACATGCAAATAGATTTGATGATATTATGTGATAGTGATACAAAAATAATATAGATAGTGATACAAAAATCAAAACAAATAAAGAAAAATGGTAAGTACACAATAAAAATAATTGTATAAATATCCTTTCTTACATGAAATTGGAGATGATTTTCCCTAAAAAAAAGAAAAGAAATTGGAGATGATTTATTTGGCTTTTGTGGATGTTTTTTTGGCAAAATCCATAGTCTTCAAATCAAATCGTGCTTGCTGTAAATGAAACTAAGGCCTACACATTGATCAATGGTTAGTTGGCAAAAATAAATAACATTATATTCTTATTCGTAAACATCACATCATTCACACGTGCGGTCCCGCCACGTTGATTCTTTATGATAGCCTCGTGGTAGCAATGATTGGCCATGCTGGCCACCCGCACGAGTGGCTGGTTTATTATGCTTATGGGCCTTTTATTCTCATTACTTGTTTATTTTCATCATTGAAAATAAAAATGGACCGTGTCACATACACCACCCATTTTCTTCTTCCACCCCTGACCTCCTAACTCGCAATAATTTTTTAAACTTGGTTGAAAATACAAGTTTTTACATTTGTCTTAGCAATAATTAAATAATTTTTTGTTGCAAAGTTGCTTATTTTAATACTTTAACCAATATTCCAATGACACTCATTAACATTCTTTTTTTTTAAAAAAAAAATACACGGACCGTAGTTGCTAGAAAAAAAAAGGAAAGAAGAAGGTTATCCCAAAAGTTACTATAGAATAGTTGTACAAATTTCATTTTTCAAAAGAAAAAAAATGTATTTTTTTTTTGAACAAGCCAAAATGAAATATGATATTAAAACGTGAGTGAAACGCCGTGCACAAGGTGTGCAACAGATTAAACACCCAAAAAAGTTACAAAGTCATTGGTGCAATATCAAGGGAGCACCACCCTATGGAAGTAATAATAATGAAATAATTACACAAAAACACCCATGCATGACAGAGGGTTTCACCGCCAGTCATGATACTCAAAAGCAAAGGTGAACAAATGTGCCTTCAACCAAAAAAAAGAATTAAGTTTGACCTTGTTGAGAATGGTGTAACGATCAGGCGCCTTATTGATGAACACCCGGTTGTTCCTCTCCTTCCAAATAACCCAGACATATGCAAGCCAAATAATTTTGAAGAATGAATGAGATGACCGCGACAACGCCGCCATATGACTAAACTGAAGAAAGTGATCATTGAGCGATAAAGAGACATCGACGTAAGCTGAAGCCACAGTCAAACAAGATGTCATACACGTCCCAGAGACGCACAACCTAAAAAAAGATGATCACCTGTCTCCTGAGAGCCGCATCCACTGGTACACAAAGTATTTTTTGATGCAATGACTTGCCGACGCAGAAGGTTGTCCTTGGTTGGAAGTCTATTGCGCAGTAGACGCCACCCAAACAAGGAAACTTTTAGAGGTACTTGTCGGTGCCAAACATTGGAAATGTGGTGCCTATATGTAGGCTCATCTGCAGACGCGAGGAACTGATAAACCCTATGCACATAATAGTGTTGAATAGGGTTTAACAGCCACTTCCAATTATCATTTGTATGATCCTGCAAAACAATGTTAGATAAAAAAGCTGAACACTCCCTCACCTTTTCCTCCTCCCACGCTAAAAGCCATCTCCTCCACACCCATGCTCCTCCCCTACCTCCCAACCTAAGTTCACCATTTCCTCCACCGTCCTCTCTCTACACACGGCCAGATCAAAGAGTCGGCAGTACTACGACCATCTCCCACAACTAACGACACATGATATTTTATTTTCTTTAATTTTTCTAAAGATGCCTCCTCCCTCTCCAGGTTTTCTATGTATAGGGGTGAAAATAGGTCCACCCGACCGATTAGAGCCTATGACATATACTACATCATATCTGAATCATTTTTTTATTTTGAACTACGATCGACTTTTTTCCTTCTATTTTGTTTTTTTGGGGTATTTGCTCTCTATGAAGTCCAAATACTCCAAACAAGGAGCCATAACCGTATCAGATACAGATACTCCGTTAATACTTGCAGATACATATCATAAATATCAAAATTTATTATTTTAATTTTAAAAAATATTTTATCGAATACTTTTATGATACTCTGGAAATACACACATATACTTATAGTAGGATACTTCACATATACATATCTTATTAAAGATTAAGGGTAAAAATGTGAAACAATGCTGTGAAAATTTAGTAGAGATTTATATGATTCAATTTAAAATAAAAATCACTCTAATTATTTCTTTATTAATCACTTTAAAATTATGTTTTTTGTAGATGAAGGTAACGAAAAAGGATATTCAATCGATCAACGTTAGGAAAAATTGATTTTGAGTTCGTTTAATGATACTTTTGTTAATATCATATCATGAGAATGAAAATATAATATAATTTAGGGTTAATAGGTCTTTACCGCTGTAATATAGGCCACTTTTGGTTTCGCCCCCTATAAAAAAAAAATTGGATTTGGTCATTGTCAAATTTTTTTTGTTTTAGAATAGCCCCCTAGGCCAGCTGACTGTGCATTTTCGCTGATGTGGCATGTTGCGTCACCTTTTCAGATGAGGTGGCGCGCTGACTGTATAATTATTTTTATGGGGTACACGTGGCATTTGGGATTTTTTTTAAAAAAAAAATCTTTAAAAACGAATTTTTTTTTTATAAAAAATAAATAAATTCTGGAAAATTAATAAAAACGAAAAAAATTTAAAAATAACGGAAATAAAAAAATCTAGAAATTTTAATGAAAAAATGTGGAAAAAAATATTGGAAAAATTTAAAAAAGGAAAAATTCTGGAAAAAAAATTAATATATATCAAAATTTACTAAAAAATTATAAATAAAATTCAATTTTTTTTTATTATATAATTATTTTGATTTTGAAAATTAATTTTTAGAATTTTATTTTATTCAAAAATATAATCTAGATGAACAACATGACACAATGGATATTGATTGACACCGGTATATAAGTCATGTTATACTGTTGAATAACAAGCCCTTCATTCTATTCTTCATGATCTAATGTTATGTGTTTTTAATTATGAAAATATTTTCCAATATTTTTATTTTTTGTATAAAAAATAAAATAAAATAAACTTTTTAATACAAAAGTTCAAATTGGAAAAAAAACTTATATCACAAGCCCTTAGTTCGACTTTTTTTTATAATTTTTTTGAAAAGTTCGATATATATTAATTTTTTCCATAATGTTTTCATTTTGTTAATTTTTCCAGATTTTTTTGATTAAATTATCTAGATTTTTGTTCATTACTTTTCATTTTACCAGATTTTTTTTTTCATTTTTATTAATTTTTCCAGAATTTTTTAATTTTTCCGTTACTTTTTTAATTTTTTTCATTTTCATTAATTTTTCAGAATATATTTCTTTTTTTAAAAAAAAATTTAAAGAATTTTTTTATTTTTTTTAAAAAAATCACAAATGCCACGTGTATCCCTTAAAAAAAATTATACAGTCATCGCGTCACGTCATCTAAAAAATGTGACACAACATGTCACATCAACGAAAATGTACAGTCAGCTGGCCTAGGGGGTATTCTAAAACAAAATATTTTTACAAGGACCAAATCCAAATTATTTTTTTACAGGGGGGTAAAGATCTATTAACCTTATAATTTATATGAAAATGTGTGTATCCGAGTATTTGTATTGTATCATACTCGCAACACCTATCTTGCATAACATTTTTCACGTCTTTTGTTTTGTTTTCATGAGGGTTAATGTGTAATAGGATTTTAATGGTAAAAGTACAAAATAGTTTTAAAATCTCTCTCCTATTCCTTTGAACCAAACATATATTTAACTAAGATTAATTCTCTCCCCTCTTTTAAACTAAATATATAGTTAATTAAAATATTTGTCCTCCTTTTTCCTCCCCTCTCCATTAAAATTTCTCATTCTTCTCTCTTCCGTTGAACTTATGAATGAGTATACACAAAGTTTATCGTCATGACAAAAGGAGCGAGGTGCAGTGGCAATTTAATTTCTGATTAAGTTAAAGAAGCTATATTTGATAGCTATTGTGCAATATAAGTTTGCAAGCACAAGAAGTGATCACCAATACATGAGATACGAACACGGCATTTTATTCTCAGATGCTCATTGATATCAATGATCATGTGTTTTTTTACACATTCAATTTAGCGTAAAGATAATGGCTTATAAAAAAAAATGTTTTTTTTTATAGTGACCGGAGTTCAAACCTTGAACCTTGTATATATTATGCATTGTCCATACCAACTGAGCTAAGTTACGGCTTATAAAAAAATGTGTGTATATCAAAATATTTATTTTCTCTAAAAATAAAATAAAATTGAGAGAATAATCTCTCGGCTTTTTTCTGTCCTTTTTTACTCTTCAGTTCGGCCTTGCAAACAAAAAAAATAATTTTAATTTCTATAAATGGTGGAATAGATTGGATGATAAACTAAATTTTACAATCGTTAGAAGAAGAAAAAAAAACACTAAATTTTACCAAGTAATAGTGGAATAGATTGAATAAATAGAATAATATTTAATAGAGATAAATATTTTTTTAAACAAAAATTTGTTAGAAGTATAATTATTTTGAAATTAGTAGTTAGTTCCATAAATAATTTGTTAGTCTATCACTAAATAGTGATTGAATCTAACACAACCTCACAAAACAGGTCTGTGAAGTAAGGATTGCCCCCACTTATAAACATATGTTTAGACTATTTTTTTGTACAATGTGAAACTCTTTAACACACTCCCTCACAACCAGCACAATTAGGCTTGGTTCGTGAGCATAAATGGTAGGTGACCCAATAGCAGATTTTTTTAACTTGATAATAGATGAATCAATGGATCTTAATGGAGACTCTCATACCATCTTTAAAATCGTGGTTGGAACTAACATAACCTCGCAGAATTGGTTTGCGAGTTGAGGATTACCTCTACTTATTAAGACATTTTTAGACCATCTTTCATCTGATACGAGATTCTTCAACAAGAATTAAAACGACTATAATACATTTAGAGTGTGTTTGGATGAGAGAATGTTTTGAGGGAATGTGATGTTTGGGTAGCACTTGGGTGACATTGTGGTTGGTAACATTGTGACATTGGCCAACCACAATGCCACAAGTGTCTTTCTTCTTTCTCTTTCATAATATTTTTTTGTTTCTTTGTACACGTGTGACATTGTGGTTGCTCAATGTTACCAATGTCACCCAAGTATTATCCTGTGATGTTTTGAGGGAATTCAAATATTTTGATGTGAATTTCATTGTTTGGATAATAATTTGAAGAATTTTCAAAATGATGGAAATTTATGAAGTATTTTGTTCAAGTTAAATTTAAAGAATTTAAAATGACACCTAAAAATTAAGAATTTCAAAAAATTTCATTGTTATACTTTTTCAAATTTTGCATTTTGGTCCTCGAAATTTTCAATTTGACCCCAATAAATTTATAAAAATTGCAAATTGACCCCTCAAATTTTCCAAAAATTATAATTTGACTCCTCAAAATTTTTGAAATTTTCAAATTGACCCTTAATTTCATTTTCCAAATTTGGCCCGAAAAATTAAAATTTATACAAGTTGCCCAAAAATTATGACAATAATTTTTTTTATTTCTCCATCCAAACAATGATATTTAGGAATGAAAGCAATTTAATTGAATCATTTGAATTACCTAGAATTCTAAATTCTTCAAAATTTCTCAATTACTCCATCCAAACACACTTAGATTTTTCTAGTGATATGAACTAGAATATTCTTGATCTCTAGCTTTTCTTGTAATCTATTACTTGCATTTGTGAGACATTGAAAATATGATATCCACGCCTTATACAAGTGTCATGTCAATACTTACACTTTTATGATGGATGAAGTTAAAAATAAGTTAGCATTCTGGCACCCAATGAATTCAATGAAAGAAAAAAGAAATCCAAACCACTAGTATCTTTGGTTGCAAAGGAACAACTCAAGTTGACAACATGGTTATACAAGCCACTTGTGATTTCTAAGTTAGCTTGAAAAGATGTTAGTATGAATTTTCTCCTGAAACTACCTCTAACTTAGCTATTTAAAGATTTCATAATAGTAATAGAGATTTTTAAAAATGGCTCGTTTCATTTTTTCTTCTTCAAAAGATTAATGATATTTTCACGGGAACAAAGAAGAAAAACTCAACTCAATAAAAGTTCACTATTTAAAATAGCAACTTCTAAATACACGTTAGATTCTCAAAAAGATTAATCTATAGAAAACAAACGATACAAAAATAATATGTACAATATTTTTAATAAGTTAAATCTTAATTCCATCTCTTTCAATCAATTAGATGAAGTTTTCAGAAACTAGATAAAATTGAAGATTTGATAATAGCCATTTGGATCCTTGTGTGGATATTTCAGCTAGTCTTATCTCCAAAAGGGCGGCGATATTTTCTGCCTTCATTCCACAAACATGTAAACTTAGTTCCATATATATCACTTTCTAATTGTCTAATTATATCCATTCACTTGGTCATTTCAGAAAGAAGAAAAGAAAAAACACCAATTAAACCAAGTAAGAAAGAACTATACATAAAGAAAGTGACAAAGTGTCTCACATTAATCTTTGCATACGTTGAATTGAATTGCGTTAATTCGACGGTTTTTAAAGAAATGGACCTAGTAGTCTAAAGTTTGATCGAAGATAAACAAATCTATAGTTATGCCAACATGTACTCTAAAAACACATTATAAAGTTTCAAAAAATAGTCAGTATTTATTACAAAAATAAAAATTAAAAGTTTGAGATATAAGTTAGCATAATTTTGAATACATAATTTTCATCATTAACACCTTAACACGTGTCTTAAAGACACACATATTAAGGTTTTCTAATTGCTTCTTTAACTATTGAACACGCGTTCTTCTAAAGTATTTCTGTGGGAAGTTATTAATCATTTGAGTCGAATAGAAAAAAAAAAAAAAGAAAGGTTAGTTAATTTATTTTGAAGTATAAACTAAATTTTAATTAGCAAAGTGCACTGTTTTTCCATAGTGTAAAGCCAATTTCGCTGCTACTTTCCGGTATTTTCACTTTAAAGGCAGAACAGAAGCTTATAAAAGCACACCCTATTGGCTTCACACATTCATTGAAATCACATGCATCATTGATTTCTTATATGCAACTACACATAACAATTACCATTTTTTTGTTTTGCTTTGAACAACAAAGTACAAACATAAATTAAGACCAGACAATTTTTAAGGTTAAGCACCATGTCTGACTCAGATATTACTTTCTATTTTCTTTCTTCAATTCTTTCTCTTCTCATCTTCATTTTCTTTCTCATCAAAACAAAACAAGCCAAACCCAAGTTTAATCTTCCACCAGGAAGAATGGGTTGGCCTTTCATTGGAGAAACTATTGGTTACTTGAAGCCTTATTCTGCTACAACTGTAGGAAAATTCATGGAACAACACATAGCAAGGTAAAAAAATTATAAAATATAATTTTTTAGAGAAACAAAAATGACCCTTTTAATCTAACTAGTAAATTATATGCAGGTATGGTAAAATTTACAAATCAAACTTGTTTGGTGGACCAACAATAGTTTCAGCAGATGCAGGATTGAATAGGTTCATATTACAAAATGAAGGGAAATTATTTGAGTGTAGTTATCCTAGTAGCATTGGTGGAATACTTGGGAAATGGTCTATGTTGGTTTTGGTTGGTGACATGCATAGAGATATGCGTAATATATCACTCAATTTTTTGTGTCATGCTAGACTTAGAACACATCTATTGAAAGAGGTTGAGAAACATAGCCGTCTCGTTGTAAGCTCTTGGAAGGAAAAAACCACATTTGCAGCTCAAGATGAAGCTAAAAAGGTAACAATTATTTTATATTTTAATGGAATATTTTTTTTTTTTATATTTAATAGATAAAGATAAACTAAAGTTTGTTTGGGTTAAATTGCAGTTCACATTTAATTTGATGGCAGAACACATTATGAGTCTTCAACCTGGGAAAATAGAGACTGAGAACTTAAAGAAAGAGTATGTTACTTTTATGAAAGGTGTTGTTTCAGCACCATTGAATTTTCCTGGAACTGCTTACTGGAGAGCATTAAAGGTATTGATGATAGTGATAATTTTTTATTTTTTATTTTAATCTAGATAACCCCATTTTGTTATTATATTTAGTGCTTATTTATTTTTACATTTAGTTTGGGTCTATATTTGGTATCACGGTAGATATGTCAGAATTACGATAACCTACTTACTCTAACATATGTTTGTTTGTATTTTACAGTCTAGATGTACAATACTGAAGTTCATAGAGGGAAAAATGGAAGAAAGAATCAAAAGAATGCAAGAGGGAAATGAAAATTCGGAGGAAAATGATCTTTTGAACTGGGTTTTGAAACATTCAAATCTTTCAACAGAGCAAATTCTTGACTTGATTCTTAGCTTGCTCTTTGCTGGTCATGAAACTTCATCTGTTTCCATAGCTCTAGCTATTTACTTTCTTCCTGGTTGTCCTCAAGCTATACTACAATTGAGGGTAAGCAATTTTAGTGATGCTATAGTATCAATCAAACATGGATAGGGACACGGACACCAGACACAATACGAACACTAACACGCCTACACCAGTAATTATATTTGTCGGTGTTGTGCTTCAGTTTTCTATAGAATATATACATGTTCTTTCTCACTTCAGCTTCTAGCGTATAAAATATTGAGAATTTTACTGTAGTTTAGTAATAATATGTTTTGTTTTTTACTGTGGAAAAACAATAGGAGGAACACAGAGAAATCGCCAGAGCCAAAAAACTAGCAGGGGAAACAGAACTGACTTGGGAAGACTACAAAAAAATGGAATTTACTCACTGTGTAAGTCATAAATGATAAATAAATTAGAGGGGTCTTCTTGTCCTTTTTTTAATATAAAATATAAATAAGCATAAGCATTATTATATTAGATGACAAATGCCCTTTAAAGTGTTTACAACAGACCATAATTATTTGTTTAAACAAAGAAGAAAAACCTATAATCTTTACGTAAAGTAGTATTATATATATTTAAGCATATAAAGTGTTGTATTTTATGCATAACATTATTAGTTGCTCATATTTGTACAGGTTGTGAACGAGACACTTAGGCTGGGTAATGTTGTGAGGTTCCTTCATAGGAAGGCTCTTAAAGATGTTCGGTACAAAGGTACATTTAGTACTATAAATAAATTCTTTTTTAGTAGTAAGATCAAAATCTCTTTTGTGAGAAAAAGGAAATAGAGAATAGTTATAGTAAAGTGGAAATTCTTTTTGTGTTTGTGAAAGGTTATGATATTCCATGTGGGTGGAAAGTCCTTCCGGTGATTGCAGCCGTGCATTTGGATCCTTTACTTTTTGACCAACCTCAGCACTTTAATCCATGGAGATGGCAGGTTAGTCCTTTCTACTTTGTAACATCTAGATATAAATCATGCACACCAATATATTAGTGATCGTTCGATTAAAGTTAGACGTTTCACATTGAAATATGAATCGTTTGATTTTTCACTGATGTGTCGACTATGTGAATGTAGATAATTATTTTGATTCTAAAGCAAACCTTGAAATATTAATAAATATTATGTGATTATTAGGAAAAGGGGGGAAAAGAATAAAAATAATAAGTAATAGGGGTCCCAAGCACTTAAATTTGTTATGGTGGTGGTGGATCCCCAAGTGGGTTTTCCTTTGAAGGTGTGGTTGTAAACAAAATTTGGTTCACTTTAAAGGGTTGAGATTTTTGCCAAAAATGTAACTTAGTATAGGGTCATTTAGCTTCTTGAGTTATTATCTTCCTACTTTGAAAGAACACAACAAGTTTTTATGTTTGGCGATTCAGAATCAGACCAAACATAACGTACACAAGCTGCACGGCTTTGACAAATTTTAAACACAAAATTGAAAAAACAATGCTTTTGATATTTGATTACTGTTAATGTTGACTTGGTCCTATAGCTATACCACACTTTTATTCATCACCAAATGCACATGCTCTAAAGTTCTAAATCTTTAGTGGTAGTCCCCTAGCTAACTATAAATTATTCAGTGTTGGGTCAACATTCATTTGGTTAATTAAATAATTAATTTAATACATCTCCCTCAACCAATGCTTATGGCTCAAGGAATGATTACTGTATATAATAATTTTCTTCAATTATTAATCTTTTGCGATTTAAATAGGATATGCTTTAAAAATATTGATATAGAACAAATTGTTTTATTGTTCTATGAATTAATATTTAATTTTCAATTAGTGAGTAGGTTAGAAGTCAACTATATGTCACAATAGAGGATCAAGTACCGGGTCCATCCACCCCTTTCCATGCATGTGCCAAAGTTACAATTTAGAATCTGGGTTTTTACTATTAGGCTTAACTCAACTACAAAAATTAGTTCAAGGAGAATGTTAATGAGTGTCTTTAGAGTATTAGTTAAAGTTTTAAAGTAAATAAGTTTGCATCAAAAAGTAGTGTAATTATTGTTAAGACAAAAGTCAAAACTTGTATTTTTAAAAGAAAATTTCTACCGTATTAAAGAATTCTTCAACCAATGTCTTTAGGGCACCTTTATAGCACCCGTTAACAAAAATTCTTAATTTAGTAGTTGAAGATTACACAAGTTGAACTATATCTCATTAGAGATTTTTGGATTTAATTGTAACTCGACCCAAAAATTAAACCCTAATTACAATGAGTAGTGTAAGTTTGGCATTGTAATTTTGTCAAATTTATTTAACCTAATTTGAAACATGCACATATAGATAGGATCTTTCTTTAGTGGTTAGCAAGCATTGGCATTGAGGGATGATGAAGTGTCATGATCAGTGACGGGTATGTTGTGAACAGTAGTACTACGGATGTATGTAGGTCCCAAAAGATGTTATTATGATGATGAGCAAGCTGAAGCATGGCCCTTTTGTGAACGTGTGGGCAGCAGGTCCTGAGTTTCCAGGTCATTAATTAATGCCCATGTGGAAAGTGGGCCTCTCACTTGCACGTGCATATCTACCTTTTCTCTTTTATTTTTTCCATCATGGTCCTAACTTGGTCAATACGTGTCAAGTGTGAATAAAGAAGTAGTATTTGAGAGTATGATATCGCAAAAGAGTTTATGTGAGTTAAGTAGGTGAGATTATTTGACAAAATATGATGTTCAAAATATGTATTTTCATAATATAAAAACCCACACGTCATACACATTTATTTATTATCACTTTATTATACATTAGACATAAGATTAGTGCGGAATATCGAACATGTACATATGTAGCCAAGTGGGAAAAGTGATCAGTTTCTAGATAACACAATTATGAGTGTGACAAAGTACCGTAGTCCACTCTAGCACCAGAAATCATCAATCTTAATACTATTATTTATCCTTAGCCTCGAGTTGTCATATGTAGCCACGCCTTCTTGTGTCATGATTTGATGCTGTATCTATACATTCTTATAATGATGTTAGGGAAGGATCCATATTTCATGCAGTCAAAATCACATCTAGTTTTATACTTGGAGTAATTTTGGTTGTTTAATTAAGATCGAACAATATTGATTTCAAACTTTTTTTTTATTCTTTCTCTTAAATTTAAAAAAATTGAAATATGAAGTGTTCGATTTTGATTGGATGGTCATAAATGTTGAGAAGTGCGAAAATATACTATTAGAATTAAACAAACATTTATTTATTTGACATCATTAAAATTTCCTGTCTTGCATAACATTTTTGTTTTTAAATTAATAGCATATGTTAATAATTATCATTTGAATATGGCATTGATGTTAATGTTGGGGATGATGGTGCAGAACAATGGTAATAATGGACCAAACTCAAGTGCATCCGGCAATAGTAATATTTTCTTACCGTTTGGAGGAGGACCAAGATTATGCGCAGGATCAGAATTAGCAAAGCTTGAAATGGCTGTTTTCATTCACCATCTCATTCTCAACTACAATTGGGAATTGACTGATAATAACGATCAAGCTTTTGCATATCCTTTTGTTGATTTTCCTAAAGGACTACAAATTAGAGTTCAAGCCCACTCTATAATATGATCATATCATCAATTAAAAGTCCAATTAGTTAGATCATCCATTCTATAACTAAGAAAAAGACCACATGCCATGCTACCTACTAGCTATATATAGCCTTTTGTGTTGGATTATGAGGGATTTTGGATTTCATGTTACACAGATGTGTTGTCTGATCTTAAATCAATGTTCGTGATCGATCGTCTATAATTAAGCTATTGATTGTGTAATCGACAAATTTAAAATCCGATTAGCAGCCATGACTCAAAATTGCGTGTAACTGCATGTGTTTTTTTAACGAAGACGATCTGGGTATGGTTTGAAGATCCTTTCAAGACATCACATTTGAACCAATCAATTGAAGTATAATGGCATGTCAATATAGGACCACTTTGATTATCCGTTTTCTTCTCCCTCTAGGCTCTATTAGATTTTCAATGTCCACTACCCCACCCACATTGTACATTTTATATATTTATGTATTATTATCCCAGTACTGTATTTCCAAAAGGCTAGGACAACGAGTGAATATTTATTCATTTGTATTATTATCCCAGTACTGTAATCTACTATTACTATATGTAATAATCCAATTATCTATTGTGTACAATCTATTTTTTTTTTGGGTACAATCATGTGGACAATATATACAGTATACAGCGTTCGATTAATGATTTCTTCTATCAGAAACAGCTATTACGACACTTATTACTTCACAAATTCAACACTCTAAATAGCATTCTGGAAGTAAATCATTGAACATTTCATGCCCATAAGACTTTTGGTTAACTGAAGGCAGCTCAAAACAAGTGCACATGAATTAATTGGTTTTTCAATCCCTTAAACCATGAAAATCAGAAACAGATCACTGTATTACCATATCTGTAATATCTCCAATTTTGTCCATCATGTTGTCGTAATGTAGTGGTAAGCTCCACTAGGACATGAATCACATGAGTGTGAATGTGTGGATTCAATTATAAATATGAAACTTCATCATGTCTATATAAAAAAAATGATACTATTTGGGTAAATGTGGTCACTACAGCGATAGTAAATGTTGGCACAATTTATTTGGGTAAAAGTCTTTTTTTCCCTTTCTAAATTCTCTTTTTCTCTCCTTTTTATGTAGATGATGACGGATATTTCAATGAATCTTCGTGTCACCGTGACATTCATTCTCCTTTGATAGTGTGTTAGTTTATGTGTTGATAAAAATTGATTTTTTAAAATTGATTTTAATTAAAAATAATTTAAATGTAATATAGTTTATGTTTGAAAACATATTTGTTAAAGTGAATTGAGCAATATAGATGAATGTAAAAACTACATATTGAATAAAAAATTACAAACATGCAATATTTTTGCATGCTTATATGTGCAACCAAACATGCAATGTTTAAATTTGTTTATTGTTCACATGGATGAGGATATTCATGTATCCTCTCAGCTTAATTTGTTGGTACACATTATATAATATTCAGCACATGTGCGTAATTAATTTCCAGTTAAATTTTGCTCAAACAAATCAACTAAAATAGTCAAATAGTACTAGTTTGTTAAGTGTTGTTTTCATTTGATTGCTATGTATACAGTGGCTGTGGCCATGCATACAGTATACGTATTATGAATCGAATAAATATCAATTATTGAAGCTTAGTCAAAAAATATCAATTATTGAAGTCAACGTTAAAGTCGTATATATATAGATGAGATTAACATTTAAGGTGCGTACAAAAGCATATTTACTGATTTGGCAATATATGCATGCTTCAACCGTGAATAGCGCCGGATCATGAAATTTTTGTCAGGTTATATTTGCCATTTATATAGCTAGCTTCCTTGTTAGGCTAACTTTCACTTTCTGATCTTCTTTGTATTCCTTTTGATGCTCCTTCGTCCTCTCAATATCTATGGTCTACATAGACGCACGTTTGTGGAAGGTCTAAGTCTTTATTAGGACAACACTAACCGTACGGTCTCTTCAATCACAACAAATCCAAATCTTGGCTGATTCTTGCTTCAATCCTACCGCGATTGAAAGTGTGTCTGGTATCTAACACGCGTCATATTGATAGCGCGAATCATATGATCATAACGATACGATATAATTATTTTCAATTATTAATCATTGCTGATGTTAAGACATCAATATTAGTGTGATATTTGGTGGGTCTGTGTTATAGGTTTTCATTGTCAAGTCATGTTCAGAAAAGATCCACAATGCCAACTGAATTTTAACAAGGTTTACAAAATATCCAACCTAACAAGAATGAGGATGGGGATGAGACAATTATTGATAGAAAACGGCCACGGCTTCGCTCTAATCAAATAAAAATGGAACCGACATATCAAACCTCTCAAGATTCCAGATAAATAAATTTATTAATAATATATAAGGGTTATTGATCCGTTGGGAGCATAGATCTTCGGTTTAGTAACATGGATGACTCTGTGTCATCGGACTTCAATCAATAGCTTCCTTCTTCTTTGGAGAGGATGATATACATGTATTGAAATGTAGAAAATGGTGGGACGCAAGATAAATTTATTTAAAAGCCAAAAGTATTTTAATAATTTTGTCTATAATAAAATAAAGAGAGAGAAAAATTTGGGGGGGTGGGCCATGGCTCACCTGTACCCTAAAGGGCCTTCGCTACTTACTCTCAAGTAAAAATGCGTTGAATATGTGAAATTTTTGGGATAGAGAAGTGAGGGATTAAGATTTATGAGTCTTTACCTTTACTTTGACAGTAGTTCTCGAGGGATACATGTGAGTGGATTATGATAAGTTAGATTTGGATCCTTTATGGATGGTTCACATGAGTTATGTGGCCTTGATCCAGCAGATTCATGCAAATCCATGTTATGGTTCGTGTGTGTGTTAGACACTTAAGGCAATCTAGTCCGTTTAGTGAATGAACTTTCGTTCAATCCAAAAAAAAATTAGAGTTTGTTGAATTGAAACAAAAAATGTTGAACTACTTATAGGTCATACTAACGTTTGTCTTTAAATTTTATATTTAATTTATTTACTTGTGACATTACGGTACATGTTAGCATTTTCCATTAGTTACAAACTAGTTATTTTGAGCTAGTTAGGCATATGAGTCTATTGACATATTGTTATAAGTTGTATCAATTACACAAAGTTGTGACCAATTGAAATCAACTCATATTGCTTACAATTTTATGCAGTTTGTTATGCAATTTGTTTATTGATTTAGTAGTATTTGCGTACAATTTAGCCTATGTTGAGTTTAGTCAGATGATGATCGTAGGTTTTCCCTGAGATTGCCTACAGCCTAGGATAGGTGGAACTCACTGAGACATCCTGTCTCACCCCAATCCCTTTATTTATTTTCAGATAAGCAGGTTGTTCGCGACAAGAGAAGAACAACAAGAGAAGGCAAACATGAAATTGGATGGCTTATCATCATATGCACGTTTTGAAGGTGAGAAAAACCACAAGAAGGGGGGATTGAATTGTGTTTTCAAAAACTTTTCTTTCTTACGTTCTGAAATTAAACTGTTCCCAGATTCAGAGTCTGAAATAGTTCAGAGTCTGACTTGAGTTCAAAGTCTTAGTGCAGCGGATAATAGTAAGAGAACAGAGAAAGAAAGAACACAAGCAATTATACAAGTTCCTTCCACAAACTGGAAGTAGTCTTGTCCCCCTTGCACTTCCAAGGAGAGTTCCACTAAAATGTAATGTCAGATTACAAGTTGCTCAATCACACAAGAAAGAGACTTCTCAATGCTCAAGGACAACTCCAAGAGACTTCTATGCTCAATCA
>Ga0315913_1003100_pt1 | contig 19852 bp, 9 predicted proteins | sample MpolsnodulesMG_FD_207736 | JGI IMG/M metagenome (GOLD analysis project Ga0315913, IMG submission 207736) | Medicago polymorpha root nodule microbial communities from Los Angeles, California, United States - small nodules | ecosystem: Host-associated > Plants > Roots > Nodule | place: USA... | reverse complement strand
TCTCCACCTGGAGCTCTACTGCCAACCACTGTTCCTTCCACGGAGTTCTCTGTGATTCCAACTCCCGTGTTGTTGCTCTCAATATCACCGGCAACGGCGGTGTCGAATACGGTAAACTGATTTCACATCCTTGCTCTGATTTTAATAAGTTTCCGCTTTATGGGTTTGGAATTAGGATAAGTTGTGTTGGTTTTAAGGGTTCTTTGTTTGGAAAGTTACCATCTTTGATCAGTGAGTTAACTGAGCTTAGGGTTTTGAGTTTACCCTTTAATGGGTTGGAGGGTTTTATTCCTAAAGAGATTTGGAATATGGAGAAACTTGAGGTTCTTGATTTAGAAGGTAATTTGATTAGTGGGTCTATTCCTTTGAGTTTTGAAGGTTTGAGGAAATTGAGGGTTTTGAATTTAGGGTTTAATAAGATTGTTGGAATGGTGCCTAGTGTTTTAGGTGATATTGATAGTTTGGAGGTTTTGAATTTGGCTGGAAATGGTTTGAATGGTTCTGTTCCTGGTTTTGTTGGGAAGTTTAGAGGGGTGTATTTGTCTTTTAATCAGTTTAGTGGTGTTATTCCGGAGGAGATTGGTGAGAATTGTGGGAAGCTTGAGCATTTGGATTTGTCTGGTAATTTGTTGGTTCAAAAGATTCCGAAGAGTTTGGGGAATTGTGGTGGGTTGAAGACGCTTTTGTTGTATTCGAATTTGTTGGAAGAGGATATTCCTGCTGAATTCGGGAAGCTTAAGAGTCTTGAGGTGTTGGATGTTTCGAGGAATACGCTTAGTGGACGTATTCCTCGTGAGCTTGGGAATTGTACGGAGCTTTCTGTTGTTGTGCTGTCCAACCTTTTCGATCCGGTTGGGGATGGTGAGTTTGTTACTTTGAATGATGAGTTGAATTATTTTGAAGGTGGAATGCCTGAGGAAGTTGTGTCGCTTCCGAAGCTTAGGATTTTGTGGGCTCCCATGGTGAATTTGGAGGGCGGTGTTCCTATGAGTTGGGGTGCTTGTGGTAACTTGGAGATGGTCAATTTGGCTCTGAATTTCTTCACCGGAGAGTTCCCAAACCGCCTTGGTTTATGTAAGAAGCTACATTTTCTTGATCTGAGTTCAAACAATCTTACTGGGGAGCTTTCTAAGGAACTTCATGTTCCATGTATGTCTGTGTTTGATGTTAGTGCAAACATGCTGTCCGGTTCAGTTCCTGATTTCTCTGATATTGTTTGTGCTCCCTATCCTTCCCGGAATGGGAATCCATTTGAAGCTGACGATGTCACGTCTCCTTATGCATCATATTTTTCATCGAAAGCTCATGATAGAACCATTTACTCGTCATTAGGGGGAAATGGTCTTTCAGTTTTTCACAACTTTGGGCAAAATAACTTCAGTGGCATTCAGTCTTTGCCAGTAGTGCGTGACAGGATGGAGGAAAAGAGTAGTTACACACTTCTCGTTGGAGAGAACAAGCTCACTGGACCATTTCCTACATATTTGTTTGAGAAATGTGATGGATTAGATGCATTGCTTTTGAATGTCAGTTATAATCAGCTATCTGGTGAGATTCCTTCTAATATTAGTAGCATGTGCGAATCACTGAAATTTTTGGATGCATCCAAAAACCAATTTTCTGGACAAATTCCCTTTACTTTAGGGGATTTGGTCTCTCTTGTTTCCCTGAACCTCAGTAGAAACCAGTTACAAGGTCAGATTCCCACCAGCCTTGGACAGATGAAGGATCTGAAGTTTCTATCTTTGGCTGGTAATAACTTGAGTGGCTCAATTCCTACCAGCCTGGGACAGTTGTACTCTTTACAAGTCTTGGACCTGTCTACAAACTCTCTTACCGGTGAGATTCCAAAGTTTATCGAGAACATGAGAAATCTGACCAATGTTTTGCTGAATAACAACAATCTTTCTGGACACATTCCTGCTGGTTTGGTAAATGTCACTACACTCTCTGCATTCAACGTGTCATTCAATAACTTATCTGGATACTTGCCGTCAAATAGTAGCTTGATCAAATGCAGCAGTGCTGTTGGGAATCCATTTTTAAGTTCCTGCCGTGGACTTTCTCTAACTGTACCGTCAGCAAATCAACAAGGGCAGGTTGATGAAAGTTCTATGACATCACAAACTACTGGCAAAGATAGCAATAATGGTTTCAATGCAATTGAGATAGCATCTATTACTTCTGCTTCAGCCATTGTTTCAGTTCTTATAGCCCTTATTGTTCTGTTTTTCATCACACGCAAGTGGAAGCCGAGGTCCAGGGTTGGTGGTTCAGTCAAAAGAGAAGTTACAGTGTTCACTGATATCGGCGTCCCGTTGACATTTGAAAATGTTGTCCAAGCCACTGGAAATTTTAATGCAAGCAACTGTATTGGGAGTGGAGGATTTGGAGCAACTTATAAGGCAGAAATATCACAAGGAATCTTGGTGGCAGTGAAACGTCTTTCCGTTGGACGTTTCCAAGGTGTTCAACAATTCCATGCAGAGATTAAGACCCTTGGAAGGCTTCATCATCCTAACCTCGTCACTTTGATCGGTTACCATGCTTGTGAGACAGAGATGTTTCTCATATACAATTATCTTCCGGGTGGTAATCTTGAAAAGTTCATCCAGGAGAGATCCACAAGGGCTGTGGATTGGAAAGTTATTCACAAGATTGCACTGGACATAGCGCGTGCACTTTCCTATCTGCACGATCAATGTGTACCGCGTGTTCTTCACCGTGATGTCAAGCCTAGCAATATCTTGTTGGACGACGATTGCAATGCATATCTATCCGACTTTGGACTCGCCAGACTTCTAGGAACTTCAGAGACACATGCCACAACTGGTGTGGCAGGAACATTCGGCTATGTTGCTCCCGAATACGCAATGACATGTCGTGTTTCCGATAAAGCTGATGTGTATAGCTACGGTGTGGTGCTTCTTGAGTTGCTGTCTGATAAGAAAGTTTTGGACCCTTCATTTTCTTCTTATGGGAATGGTTTCAATATAGTAGCATTTGCGTGCATGTTACTAAGGCAAGGAAGGGCAAAGGAGTTTTTCGCCACAGGGTTATGGGATGTAGGACCAGAACATGATTTGGTAGAGGTTCTACATTTAGCTGTTGTTTGTACTGTTGATTCACTTTCAACTAGACCTACAATGAAACAGGTTGTGAAAAGGTTAAAGCAACTTCAACCCCCATCATGCTAGCCCCCTTATGTGCTTTGAAACACTGGTTACAGGTACAGACACCAAACACAATTATACTGACACCGGTTATACAACGACACTGACATGTTATTTGAGAAAATGAATTAATTGAATGCAATCACATGTGGCAGTGTTGTGTCAATGTCGGAATCCGATACGTGTCAGACACCGGAAACATATTCATTCAAAAGTGTCAGTTCTATAGAATTGTGTGGCTATGCTCTTTGAAATCATTGTTAATTGTTAGTGATATTTTGTTCCACTTGTAATTTGTATGTAAGTTGTAATTTGTGATTTATTAGAATTTTGGGCCATTTTTTATGGACTTGTATTAGGTTGAGTTCCCCCAATTTGTACTTAATCATCCCCTTGTAAATAAGTTTTAATATAGTTGTAGCACCCCAATTTTCCATACTCTTTAGTTGATTGGGTTAGGGGGCTTGGTGAAGATTCTCTGCTGAAGAATGCAGATATTTGATTTCCATTTCATATTGTAGATTCCTTGAAATTTTTGGTGCAGTTTGGCTGAATCTATTTGAGTGATTATATTTTGATTATTTTTCTCAATTTTTGGTGCATGTTTGGATTGACAATATAAGATTATAACAATTCTCATTTCAAAAGAAACACGTGTTCTTCTACTTTGTTGTTGCCCACCACATTATTGTTGAATCAGCTGAAAAGTAGCAAAGTGGAGCTTGTGGCTACGATTGAACCTTAGAATCTATGTCAAGTTGGAAACTTTTTTTTTCTTTCTGAGAAAGTTGGAAACTTTTTTTTTCTTTCTGAGAAAGTTGGAAACTTATATCTTTAAACATACAAATCAATCAATATTTATTATTCATGATATACTCAAAATTTAAAATATATGCTTCTAAACATTTTATAAAAGGAAAACAGAAAATTGCATATAACAACAAAATAAAAAAAAGTAACAAAATAAAAACAATAAAAATATAATAATTACATTTTTCTCTTTTGAAACATGCCTAAATTGCATTGTTATCCATTTCCTTCATCAATTTTTTTTAACAACAATGTATCCCTTAATATTTGACCAAAAACAGAATATGCTTCAAATTCAACATTGGTGTGCTACGTCACTATTCATTGCCATATGTTTGACTAACTCAGTTGGAGTGAGAAAATTGCCGTGACAAAAACTCAATATACATTCTGACTGTAAAAGAACCTTCTATCCTTTTTCCACATGGACCCCTCCCTCTCCTTTTCTGGACAGACATTTTTTCTGGACAGATATATCTTCCAAAGTTTAATATCTTCCTTTAAATGTCTTTGGTTCTATTTTTGCTATTGTGAAATGGTATTTGCACACCATTTTCTTTTCTGATAATTTTTTGACAATTCTTTCTCATATTTACATTATATTTTTATTCACTCTTTTTCTCTATTGTTTTTTGAACAATAAAAAAAGAAGAAAAAAAATTGTCATAAAAGTTGTCTCAAATGCTTGTCCATGTATCACTACTCTACAACTTAATTCTTATGTTGAAAATAGCAACCGGAAAATTAAGAGAGATAATTGTTGGAGTGAAAAAAGATCATATGTTGTCAATGCTGGTTATTGGTCGCTTAAAATTTTGATTATGACCAATGCTGCCACAACATGGTTGATGTTGATTCAACAAAAATAAGAGCAAATATATATAAGTTGAGTTTAATTCGTCAATATTCTCTCTCTCTCTCTTACAAACCAACATCAATTTGATTATATCCTCAGCCTCAAGAATGATTAACATTATATGATTCTACTTACAAGGAGCTACACCAATTGTTATTATTGTTTCAAACAATTTTAAAGTATAAGTTTAATAACATTTCGTATTGGTGGCTTAAAGCAAATAATGTCACGTTTGTGTACGGTTTCCAGAGATGGTGGTCGGACCCTATGGTTTGTCTGGATATCGACTGATCTTTATATCTGCAATTATTGTTTTGACATTTGGATTAGTGGAGTGGTCTCTTTAGTATACCTTGTGTTTAGGAGGTTTCACTTCCGTTGTTAATATAATTCATTTTTACTTCTTAATTTTTTTTTAAAGTATCAGTCAACTATAGATAAATTGGACACACTTTACCATTTGGATTTAACTAGGAAAATATATAAAAGATTTAAATACGCGTGAACATATGCACTTATTTTTTGTTGTGAGTAATTAATAATCAATATCTCGTTAAGAGTCACATTTATAAAGGAAATCATACTCATATATAAATACCAAGACTTGTGAAGAGTTCGACCGTGCAATTTAAGTGAAGTAATCTAAAGAGTTTTTTTTTTTTTTGAAGGAAGTACATGGAGGGTGAGATTGAGAGAGATCTTAGATATCAAGAGATGCACATTTATATACATACTTCATTGTGGAGATCTTTTAGGTGGATTAGCTCATGTGGTTCTACTTTACACTCGTGTGTCTGACTTGTGCTAAAAAATATAAAGTTGATCATCACCACTTCAATTATCCTGTATTTGATATTAAAAAATAATAATTATGGACCGGACAAAATGGGGTGAAGAGATCCCAGTTTCATATTTAAAGAGTGAACAAAGGAGACCTACTTTTATATGAATGGAAGACCTAATGTCACGTTATAAAATCCATTTTTTTTATGGGATCACGTTATAAAAGCCTATACATTACGTTCAATTATGAATTATTATTCGTTCTTTTTACAATATTTATGAATTAAGTATTTTATTCAAAAAGGCATGATATATCTATTTTCTTTCAACCCAAATTTTTGACTTGACTTGTTTTAATAGATTTATCAGAATTTATCATTTAATATAGAAATATTTTACAATATGTATGTAATTTAATCATTATCAAAAGAAAAACAGGATACAATGGTTCGCCGTTGAACAAGGGTAGATGAGAAAACAAATTTCACTATGACACAGTAAATTAAACGCTATATATCATACTCAACCAACATAGAATTAGGCAAGTGCAATATCATCGTTTCCATGAATGGATCTGCAAGTGAGTAACATTATGTTGACGAAAAACCAATGAAAAGATGGAGTGGCGGAACTAGGGAGTGATGGCAGAAGGTGAAATAAGCCTATGGTGCTCATTCGGCGGACCTCCATTCACAAATTGCCTATGATTGCTAAAAACATAATCCACCGTGCCATTCCGCATTTGCTTGCAGCGCCACAGTCTCTATTTAACAACACTCAAGGTTATTCATGGTGTCAATTACATTATGAGGTGGATATTTCAGATTGATAAATTAAGGAAGGAATTACTGACCAAAGGTTCTCGAGCACGCATTATACAGATCACAAGGGACCCCCCTGCAGTATAAAATCTTTGAAGGAAAAATATACAATTTGACATGTCACCGTGAAACGACGTAACTTTTAACCAGAAACAATTTGACATGTCCAACCACCTTGTCTATAGCAATGTAAAGGTATTTCATGAAAATTTAGAAGTTAGGTGTCCAGTCGTGCAGATGGTAAAAAAGTACCTGAAAAGGTGTCACAAGGATCTGGATTGAAATCTGAGCCATTCCATCGATCACCAGAAAAGCCTTGATGGTGGAATACAAAGTATCCTTCTCTTCTTTTTTCCATTGAACCTAAAACAAGGTCTACTAGTCCAATGCAGCTTGACCACAGAATGGTGATGAAGCTGTGTTGTCAAATTTAAGCTTTGGTGGCGCCATGGCACTTCATGACAAGAATTTAGGCCAAACCAACTTTACTATATTCACCATATTTGTGGCATAGGTCGCAACGGCAAGCATATATGGCAGATTTTTTTTGTCAGCAGCCATCTGTCCTTGATAACACTGATGAACAGAGCAATTTTGGCTTTGAGTAAAAGCCTTGAACCTCTTCATGAGGTTATTGAGTCAAACAGAACAAAGACAAATGAAGAAAAATTGAAGTAAAAAAAATGCACTATTACAAAACAGGATGTGCTTGACTTGAATTCTACTGCATAATTTGGCGTGCACTTCAATAAACCCAGACGATAATACAATAAATTACAAAAATATGGGCATAGAAGGAATAGAAACTTCTGTCCAAAAAAAGGAAGGAATATAACTCGACAATGAAGTGGACAAATACCAAAATTAGTCACTAGAGAAAATCAGTGACAGTTTGAACAACAACAACACCAGAACCTTATCCCACAAAGTGGGGCAGATCAAACGAGGTCATAATGTTCTATCATATATAATATCCTATATCTCTATCTCATCTCTAGATCTTTCTCAATAGTTTTTCTTTTAGTTTTTCTAGGTCTTCCTCTACCTCTAGTGGTTTGACTATCTTCCATCTGATATACTCCCCTTACTACATAACCTATAGGTCTCCTCTGTCCTCTCTACATGCCCAAACCACCTAAGCCGAATTTCCACCATCTTTTCTACGATAGGTGATACTCCAACTCTCCAATTCTGTCACTTCTAATGCCAACATGTCTAGTCACACATCCAAAGCAACACCCTAATCTCCGCTACACTTATTCTATTCTCGTGTTGGTTCTTTACCACCCAACACTCGGTCCCTTACAACATCACCGATCTTAAAGTTGTACAATAAAAGAGATTCTAGTTCAAGAAAGGGACAATATCCTGAAAATGTGTTGGAACAGCAAATGAAATAGAAAATGGTAGAGGAAATGCAAAAGGTTAACAACCTGACCTCTTCTCTTCCCGTGTTCATGGAAAAGCTGAGGAGCAAAGAACATGGGATATTAGCACAGTTTTCAAAGCTACTGGTAAGAGAGGCCCAACATGTAAATTGAACACTTTTTTTATTCTATTATTGAATGTTAATATCACTTCATCACTATTTATTATCCATTAGCATTAGAATGGAAAATCCTCTGTGCCTAAGCAGTACATTTAATTTGCCAGAGGACAGTCATAACGGACAAAAGAGAGCCAAAAAAATATTTTTACCTTTATTGATAAATCTCAAATCTCAAAAGAAAACATGGAAATTAACCCAAAGATTATGGCTACTCTCCTATTGAAAAGGAATGAGGATGTATCTAATAATGTGATGTCAAAGAGAAATAAAACTACTTCAATCATGTTGTGAAAAATTTGAAGATCTTCTTTCCAATAGACGCCTCACCGGGATCCTCCTCCTCCTCTTCGTCTTCCTCTTCATCTTCCCCCTCGTCCTCATTTTCAACATCATTGACTATGCTTCCATCTTCATCTCCATGCTCCAGTGTACCACTTTCTTCAATGCGGTCCACAGAGTTGGTTGTAGCACCATTGTCATCAACATTGTCTCTTGGTATTTCAAACTGTAAAAGGTGTTTGAATATTAAATAAAACAGCGCATATATCTAAAAATTCCAATTAAATCAATCATCAATAAAGGAAGACTGATTTACCCTTACAACTCGATCATCTTTGATCTCCACAGACTTTACGGTTGAGATCTGCACTAGAGTCGTGGTTTGGATATTGTCATCAGCTACCACTGCTACTTCAGGGTTTTTATCACCTGCCTCCTGTTTACCACCAGAAGCTTCTTTTTCAAGAGCCTTTGTTTCGTTGGATAATTCCTGTGTTGATGAAACTGTGCCTGCACTGCTCCAAGAAAGACATGATGTCAGAACAACAACAACAACCAAGCCTTATCCCACTAAGTGGGGTCAGCTCAAGGAAAGGAATAACATTCTATCAAATGGCATCGTTGGATAACTCCTGTTTTAAGCAGTCCACAGTCAACATAAAACTGTCAAATCTCTATGATGTGATGTCAGAATAATCAAGAAAACTCTGACCAGACCACAACTGACAATGATGCATGGTGCTAAATATATTATTACAAGCTACACAAATCCACATGAAAGACACAAACAATAACGGCCTTGACATCCTCCTGCATTAAATAGTTTCTCAATTGGGCAATTGACATTCCTCCTATTATACACAGTAAGATACTATGTATTATTGGAAAAATATCCACCACAGTAAAGTCAAATGCACTTCCTTCAGATAACCCAGTAAAAAAATCCAAAATGAATATTTCAAATGCCCTCAATCAAAAAACTATACAAACTAGATAACCAAGATTGAGGGGCTGCAATTAAGATCTTCTACATGTCAGTAGAACAATCAAACTGCAATCTCAATTTTCATTAATATCTGATAATTAGTGCATTTCTGTCCATATAAATAATCAATCTAGCACTAAGTGATCAATGCCAAAGTTTTAGAACTACAATACGACAACACCTATTGCGGGTATGTTTGGATTGCAGTTGTAAACATACAATTTTCTTATAAAATCTTGGGATAATTTGGGTCCAAATACTTGCAGTTTTTCAATTGCAAACTAAACATACACTATACTGTTTACAGAAATGTAGAAATCATATAGACTAATCAATAAACAGTTGGATAAATCAATTAACATAGGAACAGTTATGATCTGCGGAGAAAATATGGTTAGGGAATGAGTCTTCTTTGTGTTTATTACAGGGTTCAAATAATTAAATCCTAGAACTACATCCACACCTCACTTTTATAAAAGACCCGTGCGAATGTAATAATTATTAACCAAACTTTTGCAACAAAAAAAAAGCAGGAATCAGATTTTCATCATTATATTCATAGAAATGTTATTCCCAAGAATCAATTTAGATGACTTGAAACATACAAACACTAACTAATATTTCAATTTGAAGCAACCTTGGAAGGGGGCAACGGGACAATTGGTGCAATCAATGAGACGATTGGAACACCACAACTTTTCTTTATTTCTTATTGGGAAGAGGGGAACGGGACAAGAAAAGAGTGATGATTCCTTTAGTGTGAAAATTAGCAAGAACCAATCTATCTATATATAAAACACATCATTACTTAAATTTAAAAATAAAAAAAAACATTCCTTTAGAATTAATGCCAATATAAACATCCAAGAAAACAATCCGCAAAAAATAAATACAACCAGTGTGTACACTGATACAATAAAAAGAAACATATAAGCTTTATTGCCCCAAACAAGGCCCCTGAGACTAAACTTACGTCTTATGCCGCCTGAGGTTGTAACGCTTCTCCCCTGTTTGTGTGGGTGGAGCAACTGTTGACCTTTTCTTCTTGCGCCCACCAGCTGTTGTACTGTCTGAATGTCCTTCACTATCAGCAGCATTCTGCTCACCTTCAGCAATCTTAGAAGTTTGTGCACGCTGTCGCTTCCTTGTACTGTTACCAGTAGCTTTCTCAGTGTGACTGGACTCTTCATGACTATTTTCTTTGATATGATCAGTATCAAGATTTTGCAAACTCGTTTTTCCCAGGAACTCCTTGGCCTCCTTAACCACAGCCTTCACTGAGCGTGTTCTAGCAATTCCAGATTTGCTTTTCCTCCCAGGTCTTTGTCGAGCAACCTTTGGGACTGACTGTTGAGAATCATCTGGACCTCCCCCTGTCAAACTTTCCATGTAGCTGTGTTCATCTATGGATAAAGAATATTCATTATTCCCCTCTCTGGCAATGTTATCGGATTGGAGGTGTGCTGTATCAGAAGAGTGAAAAGCCACTCCATCTGCTATCTGTCGTTCTTGAAGAGTAACTATCGGTCCTTCTATATTAGGAGATGACACAGGCTCTCCTACTTTTTCTATATTAACATTTACATCAGACTCAGGGGACGTCCCAGCTATATTTGAAGTACCAATAGAATCTGTGTTTGTACTAGGGGATAAACTGAAAACCTTGGACGTGCATTTGCGGAACACAGACACAGGCCATTTAGATCCAGAATGGTTTGAGCCAGAAGCAATAACATTGTCCTTTGAGTTCTCACAAGGAGATGTAGGCAAGGGAAGAACCCCACACTCTTTACTGTCAGGTAACTGAAGATCAGACACAACAACGTCCCTGACAACTTCCCCGCAGTCCTTGCAATTCCTGAGCTTCTCAACAAGTGCGAGAAAATGGTTTCTTTCAGCCACAAGGCGTTCACGTTCTTTCTTTACTTTCTGGCTAAGATTCATAAGCATTTCAGAATCTTCATGCATCTCACGTTGGTCAGACTTCAGCTGTTGCTTGTTTGTCTCGAGTTCTTTTCTCCCATTCTCTAATCTGATCCCCTCAGACTTGACTTCTTCCCATTCCTTTTCAGCAGCATCTTTCAAGATATTAATATTATTAAGCTCTTTTTCCATCTCCTCCTGAAATTTTGTCTCTCTTTCCTGCAGGTCTTTCTCCATCTCCTCTTTCCTTTTCTGAATTTCATTCTCAAGATTTCTTGTTTTCCATTCAAAATCTTGAACCATTTGTGCCTTTTCATTTTTTACCTTTTCAGATAAAAGAAATTCCTCTTGTTTAATTGAATCACTAAATGATTTCTTATCCAATTCAAGCTTTTCAAGCTCCTCCTTTAAATTATCTTCCATATCTTGCTTCTCTCTTTTCAACCTTTCTTCTTCACTGTTCTTCAGTTTTCTTAACTTTTCCTTCTCCTTCTCAACTTCCTGTTGTTCTGCACTAATTTCAGCTCTTTTCTTATCCAGTTCTTCCCATTCTTTCTCAAACCTAAGCCTCTCATCCCTCAAGTTTTCAGCTTCCTTCATAATTAAATCTTTCTGCGTTCTCGTATGCTCTATCTCTTGCTTTAGTTCCAATTGCAAACGAGAATGCTCTGACCTCTCATCTTGAGTAAGCTTCAAATTCTCAGTCTCTTGGCATATTTGCAGCTTCTGCTGAGAAATCTCAGCTTTAAGCTTCCCAAGTTCAGCATTTAAATTCTCCAAACTCTTCCGATCAGCAAGCAATTTCTCCTTTTCCTTCTCCAGCTCTCTCTCTTTTATTTTCATAGTCTTTTCTTCCTCCTTCAATGATTTCAACTTTGTTAAAAGTTCCTTATCTTGCTCCTTTATTCTCTCAGACTTCGTACTCAAAGCTTGCTCTTCTTTTCCAACCTTGGTTTCCCTATGGTTGACTTCGATTTCCCTATACTCCAAGGCCTCCTCCTTGCTGCTAAACTCCTCAGCGAGAGATTTCCGCTTTTGTTCCATTTCAAGCTCAAACTGCTGCAACTTTAAATCCAGAGTATGTTTTTGCTCATCAAGAAGTTTTTGGATCCCTTCCTGTAAGAAATATATGTACAAGAGTCAGAATGCAACAAAATCATGTGAATTACTCAAGCAATTCAAGTTATGTAAATTTGCTTTCAGAAAACACATTATATATCACAGGACTATGGGTCGATATAGTAATCTATAGTATTCAATTTCTTTCCATATAAGTGGTGATTATTTTTAAAAGTTATCAGTTATTACTTTTAAACTATCAGTCTCCAAGTAAATTTCAAAAAAGTAATCACCATATTAACCTCAAAGGTACTACGCAGGGGTGTTAATGAGTTGATTTGGTTTGAGTTTGGGATAGAATAAAATTATATTATTTGGACTGATTTGTTTGGTTGTCCTAAAAAAAATCAGCAACTCCAAACCATAACAATGGACTTGGATTGGATCATCAGATTAAAAAAGATTTATATTGTAAAGTTACCAAGTGCCTGTACTCACACTTTCTCTGGCACTAAGCTTTAGTTCCAGTTCCTGTAATTCTTTCTCTTTAATCTCCAGCATTTTCTTTGCAGAATCCACTTTCTGCAATCATAACCACACCATAAATGATGGAAAGACCAAAACCAAAGCAAATTACATGTTTACAAAAAGCAAGAGAAAGACACAATAAGAAATTTAAAAGCACACCTTCTCTTCTGCATCTACATCTGCTACTTTTCTACTCATCTCAGCTTCCTTTTCTTTTAATAAAGAATTAGATGAGTCAATATTCTTCTCCGACACTTCTAGATCTCTCTCTTTCTGCTTCAGCTTTTTTTCTGTTTCAGTCACATTCTTTTCTTTCTCACCAAGATTTTGCCTACCATCACTTAGCATATCCTCTCTTTGCCGTAGCTTCCTCTCCCACTCCTTCAAATCTTCCCTTTGTTTGTAGAATACTGATTCAAACGATTCTCGACTGAAATAGGTTTACAGTAACAACTTCAATTAATTGTTCACAAAGCACAAGACTAAATATGATGGCTAGAAATATTCATAAAATTTAAAACAAGGTCCATACTCGGTAGCAACTGACAACCGCTCCTTTTGAAGCAAACTTTCACGAACCTCCAGCTCTCGCAACTTCATATCTAGCTCTGTATTTTTCCGGTTCACCTCAGCAAGCCTGGCTTCTGCATCATGCAGTTTCTTGTTAACTGTTGAAGCCTTCTCTTCAATTCCATCCACCAATTCATTTGCTTTATCTAGCTTTGTACGGGAAGAAGACTGGACTTCGGCAAGCTCTTCTTGCATTGCACGCAAAGCTCTCTCAAGCTGCAATTTACCAATTTCAGCATAAACAGTATAAAGTGAAATAGCTCAATGGACAGTCTACGACAACCTTCAAATCAAATGAAAGCAATTCTTCCAAACCCTATAATGAAAGTCCCAAGGAAAGATAGTGATTTTGCTATATCCATTCAGGACCAACACCTAAAATAGCACAGACAATGAAAAGACAACCAATTGATGGCAGTTTCCTAGGAAGTAGTTTGACTGAAGTATCATTGTAGTATATAACAAACACACAGTATAGATACGTACTTACATCTATCTAATCATAGCAGTTTCCTACGAAGTAGTTTGACTAAAGTATCAAGTATGACCAGATATCCTATATTCAATTATGCATTCTAACCAGTGCACAGGTTTCAAATTTTTTGTAAACCAAGTATAATGCCCTTTGGACGGTATCCTCCAAACATGTGTTTTAATTGGAAATAAATCTAAATTATTTTGAAATTCAAAGCCATTACATTTCCATACATTAACAATCCTGATGATGTCAAGAACAAAATGTAGGGATGAATTCCAAACTTCCAGCATATATGATGTTTTTACATATTATTAATGAACTGAAAATAAACTTTTTGCATCATGATAATTTTATCTTAAATTTTAAAAGTAATAAATGAAACATAATAAGACAAAACCCAAAGGAGCTGAGTTGTACTCTCATGTATAAAACAGCTATTAGTCAATTAAATATGCATATATAGTTCATAGTAAAGTTAAAGGAAAAGGGGAAAGCAAAGTAAGCTAGAGAAGCAAAAATTATAGCCCAGTTTCAAGCCTATGATCAACTCAACCAATACTAACCAATGTAAAAGAAAAACAAAGTAAAAATAAAATGAGCATGTAAGCAAGCACAACCAATTCAACACAATTATAGACTTGATAAAATAAAATAAAAAGAACATACATCAGCTCCACACTGCTTTTCTAAACTCAAAGCTTTCCTCAAATTTTCCTCTCGTTTTTGGACTTCAGACAATGCAATAAAATGCGATGATTGATCTCGTTTTAGAACCTCCTGAGTTTCAGCTAGTTCTTGCCTCAGCCGATCGAACTTGGAACTCCACTCTTGCTTCTCAATAAGAAGGAGACCCATGTTATACTGATAATCATAAAGCTGCGGAAAAAAAGTAAAGAACCAAAAGTTAATCAATTGTTAATCATCAACAAAGTAACATGTGGTTTCCAAAATAACTTGTTACAATAACATTTGAAAAACACAACATTGAGATGCGACCATGATATCATTTTACAGATTATAATTTAAAGGCAACCAAAGAGTTCTCTCGATTATCCACCATATATTGACATTTCTTTTAACTTCTCATTATTCTACAGTGGTAATCCTTGGTAAGATTTCATCGCAATATCATGACAATATTTTGAGAACAAGTGACTTTTACTAAGAAAGAGAATTTGAATCACATTTCAACATGGTATCAGAGCTTATCGATTCAAGGGCCACCTACCTATCCACGCACCAAGCCCAAAGAGTGTTGGGCGTGAGAGGGGTGTATTGGGAAAAACCCAAGTTTCACATCGGATAGATACTCTTGATAAGAGTTTATAAAGAGGTAGTACTCCTTGCTTTATAGGCCGGTTTTTTAAGGATGAGTTAGATCCCAATTTCAACAAATACAAAGACATGAATCCCCTAAATCTTGTTACAGAAGTAAGTCAAGCTCGAATTTAGCATTTGATTCCAACTTATATCTGTTAAAATTAAATTTAAGTTTGTTTCTAGAGTAAGTTAAAGTGCGATTGTTCTTGTCTTTCGTTTTCCTACATATGTTATATTTTCAACAATAACTATAAAAAATTACAGAGGAAACGAGCAACACAAAATATTGTTGCTTTGACCATCTACTCCAGAAATTCTTGAAAATGAGAAATAAAGTAAAATGATTTTTGTAAATATAAGAAACATTTAACTAAATATTAACACGTTACTTTCTAACCAACCCTGTCAAGAAATCCTTTACTATTATTATGTTGACCTAAAACATGCTATACTTTCAACAATAACTAAAAAGAATCACAGAGGAAATGAGGAAAACAAAATTTTGTTGTTTTCACCGTCTATTCTAGAAATTCTTGAAAGTAAGTAAAACAATTTTTTTCTAACGGAAAGTAAAACAATTTTTGTAAATATAAGTAAAGATTTAAATAAATATTAACATGTTACTTTCTAACCAACACTGTCAACAAATCCTTTACAATTATGTTGACCTGGTAACAAAATTGAAGAAAATATTGTGATAAAAACTGCCTAATTTGATCCAAATATGGTTTATGATAGAACACTATGACAGTAATTTAATCCATGTAGCCGACCGCTTGGTTGTTGTTGTTATTGGGATAAAAACTGCCTAAAAATTACACAAAAAATATGAGAAGCATGGTTTCTGTCCCCAATTCCCTTGCTCATTCCTTTCATACCATCTCTCTCTACTTATAGCTCTTGTGTACGTTTCCTAGTCCCGACAAAAGAGAATATATCGCCATCCTAAATACTCGCAAAACTATTGACAAATGGTTGAAATTTAATGCATCTTGTGTACATTTCCTAATTCCTCAAACTCAATAGTAACAACAAACAAAACAACAACTAACAATTGAAAATTATAAGCATCAAATCGACCCATTATCTGATTCACAAAAAACCTAAAAAAACAACTAATAACTCAAATGTAATTAATATACTTTATGCCATGTTGTGTCCGTATTCGACTCTGCTACATATCGAACAACACCAGACATGTTTATAGTCTTTAATCTAAAGATTCTACATATATCAAAAGAGTTCATTCCTCAAAGTTACATCAATATGCTACAAAACTCAGTATCCGGTCCAAGAACCAACTCATCCGGAGACCAATCCCTAGAAAAACCATCTACAATCCAAAAAAAAAAAACACAATAATCATAAATCTAAGTATACGCAATGATTGAAACAAACCCTAGAAAAAACATTCAAAAAAAAAAAATCAAAAAAAATTGCACAAATCAAAACCAAACTAACAAACCTCTTTCTCCAGCCTAGAAATCTTCTCCATCATCGCTTCATCATCTTTCCTCTTCATCACAGCTTCATCAAGCAGTCCAACTTCTCTAAACCTCTTCCAATCTTCAGCATAACTAGAAGCCACCACAACATCATCGCCGGTATCAGTCAAAGAACCCAACGGGGGCGGTGGAGGTTCATCGGCGATGACAACAGCTTTTCCCTTTGCGAGGGCAGACTTAGGTGTGGCACCGATTCGATGCGGTGTGAATGATGCTGGTGTACCGATAGGTCGTGATTTTCTCTGCGGCGTGAACATAGCGCCGGTGATTGAACGGAGTTTCACCGGAGAAGATGAATTCAAGAATCACACAATTAGGGTTTTGTTTTTTCAAACACTCGATTTTCAAATCACCGCACAACAATTTATCGTTGGTTGAGTTTTTTTGAACTTTGAAAAAAAATACATATGAATATTTTGGATTTTTATTCCATTTTTCTTTTTTCTTGTTTAATGAACCATATTCAGTTTTTTTTTTTTTTTTGTTTTTTCGATTGTGATGTAGAAGAGTTCATTTAGAATTTAGTCAATAATTATTCAACTTTAAAACAGATCTCGAATTCTAACCAATTTTAGTTTTGTTTAAAAGATTATACACTTCATTTTTATTTGATTTAATTTTTTATAATGACAAGAATAAGATTGAAATAAAAGTTATTATCATAACAAAAAGAAGAAATAAAAAGTCTTTACTGACATAAATTTTGGACTCTTGATTTTTTTTATTCTTCATTTATCCTTTATTATAAGTCTCTTTGAGTAATTTCGTACATATGTATTAAGAAAAATTTCTAATGTAGTTAATATGTATATCTTATGTGCAAATATTGTTTTTTTAGGGAATGTGTGAATATTGTTAATTGTAGTTTATTTGTATGTTTATTTAATTTAACTTTTTCAGACAAATTATTAATATCAATTAAGGGTATGTTCAGACAAAAATAATAAATATATCTAATACTTTAGGGTTAAATATGTTTTTAATCCCTATAAATATGTCAACTTTTTATTTTAGTCCCTCTAAAATTTTCCTTCGACTTTTAGTCCCTATAAAATTTTCAATCTTCACTTTTGGTCCCTCTTTTAAAGTAAACTCATATGTAGAATTCATATTTTTTTAATAAAATTTTTCAGAAAAATTCAAAATATTATAAGAATCACTCCAAAAAAATTTAGAATTTTTTAACAAAACATGAATTTAATATGAATTTTTAATTTTTTACGGTTAAAATTTCATATTTAATTTGTGTTTTGTTAAATAATTCTAATTTTTTTTAGAATATTTTACACATTTCTGCACAATTTCATTGAAAAATATACAAAAATTAAATTAAAAATAGGGACCAAAAGTAGTGATTGAAAATTTTATAGGGACTAAAAGTTGAAGGAAAATTTTAGAGGGACTAAAACGAAAAGTTGACATATTTATAAGGACCAAAAACATATTTAACCCTAAAAATTATAACTAACTAATAATACAATGAATGAATGTTCATATTTAAGAAATAGAAGTTATGGAATATGAATCAAATTTTAGTTCAAAGGTTGAAGTGAGAATTTATTTTTTAAAAATAATATGACAATACAAATTAAGAAAAGTTGTAACTATTTAATTTATTAACTCATATATACTATTTAACCACCCGTGGGTTGCTTGTTTTGAATTATATTATTTAACTAAAATTAATTGTTGCAAAGATGAATTAAAAATTATCCTTAAAGAAATGAATAAAAAATTAATTAGCTATGCTTAATAAACTATTCCATCTATTAACTAATAGACATATAATTAATTAGTTGTAATGTTTTTAAAGAAAGAGGTTAGACATTTAATTGAAATAGAGGAGAGTTGTATTGTAAGGTTTTAAGAGAGACATATAACTCTTTGCAGAGAGCCACATCATCACAAAGCTTGAATGAGAGCAACTCAAGTTTCCTTTACAAAGATATATAGATACTATTACGATAAGAAAATTGTACCTTAGAAAAATTTCATAGTTATCTTCGGTTAAATTGGTAATCATCTTAATTTAATGGGTCAAATGGTTATTTTGTAAAATAATAAATTAATTTATTCATTTTTGAAAAATTAATTTTTCTAGTTTATCATTTTAAAACTTAACTAACTCCCTTTATATATTTTAAAAATAAAAAAAAAAATCAATTTGTCATTTATTAACATACTACCGAGGTCTTCTAAAAATAAATTATAAGTACTGGCGGAAAGACGCGCACACGCTAATGTGTGTAAGTTATGAATAACATTTTGTATGAAATTTTGATTTTGTTTAAAATTATAAGTACAATATTTGTTTCGAGATAAAATTGAGGGATGCATACCAAAACGATAGAATGTTTCTTAGATCCGGGTCATCTTATGTTTGTTTCCAACAAATGAACTCAACTATTGATTGAGGGATGGATCCCTATATATACAATTATATGGGGATAGTATGTTGTATACCAGTTATATCAGTAAACAGAAACGAATAGTAAACTATGTCTATGTTGTGAATCTAAATAACTACAATAAACAACTATAAATGAGTATATAAAAGAGCTGTAAACTAAAATATTGTTCTATTGTAAGAGTTCCCGTCAAGATGGATCATGAATGGCAATCATATTCAGCTTGGAAAGGAGAGTAGGAAAACAAGGAAATCGAACAACCTTGGTGTGAATATCAGTCAATTAGTCTTTGGAAGCAATCTGCATGAGGTGAATAAAGCCTTTTTGAACCTTTTCACTGATTAGATGACAATCGATCTCGATGTGCTTGGTCCTCTCATGGAAAGTGGGATTTTGAGCTATTTTAATATCTGATTGCTTGTCACAATTCATGTAAATAGGCAAAGCAGCAGGAATATGCATTGGTAATTTTCACAGTTTTCACTAGTCTTGTTACATGAGAGTGGTTGTGATATACATTCGTAATTTTATGATTTAAATTATATTTGAGATATTGATCAAATCGAAGGACTTTTTGCCTAGTTGAACATTTATCTATTTGATGTTCTGTTGGCATATGCCAATGGTTGGAAGTAAACTAACAATAACCTATATTTAGATAATAATAATAATAAAACTGTTCATAATTTTTGTAAATTTCAAACACATAAAATAGAAAATAACTAGCTAGTCAATCTGGAGAAAGGGTTTTTAGATACTATGTCTCCTTCTGTTGGCTTGCATCAATTAAATTTTTGTCCTTTTA
>Ga0315913_1003098_pt1 | contig 19853 bp, 7 predicted proteins | sample MpolsnodulesMG_FD_207736 | JGI IMG/M metagenome (GOLD analysis project Ga0315913, IMG submission 207736) | Medicago polymorpha root nodule microbial communities from Los Angeles, California, United States - small nodules | ecosystem: Host-associated > Plants > Roots > Nodule | place: USA... | reverse complement strand
TTGTACACTAAAACTATTAAAAAAATTATTTACTTGTACCAGAACCCGTAGGCATAGAGAGTAGTATTTGAGTAGACGAAATTGTTTCTTCGGTCCTTTCTTTACACTTGTTAATAATTACATTTTTTTAAGGGACTAATTAATAAGTCTTTTTTTCATGCATCTAACTAATAAGTCTTATTCTCAATAGAAGTATACATTTCTTTTACTTATGAAAATGATTTCTTAATTTTCAAAACAATTATAAATGTAAAGATTTATATATTCTTAAGTAGATTATGTCATCATCATTTTATTTTATAATTATGCTTTCTAGATTTGATGCTAAAGTTTAATTCCTTGTTCCGTCTCTCTACTTGTAGAAACAGGTAATGAAGACGAAGAGTGTGGCATTCATGCCGCTAAATTTGTCTTTCTTTTTGACCTTAAATGCTATTGTGTGGTTCTTTTATGGTCTTCTCATCGACGACTTTTACATCGCTGTAAGTTCATTTTATATTGTTTGGTATGAATTTGTCTAATTATAATTTAGGCAATGATTTGCTTTTAACTTGTGGTAATTTTGGTATTTATATTTTTTCTATACTGAAAAATAGAAAATAACAATAATAAAAGAAAGATTCTTTTAAAACAAAAAAAAAACAATAATAAAAGAAAGATGTTTTAATGTTTGTGCTAGCTCCTCGAACATTGTCGAGTTCTCGTGTGCCTCAAATATATATAGACCTTTAAAAAGATAATAAAATGAATACTTACCATTTTTTTGTATATTTTAATAAATATTATATATATTTCCTCCATTTTATTATTGTAATATATGTTATTCTATTAAAAATGATAAGAGTGCATTTCTACATTCTTTTTGAAATGTTCATATTGGATGAATTCTCATGTAAAATATATCAGAGAGCAACATGGGTCTTGTGTTCTAAGCACATCTATTTGTATTAGGTATTAATTATTGTATTATACATATGCACGTGTAAAACAATATCATTTGATTCCATTTTGTTTTATAAAAAAGAGAAACTTGATTAAGAAAAAAATTATATAATATTTGCACTTGGATGATGCAGATACCAAATACGCTAGGGTTTGTTTTCGGTATAGTTCAGATGGTGATTTATTTGATTTATAAAGATGTCATTCCACTAGAGTCAACGAAGTCACATAAATCAAATGACCATATTCTTAACATTTGTGAAGATGTGCCCAATGGTGCTATCCGACCCGACCCGAATGAAGTAGCCAAAAGTGGTGCTCCGACTGTCGCCGTGATCGGCGGTGAGGATCCAAATAACGGAAAATGAGAAACAAAAGAGTAAATAGAAGAACACAGTGCCAGCTCAAAAAGGGAAAAAAAATAGAAATGAGGTTGGAGAAAAGATAACCTAAAGTTTAATTACTTTATGATGGTTATAGTGTGGAGCCTCCTACAAAAGCAGGTGCTACGGATATTTTTGTTTAATTAATGTATTTTCATGAATGAGTAATTGAACACTAGCCTAAACAAGACAGTTTTCTCAATTGATTACGAGGAGTGAAATTGATTTTGACATGTTTAATTGTTCTCAAGTAAAAGTAATTTTGTTTATAGAATTGATTGCAATTTAAACCTATAATTTGCAACTTTTGAGTCTAAAAGTGATTTTTAAATCGAAATTATTGTTTATACTTTTACATAATTGTATGTGAATATAATTTATTTTACATTAAACTCACTTTTAAATAAAATTAATTCATTCAAAATTATTTTTTATCATGGAAGAATCAAAGTGCACTAAGTTCTAATTCATCAATTCTCAATCTCTTTAAAATTGGATATGCAAAATCTTATAATTTGGATCGGGCTTAATTCAACATATATAAAACTAACTTGTAGGAATTCAACTTGTAGAATGAGGACTCTTTCCATGTATAATTCTCAACAAACAAAAAAAAAGCTCTCTTCATCTACTGTAAAATAATATACATAGATAGAGGTGGGGGCTTCTTTTTCTATTTTGTGATGTCATGGACAATGGAGATATAAAGGCCATCCCAAAAAGTGAAATTCTATATAATCAAATTGGAAAACAGCCAGACTCTCTTTGTACCAACTCGGTCGGATTTTCCTATTATTCATCAAGAGCAATTCTTCCTTAAAAAAAAAAAATCAAGAGCAATTCTTGTGTGGTCACAACCATAAATATATTTGGTTTAGACACACATACAATGGAAATAAGCAAAAAGAGAGGAAAAAAATCAATTTATTGTTATTATTATTAAAAACATTGGTTAATGTGTCTTGTTGTGTATATGCCTAAATAATTTGAATTTATGTTTGTGACTATATTAGAATTTCTCATTCATCAAAAGCAAAAGTGTTATTCACCGTTCTTTAATTTGAAGACCCTTTAACATTTTTCACAAGTATGCTTCTAATTTTTAAAAAAAAAACATTTTTCACAAGTAATTTGTGTTAACTATTAGGTAAATTACTCGTTGCGTATAAACGTATTTGATATTGAAATTTTCAAATTCCAAATTAAATTTGTAATATATTTATAAAAGATATTTTTTAAAAAAAAAATAACAAATATATCTAGTAGTTTGCAAAGGGTTTTGCATTTAGTAGCAATTTTTCTGTCATAGTTCATAGAGAATTTTAAAATTAGGAACAAAGTGAATAATAAATATATAATATTCCAATGATTTGAAATCACCAAACCTCGGGATTAAAAGGGCAAAGTTATGATTGACTCTTAATAATAGAGGTATCAATATTTTTTTCATGCGAAATGTTAACCGATGCCCTCGGGGCACTGGTTAAGGAATTATAAAAGAAATATTGTATTGGAAATTGTGTATTCTACTTTTTGAAAGTTAAAAAAGTGTTTTTTTCAATATAAAACTTGAATTTTCTTTCTATTTTTAGTTCTTTAACTAGTACACCGGGGCCAATGGTTAACAAGACCATTTTTTCTTTTATATATCAACAAAAAAGGTGCTCAATATTTCAACTCAGTCAAAATAGAGGACAAGTGTATGAAACGTAAGATCAATGATCAGCAACCACGTTGTTTTTATTGCAGAATTGATTTCATTATTTTAGTTTTGTAATATTGATTTCTTTTGCACTTAGTAGTTAGTAGAGTGTGGGTGGTGTAGGAATTTTGTTGTTAAATTGTCATTGTCCCATGATATTTTAGCCTTGGTTATTTATAGGTATAGGCGTATAGCGATCGAATATTGTATTTATAGGTCATTTTTTAGTTACTCTGCTTCCCCACTAATTTGGCACAATTTTGTTTGTTAGCTTTTGTTTATACGTCATTTGATTCTGCAGAAATACAATAATTGTAGAAAAGAAAACTAAATGAGAGTTGACCTAATGAGAAGTTTGCCTAAATACAGAATTTCAGCTGCATTATATGATTGTAAATTTTACAATATCAAAGATTGTTATTTGTTTGTGACCACAGTCCAAAACATTGTCGCTATTCGCTAGCACCTGAAAAATCAATGCTTAAACAATTTAATTGATTTTTTAGAGGTCTATCATCCAAAAAAAAAAATCGAAATCATTGAACTTGCCATTTTTCTATTATTTTATTTGATATGAGATTTATATTTATTATGCTGCACGTCAAGTTCAATTGAATTAATCTCTTTAGTGTCTCAGGTCTCAACTATTTGCCTCATACTTCCTCTTCTTGAATCATAGAAACGCATTTTATTTTGTTTTTTTTTCCATGTATTATCGATACAAGCGATTGAGCTCTGATACTGTATTAAATTTTCTGCATTGGTCCATTACCTAGAAGTGTTAAATGATGTGTACATTGGAACTTTAATTTCCTTCGGTTTGTAATCCATACTTTCACATAGTCGAGACGGTTGTTAGGTCGAGATCAGACAATCTAAATTTCAAATTATGTATTTTAGTTTTAAAAAATAATCAAAATCTACATTAAAATATAGATCACCCGATTTTGATCCAACGACCACCAACATATATCTCGATTGCGTGAATATCGGAATTGCTGCATCAAATTTGAATTTTTTTTTCTTCAATACGACAATGACTCGTGAGTATTTTGGCAGCTGTGTTTGGTTAATCAGGTACAAATTCGTACACAATACTGAATTGACAGCCAATCATGTAATTGATTGACATGCCATGCAATTGTAGCCAAAATAAAGTGAACCACTTTGAACTCTTTTCATATGTTTATTTCTCCTAGAGGGAAAGGAATATGATATTTTGTCAATAATGTCAAATTAGTAGCATCATATACAAGTTATTTTAGCATCATACAAGTTATTTTGGACCACCACATGATGTTTCATGTGAACAGATCAGAACAAGGCAATTGTGATTTTTTTTTTTTACCATCCTATCTTCCACTCCATCAAATCTTCGTGGGGTTTGTGAATTTGATTTTTTATGAATGAAGATGTCGCGTTCCAATCAAGATATACCAAAAAAAAATATATATGAATGAGTTTGTTCCAAATGGCTATAGCAATATGGAGTTTTAATTAATGAGTGAGGATAAATCCAAAAATTAATTATGTTAGGCAGAGAAAAATACATGAATAATAAGCACTAACTTAATGTTAAACAAAAGAATGGGCCACATAAATGAGACTCATCATGATCATGCTTCTCAAGATAAGCATTTTAAGGCTTTACGCAAATGAGTGAACCAATGTTATTCCAAAAAGTTGCTTATGATTGTTTTGAAAGAAAGCACCATGCCATGCATGTACGTGCGTTGTTTGGTTAGGTGTGGTTAAGTGCTCAATCGTACAATTTAATTTGCCAGCATGCAAAGATAAGGATGATGTAATGAACCACTTGTTTAGTCGATTTTAAATCTCCTGAAACACCGTATATGTTAATGTCATATCTATCAATTTAAGTCAATCTTCTTCGTTTTGTGTGTTTTTATTCATATGTCAATATATGAAATGGTACATTAAACTAGGCAGGGGGCAGCCACTAATGTGGCCCTTAGTCCTTAGATATGATTCCATATTTTTGCCTTTTTTTCCCATTTAAGTGGCTAACCTCGACTCTATGCCAATGATTGCCTCATAATGCTGTCCTTGATCGTATGATATGTTACTGGTATATTATATGGTTCTGATTTTATTTTATTTTTCAGTGACTAAGGTTACGCCATGTGTCATACATAAACTTTGTACCGACCCTTGCTTAGCTCATATCTTACCATTCTTGCTCCAACCTTTTCCACCTGTTTTACACGCTTCCTTCCTTCTACTTGGGTTACATATTTTTTAGAAATATTTTATCCGTACGCAGCTATATGCTAGTTGTGATATAAAAAGTTACTGGTAGAAAATTAATCTTTTTATTTTCCAATCAACATAACCATTGTGTCATAATGAATTTATATCTCACTCTTAAAAATTAGTTCATGCGAATGAAATGAAATGTTCAAACACATGTATACATCACAGTCCACCCGAATATTTTGGTAATATGAAACTTCAATACAACTTCAACCGAGAGATTTTATGTTCCTGATAAATAAGGATTACTTGCCAATAGAGTTCAAATTTCAAAGTCCACTTAAAAAAGTCTCCATCAAACCTACTAAATTAAAGCCCCCTAATTGAACAAATTATTTGGGGTTAAGCCCACTATAAAATCTACTTATTTTTGGGCCTAAAAAAGCCTCATATTAATTATTTCCAAAAAAAAAACGGTAAAAAATAAAAATATTTTTTTTGGGTAAAAAAAAACTATTTATAGAAATTTTGGGGCTTTGGGGCCTTTTGATTTTTTTATTTGTGGGCTTGCATGAATATGGGCTTTTTAATCTTGTGAATATTCAAGTCCCCTACTTTGTGGGCTGGGGCCAAAACTTCAAGACCCCATGATATTTGCACCTCTACTCGTTCATTTCTTTATCGTTTAATTTGTATCCTCGACATGCACGTTGCCCCTATCGTATCAAGCAAATTTTAGATATGGACACAACGCACTAATGTCCACGATTAGATTTTATTTGATTGAGCATAAACTATAAACAAGTATTTCACTATTAATTACGAGTTTATTTTTATAAAGTTAACGATTATACATTTTGCAGCAAGGAAGGAGGGAAGGACTGGGGATATATATGGCTTTACCATTACACCCTTAACTTGCAAATTTATTTATATCCTTCTACAAAACAAATTTCGTTTTTACATAATAAAGGGAAAAAAGAAATTATAATAATTTATAAAAATTACTAAGTTTGGAGTTAAGAATTTATTGACAGCACATAATAAAAGAATTATCCTTATAGACTTTTCCTGTGAATAGTGTTCCTATTGATATATGTACAACCATTTGTGACAACTTTGATGACAACTTTCATTTTCTCTCTTCTCATTGGTCCAAAACAATAGAGAGAGAGAAAAGGAAGAGAGAGAATAAAAATATAACGTGAGTATGAGAGAGAAAGTTGCCAAAAAGTTGTAAGAAAATGGTTGTACAAATATAATTTTTCTTATAAATTAGCTTCACACTAACTACTAATTAGCGTTCCTTAATAAATTTGCTTCAAACAGTACACTATAGTCTATAAGTGCAAGAAAGCTGTCAATTTGTCGAGTAGTGGTGGTGACTCAAGTCAATATGTACCAAACTTTGGACGTCTGGTTCAAGCTTGTGAGTTGGGAAATGCTATTTTTTTGGGAAAGCACTGGGACAGAACTGTCAATTTTAATTGTCTTTAACAAATTCAAGTTTCTTTTTCAGTCTTTGAACTAAAATTTCTCCAAAAGTAGATTCTAAGATTCAAACACCTAGCTGTCAAAAAAAGAAGATTTGTACACCTAATATTATTAACAAAATTCGTTTGTAGCTACACTTCACTTTCAAAACTAATCCTGATTAAAGAAAGTTAACATGATCAATTATACAAAAGAAATCAAACGTGACAATCACAAACACTGCATCTTGTTTAGAAATTGGTCCGTAAGTGCAGGCACCTGTTACAACATATTCCTTATAAAACTTGGCTTCTATTTTCCACCCATTACCTTGACAAATGCAACGCATTCAAGTTTAGTCAAGACATTGTTTGACCGAAATTGAGTAAACTTGCACCAACGAAGTATATGGTCGTCATTAAATACAAAACATCCCATCTTTACATCCTTTCCCTCGCTATAGCAGGGAAAAAAGAATAATAATGACTATTCTATTTCCTCTCTAATGAGCCTTAATAATAGCAAGATTTTATAACCTGCTCACTAACCTGCATAGCTCAGATAAAAAACGTCCATGATATATAAATAACCTGGGATCAACCCAAGTGCATTAGGTTTGATTGTCGGATAAAGAGTTGTCGTATATTTGTTTGCACTTTGCAGCACCCTTCTTCGTATTTGTCGTATATTTCAGCTGTATCTAGCTAAAGTTTCGCCCAATCGGGATATGGGCATTCATATGTCCATCCAGGTCCAGAGTACCGCATACAATGTAACCACAATCCTTCTTCGTCAGCATCATATCTACAATTTAACATTTGGCAAACTAAATTTAGTAATAGATCTGTCTGAGGTTTAAAAAAATACAATGGTAGTCATGAAGCAGAATAGAATCCACTGGATTACAAGATTAAGTTACTGGAAGTTTAACATAAAATAAACCAACAATTCACTTGTAAGCTTTCATTCCGTAAAATATAAATAGAAAACAAAACTGGAAAACAGAGAAAAAAACATTAACATGTGTGGTTTAACTAAATGTCTTGGAATGGTCAATATTGTTGCAACATAGAGACTTTAAACATTTATTTGGATCAACAGTGGAATGAGCAACGTCTCCATATTTGTAAAGAAAGTTTTACATTACCAACATGGGTTGGGTCAACACATGTAATCTAAGCATTGTATCATAGAGGTTTAATTTACTCTTCTCTAACTATTATGACTTTGACTAGTGACATAACGATGAGGGCTTGACCACAACCAAAAATCTACCCTCACAACCAACATATGATGGCCATTATACTATAGACAGCTAGACATAGGCTTGAACCCGAAATAATCTGTATTAACTTTCTTTTAAAGTTAGTACAAAACAAAGCATGTAGAAAATATTTTTTGCTTTTTATGAAGTTAAAAGAATTGCATACCCCTTCGGTGCCAAATTTGGACAGTTCGTACACATAGGATCAATGCTAAAATCCTCATTGGAATTTTCTTGACAATCTTTGGGCACTTTTTCACCAAAATTTGATGTCAAAGAAGCATCAGATATGCGAGCTGATCTATCAGCAGTTGACCCATTAATAGATCTATCAACAGTATGCTCTGAGATGTACAGCATGTCATTGGCTATTGGGTGTCCAGAAGACTGTAAATGAACGCGTATCTACACAAAAGGTAGGTACTTGTTAGCTCCGATATTTGCATCAGTAATAGGTTTAAATAAGATGAAGTGCAGGATGCATTTAGTCGATTGTTGACCTCACATTTTCAACTGCTTCGGCAGTTTCCATTCTATCTTTACTACATATATTCTCTATCAGGTTTATCAATGAAACAATGGCAAGCATATATGTGTATATACACTGGGATAGCATGACTGGCTTGAAGCATGTGACCTAATCAGGAATGTGTTGTTAGTGACTGTTGTGACACATCACTAGGAAGTTCACATGCTAAATATATTCATGCAATGGCAACAGCTCAGCATCAAAACCCATTGAATGTACCAGCAATGTTTTTTTGTAGGAAAGTAATGTTTAGAATGATGATATAAAGATACATAAAAGGAATTACATCAACATGTTAAAAGATCGACAATAAGGAAAAATAATAATGAGCTAAAACAGAAAGCATAATCAAACAAGCAGCTTAAGTCTAGAGAAGAAGAAACAATCAATAAAATCCGGCAACAATTTTCTTACCTGATGAGTGCGGCCAGTGACTGGTTCGCATAAAACAATACTATGAGTACCATTGCTACTAATCCGGGTAAATTTTGTGGAGGCAACCTTTCCCTTTGTAGAGTCTCTGACCTTCATTATCAAACATATATTCACTTATAAGATAACCTCTTGCTTTGCCGCCACTTTGATTTTCAATTATCAACAGAATGTATCAATACAATAGCCAACACCCATGTTGTTTTCTGTTGTTATATGCCCACTTAAATTTGATCATTTAGCAGAGACTAAAGAACCAAAGGCAGAAGTTCTATTTGTGTTTCTCATGACGCTATTCTTGTTGAATTGGAAAATATAATTGCCTTCAACAATGATTTCACAGCCACGTTGCTCTGATTCAGAGATGTTTTTGAATTGTGACAAAATCACCATTGGGTGCCACCCGTCACGACTCATGAGCCAACTAATCCTTAAAGACTCAATTGATAGTGAGGACACGCAAGCTGTTTTAAATTCTTATATTATATTTATTTCTAATGTGTCCCTCTCGCAATAGTCCTTTTGGCTTGATATCTGCATAATCCATCTATCTTGTAATTAAATTTTATCTTACTAAAAAAAGAATGGAACATATATTTGTCATAAAGATTTTCATATAATATCATGAACCAACTATCCAAAAGGGTTAAGATGTAAGATTAAAACACGTGAATGATTTTTAAATTATATTTCTAATAGGTATGATAGCGTGAAACTCTATATACCGGTGATCAAAATCTTAAAAGGTATCTGACAATTCACTTCAGCTGAACTTTCATACTTAATAATGAATTGCCCACTCTAACCTGGTCGCACTTAACATGAATGTTGAATGAGTTGCAAGTGTTGAGTGACTCGGTGAGCTTAAACAGAACCAAGAACTTTGAAGGAAGGGTGCTATATCACTACTAAATATAGTTTGTGATCATTTAGATAGAGGTTAAGTGTATGTTTGGATTCAATTTTGGAGTGGTCAAAATTGATTCTAGAGGTTGTAGAATTAATTCTACTTAAAGCTAAAATTTAAAATTTGTAGTTTTCGGCTTCTACAATTGATTTTAGCCTTAAATTTATAGTTAAATGACTTAAATCCACATTAACATTTACATAAATACATCCAAACATAAATCACTTTACATTCAACTCACTTTTATCCAAAATCAATTTATATCACCGCAGAACCAAACACACTTGAAAGAAATGTTTTATAGGGTATCATTTATTTGAGTCTTTTTAAAGCAAAAAAATTTCCAGTTAAATAAGTTTTCACGGAACTAAAATTTATATGTTTGAATGTTTTTCTCTGAAGCTAGAAAACTAGCTCCTAAAAAGAAGCTATATCTTAAAAGCAGTTCTTTCCAATTCACTAATAATGTTGCACTGATTTCATTTGCTTTTTATTTTTAGGAATTTGTAATGAAAAAGGTGAAAACAAAACAACAGAATCTCGTGTTCACTATTTCATGTACAAATATGTGAAAATAAAAATGATGTTGAAATAAAGTGACATTCGAAATTTTTAGTGAAAAAAATAATGTTTTCTTAAATCAAACAGGCCCACCATGAAACAATATAGAACCAAAGGCCTCACCTCTGCTGTGCTTCTCCCTTCTCGAGCATTATAGTCTATATTGGCGTCAACAATTATCTGAAAAGTAAAAACATAATCATGAGGAGAATAGTATCTCAATTTTGACTGGTACTCTGGTAGAACAGAACTTAATCATTCATTGCTAAATTCAACACAACCCGGAAATGAAAGTTCTTTGACGTACAAACAAATAACTAGTCGTCTTAGATAAAAAAATATGGTTAACCAGGGTATGTTTAGTTGTTACTTTCTGTTTTCATACTTTAGAAACATGCCCAACAACATGCGTACACTTCTTAAAACTCAAAACAAGTACTTTTTGAAGGTTTTAAGTTTCAACAACCATTCTCATTATGGCAATATTGCAGTTAGTAACTTCAATTAATTATACTGTTATCAGTGGACAGTAGTGCAGCATTATTTGGCCAATGTGACAATAAACACCTGCACATGCCCATCCTATTGATTTTTCAAACACAAAACTTCAAAGTGCACATATATCTTGCATCCATCTTATTCACCCTCTGTCAAAATCTCTCTTAAGCCCCGTAAAGAGTGCAACCAAAGCCACATAATTGAGTTATTTATGCATCTCCAACCAAGGCTATCTCTTATAGACCCAAAATGATAGCCTAAATGACACTGTTAACAAATCGAGTTCTTTAAATGTCAATAAAATCCTTAATCATACTACAGAAAAAGGATTGTTGAAGTATGTTAACAGACAAAAAACGAAAATAAATGATGTCACATTGTTACCAATTATAAATACTTGCAGGGTTCATCTCTTCAACGTAATATTAGTATGGCTATTAGTAACTCATCCAAGGCCAAATAAAATACCTCATCCTCGGGAAACTCCCCAACTACTTTTGCAATATATTGTTTCTTGACTAATCCAGCCTCAATCTGTAACAATAAAATTCTACAGTTATAATGGTTGTATAGGAAAAAGTTTAGATTGTTGATATATTTGTTGTAAATCAAGCATAAGAAATTCAGTCAAAGCTATGACTTCATCAAAATATCTATAACATGAGTACATCACACAGCAAACTGAACAACTTTCTTTTCTGTTTTCTTTTTCTTCCAATACAAATCTTACCAATAGCTTTGTATATGCAGCTAATAATTCATACATTTGTTAATTGCAGCCAACAATGGTCAATTGAGTTTACATGATAATCACTATTTTTGGATATAATATATATATATATATATAGGGATATATGAAATTAACAAGCTCTATATACAAAAATATCAGACCTCGACCAGAACCATTTGAAAAACTAGATTCCAAGAACCTTTTGTCCTCATGTCGGGAATTTATACGAATATGTCGACAAAAAACTTTTGTAAAACTAGATCCCAGGACAAAAATATAGAACTTGCAATATAATAGTCATACAACTGATACCAGTTCCAAGCATAACATGCTAGTTATGTTTATCATACGCAAGTTCGCTGTTCAGAGCACACCAAAGAACATACAACACAAGTCATAATTGTATTTTTCTGATGAAATAATTTATTTAAAGAACGAATGAAATCTCCTATATTTAGTCAGAACACTTATTAAAAATATTCATATTTATAAAGTCGAGAAACCAGACAACTCAAATGCTTAAGCAAAATGAACTACATTGCTCACTAAATGTCATGTAAAATTGAAGAATTTCAACTTTATTTAAGATTAAATAATGTAAGAGAAGTAAAAGAGTGAAAAACCAGACAGGTCCAAGTCCAAACTTACCTCTTGTCTAAAACAGTCCGCTTTTGTAGCATTTCTGGCTATAATAAGGAGTCCAGAGACAAGGCGATCCAGTCGATGGACAGCTAAGACAATCATGTCAAGGAACATTGCAAGTACAAAAATGGATAAAGTCCGGGATATAAAAGAAAAATCAAGTACAGAATGGTAAACTCTGAGATTAAGGGAAAATCAAAGTAAAAATTGGATAGACACATTCAAATATAAGTATGCAAAATGTGCACGGGAAAAGCTATATTTTAATGTAATTTCGAATTGCCAACCTTATCATTATTAGATACACCTCTTTATGATGATTATATAATGAATTGAAAATGAATTTTTGGATACGAAACAGAGGCGCCAGTCCATGTTCTGCTTGAAGGATGCCAACAACAGTGTTCTTACGATATTGACCACATGGATGAACCTATGTACCAGCTAAAATTCACAGCTTTAGTTCAGTGTGTAAAATGAAAAGCCAACTATCATTACAAAGCACCAGACCCTTAGGCAACTAACAGAAAATCCATCAAAATTTAAGGACTTCGATTACGGGAATAAAGGCCTACAAAGTATTGCAAAGCATCATTTTTAATCCTTCATGATCCCTTCACCATGACCCATCATAAGAAATAAGTGTAAGGATGGTATTCAATTTTTTTTCTTGTAGTGGCAACCACGTGGAAAAAAAATTAGTGTTAAGATATAAAAGACATTAAATCTTCATTAGCCAAAATGATTGATGCAAACTCTAATATAAAATTTAAAAAATTATAATTTCAATCTTTTGCCAACATTTGAAGTAGCTGCAAACCCAAAACAAAACAGTGTTATAAGTGCTGCTGAATGGCTGCTCGTGGCACTTGGCAGTGAACCAAATATTTGTCTTGTAGACGGCCAATGCGAAAGCATGGTAGTTATATAAAAAATTTAATTCTAAAATACATGCAAATGATGCTGCTCAAATATCCTTCTCAAGACTATGCAACAAATGCTATATAAAGTCCTCATGGTGAGGTATCCGGAAGGGTCAGATGTAATATATTCTTTATTGATAACATCCTTAACTTTGCATTTGCAAGAGACTGAATTAACAGCTCAAACCTATGGCCTCCTAATCAGACACTCACATAACAGTCCTCGTGAGCTTAGCTCAGTTGGTATGGACAATGCATAATATATTATGCAAGGTCTGGGGTTCAACCCCGGCCACCACCAAAAGAAAAAGACACTCACATAGCAACTAAAACTGTTGTGTGAAAGCTCCCCTTCCTAAAATAACCTCAACAAGAATAAGAAAAAAAATTAAAAGTTTATAACAAAAACAATAATATTATAAAACGTAGTTCGGAGATTATTTCACCAATTGCATTTCAAATTGAAGCTTAAAAGCATAATTCAAAACATGTAACGATTTGAAATAGTTGTCAAAATTGTGGATGGAAATTATAGTGTAATCATTGGTTGTTATCTTTACTGTTTAAAAAGAAAATACTTTTATTTTTTATATCGACTATTTGATTTAATGTAACTTAGTACGAAAATATTTTTATCAGAATATCATATAAATAGTTAAGAAATTGTGAGAAGAGGATAAGCTGATTCTCTCTGTTACTATGGGCCTACTTGGATTGGCTTATTTTTGAGCTTATGAAAAATAGCTTATGCAAATAAATAAGCTTTTAAGTTAATTCATAAGTTCTTGCTAACGAAAATTGTATCTTCATAAGCTGTTTTTTCATAAACTGCCTTTGACAAGGTTATGAATAATACATAAAAGCTTATTTAATTCCATAAGTTGTTTTGCATAAGCTAAAAAATAAGCCAATCCAAACAGGTGTTTTAGTTACATGGGCACTCTTCTAATCCACTTATTAAACTTACTTACCGGGACAGATGCAGGCTTACAAACAGTTAGCACATCTGGTTCTGTATGAAGAATAGGAACATCGCAGGCCATCACAGGTGGTTCATGCCTGAAACCGTAATAGCATCAGTGAAAAATTCTATCACAACCTATGAAGTAAAGCATCAAGTGTTCTTTCAAACCTGTGTAAAAAATGGCTTATCTTTTGCGATGATTTAACCACGTATGAAACCGGCACGATTTCACCGTCAACTTGAATCCTTCCACATTTCACCGCACTAACCTAAGATCCATACAAACAATCAATTAACCGAGCTAGCGAGCAACATCATGTCCATTAAGTTCCAAAATTTGATGTAAGAATGTCGTATTTGAAATCAAAATTTTGATGTGAAAATATCATTTCTCAAAACTAATAATGAATAATGATGATATAGTAAGAAATGAAACTTACATAATATTCATAAGGTCGGCCTTTAAATTCCTCGGCGAATAAATCTACAATAGTTTTCCCCGCCCATCGATTTTTAACCTAGCATCAACAGATTATAACAAATTGAAGGTTTGAAGGGGTTTAACAAGGGTTTTAACAGTATAAATATAAATGAAAGTTAAATAAAAAATGGAAAAATGAACTAACATGAGCAATGAATTCGAAGTAGTATGGTCTAACAAATCGAATTCCTGCAAAATATAAGAAGAATTTAAAGATGAAAAATTCGATTTCGAAGTTGTTATTGGAATGTGTGGAATTTGTGAGAGAATTGAGATCACCGTTTCGAACGATGTAATCTTGCGGTAGAGGAGGGTTTGCTGGAGTTTGCCACACGATATCCATACACTCTTTTTCTTCTCTCTTCCTCTTCATCATCTTCAACCTTTCAACTCACGACGTCGTGTCTTTTATTAGAGCCCAAACAAATTGCAGCCTTTTCTAAGATAATTGCTCATCTCACATGCACAAATGCTTATATATCCCTTTTCTAATACACGACTCTAGATTAAATTTATAACATCCCAAAATATTCTTTTTGTTAGGAAGGTCAGCAACACACTTTTTTTAATTGGTTAAAATTTACATGGGACCACATAATTTGGTGGTAAAGAGGTTAGCACTCTACATCAACTTAAATAAAAACATTGTCCGTTTAGAGATTGGCCACAACTTGGCTGAATCACATCGTCTAAATCTAGGAGAGAAACTAAGCATTACATGTCAAAAAACGTTGACAATTTATTTGAAGCTTAAGAAGCCAATTAGGTAGCTAAAAATGAACTTCAAGAAATATGCTCTGTATGGAACAACAATGGTAAAATCAAGACATTTGTTGCTAGTGCTGGGAAAGTACATGAAATGCGTCAACCTCATTTGAATCTTAAAATCTTGAAAATACATGGCTATGACAGATTATACTTCCTAAGTTGGGTACAAATCAAAGTTGTTAAGTTGTTCTCAGGCTTTCTTATTGTAAAAATTGTGTGCGGGATAGATTAAATCATGCGTCAAGAGATTTAGGGGGTGTATTGAATTGAGATTTCATGGGATTTTAAAAGACTTTTTAAAAATAAAAAAGTCTTGTGATATTCAATCAAGACTTTTATAGAATCTAAATAAATGTTGTGGTATTCAATCAAGACTTTTTGTTCAGGGCAACAAAATCCGGTAGTATTCAAATGAGATTTCGGCTAACTTATAAAATGTCTGTTGGTATTCAAAAGTATAAAGATTTTAATGGATTCTTTAAATTGTCATACTTTAAATTGTCTAATAAACATGTATTTTGTCAATTCAGCATAATGCATCTATAATTTTTCATTTTCAATTGCAATCAAAGACCAAAAGTGAAAGAATTTAAAATAACAGAGGTTGAATGAAAAAATTCTCATGAAACATAATGACATTCAAAAACTAAATATTAAGATCCAACAATTAAACAAATGACATCACAAAACTAAAAAAAAAAGTTCATCATAATGTTCTTACTACTAGGTGCTCCTACATTGAGTTTGATCATCACTTTAGACTAAAAGAAACCACATAAGTGATATTGACATCACACCTTCACTCTAAATCTTAAGGCAGTAGGTATATGGGTCAGATCTCTATTATGTTGCTCATCATATACTCTTGATTTCAATGTCGAACCTTTACTCACATTTCACACATTAACATCTCTCCCACTTGCGTTTCCGCCACAAAGTTAAACCGGGTTATGCTACAACCCTTGAAATTTGTGGGGAGCTAACAGTGGTGTGGATCGATCTATTGGACCTAGAGCAATCATCCAAACGAGAATGCTATCATATTTCCATTGAATATTTAAGGCATTAAGTATACAAGTCTTCCAACTTACATGTTGTCCAACCTTCACTCTTTTATTCAATGTTCGAACCGGGTTATGCTACGACCATTGGAATTTGTGGGGAGCTAACAATGGTATAGACCGATCTATTGGACCTAGAGCAATCATCCAAATGAGAATGCTATCATATTTTCATCGAATATTTAAGGCATTAAGTATACGAATCTTTCAACTTATATGTTGTCCAACCTTCACTCTTCTATTCAATGTTGAAATGTAACTAACATTTGATACATCACAACATTTTCTCTCTAAAGTATAACTGAATTCTAGCCCGTGCTTGGCACGGGTGTCCATACTAGTTCAAATGAGATTTCGACTAACTTATAAAATGTCTGTTGGTATTCAAAAGTATACAGATCTTAATGAATTCTTTTATGGAGTGAATTTTGTAAGACTTTTTATCTAAAAATACATGTAAGATGATTATTCAAAAAATCTCACGGATATCCTTGAGATTTTTCAAGACTCCCATAATTCTTGTTTTGTTCTTGTCTCAAACCAAAGTCATACCCTTTTCTTGTTATTATTCATAAGTCATCACTGTTTTTTTTTTATTTTTAGGGAAAAGTCATCACTGTTATTATTCCTTTTTCACCATACATATGAACCTTTTACCTTGTTGCTTCTTACTATCGAATGTTATTTGCGTTGCATACTTTTCCCTCACCGTTAAATATTAGATTTTTTCCCTCACTTTTGTTTTTTTATCATTACTTTGTTTTTTTAGGAGATTTGTTTTGTTGGTGTTGTTAGCAGATTTGTTTCCCTCACTGATAATAATTTGTTGTTTTTTTTAAGGAGTTAATATTTTGTTGTTGTTAAATATTACGCTATTGTGCAACGTTTTGTTATTATTATTATTATTAGTATTATATTATATTTTTATTTTTATTTTGAGTAACTGGTTATTATTTTAATTATTATTAGTCAATTCCACATTATAAGTTCATAATTTTTTTCATTCACTCTTGTCATTTTGAATTTTTTTTAAGAATTCATGCGATCCTCTCAAATCTTAAAATTTCATAAAGTCTATTGAAATCTTTGCAAAACTGTGTTAAAATTCTGATTGTAAAAAGTCATTTAAAAAAACTCTATTAAAATCCTATAAAATCAATATAATCTCACAAAGTCTTTTAAAATCTCCAGGATTTTGTTTGCCAAAATAATCTTTTGAAATCTCAATTCAATACACCCCCTTAAGACATTTGTTAAGCACTGTTCAATAAAGACAAAAAAAAAAAAAAACTACCGAAAATGGTAGACAATAAACCTTTATGATTTTTATGGATAGATCCTGAAGATTATGGAGTTAATATTTGAAATCATTCGGACCACACTCTATGAAATGTACAAAAACAACAAACTTGTACATTATGATAATAGGGGTGGCAATATGATCAATGAGATCCATATTCATCCAATCCATCAAATTCATCCATTAAACAAAAAAAATTGTTAATTGACTGGATTAGATCAATCCATTAAAAACTATGGATGGATTTGACTCATCCACCTTATTTTAAAAATCCAATGGATCACCTCTTTAAAATAAAAAAGTCCACTGGATAACTTCAAAAAATATTAATCTTTTTTATTTAAATAATTATATTTTTTATTATCACCATTTTTTTTAACTAAACTATTTTTTTTAATTAAATCATCTCTCTCCCACTTTTTTTAATTTCATAAAATTAAAGTACCAAAACGAATAATTTTTTATGCAAAATAACTTATTATGATCTTTTTTTTAAAAACAACTTATTTATGCAAAAGAGCTTATTAAGATCTTTTTTTTTGAAAAAAAAAAAACTTATTCAAAACATCTTATTTATGCAAAACAACTTATTACAATATATTTTTAAAAAACAGTTTATTTATGCAAAGGAGCTTATTATGATCTATTTTTAAAAAAACAGCTTATTTGAAACAACTTATTTATACAAACTTATTAGGATCTCTTTTTTAAAAAACAATTTATTTATGCAAAACAGCTTATTACGATCTCTTTTTAAAAACAGCTTATTCCAAACAGCTTATTTATGCAAAACAAGTTATGCAAAACAGCTTATTCGAAACAACTTATTTATGCAAAATAGCTTATTAGGATCTCTTTTTTTAAAACCGCTTATTCGAAACAACTTATTTATGCAAAATAACTCCTTAAGCATAAATAGATTGTTCCTTTCCTTAATTACAGAAAATACTCTAGAGTTAGAAAATAGACTGTTGGAGTATCGGGTGGTAAAGAAATGATAGCAGTCATCCGAGCCTCATCAATCGCGTTGGTGGCGAAGGTATCGTTGGAGAGAAGTTTATTAATGAGATCCGTGGGGTCAGAGGTACACTTTTGATCTTATAAGTCCATCTTTGTTAAATTTCAAAGCACATAATACATGTTATGATGCTACTTACATTGATTATGGAAGTTTTTTTTTAATGCAACGACGTAGTTAACTTTGTTTAGAGTTATATTACACTTATTCTAAGTAACTTCAACGGAATACAAGCCTTTAGAATCCTTCTAAGATTTTGAAAAATATAAAAGCAAGTGGATCGTAAAAAAGAAACTGCAACACTAGCTTAGGGATGACGGTGCCGTTTAACCTGGGAATGAGAACTAGTTTCCTATGATGGGAAAATGTACTTTTTACTGTTAGCTGGCAGTTTTCCTCGATTGTGAGTTATTTCCTTTTTTATTGTTTTAAAGTGTGAAAACATATTTTAATACATTATGTATGCAACATTGGAATTGACAAATACACCTTCACTTTCATTAAAAAGTAATCGGCACCTATCTATCTTCTCAGTTTAATATCCTTCCTTAGAAAAACCATGCATCTTTGTTTAAAGATCAGTCTTCAAACTGTCATTGCCTGTTATAAAGGACATTCTTTGAGCTGGGTATTTTACTTTTCTCTTCAGATCTGGAACTATACCATTGAAGTGAGGGCATGATCTTTCTCATTTACATATTGGTGGTAACTTTTTCACCCAAAAATTTCGTCGGAGTATGGCTCTTGGTCTCACCTTGAATTCCTTGCTGCCAACGAGTCTTCTTGACCCATTAATTGCCATAATTACTTGTAAACAATACCCATCGCTTACTAATATTCCCTTTAATATTTATTAGACATATTTGGACTTCAATTTCATGCTACCAAGTTGCTCTCAAAAGGAAAAAACATTATTATTTATAAGAGTCCTTTAATTGGAACAAATAGCATCTGAAGTAGTAAAGATTAAAATTCTGATAAACTTTTAAGTAGCTTCTGTGCCAGATTCTAAAGTAATAAAAATTAAATATTTCTTCTCGGTCTTAGTGTTTCTAAGTTTT
>Ga0315913_1003094_pt1 | contig 19870 bp, 14 predicted proteins | sample MpolsnodulesMG_FD_207736 | JGI IMG/M metagenome (GOLD analysis project Ga0315913, IMG submission 207736) | Medicago polymorpha root nodule microbial communities from Los Angeles, California, United States - small nodules | ecosystem: Host-associated > Plants > Roots > Nodule | place: USA... | reverse complement strand
GAGTTAATAATTCTGCTATACTAATGTGCAAAATATGTGGTTGAGTTCATAAAACTCTGTTAGTTGAAATTATATAACCACTTATGTTGATAATCTTGCACTAGTAATCAAGTATCCCACTGTTGAATATTAAATTATTAAAATAGTTCTATATTTCAGTGATCACTAATGAGAATCCCACTTACTCTTGTTTATATATATGTGGGATCAGTGGGAGTGTGTACACAACACTATATACTTTGAGCTCAGATGAGAAACAATCTCACTTTTGTTTATATATATGTGAGAGCAAGACAAATGTGTACACAATAATATATACATACAATTTAAAATTCTCGTCATTGTCATATACTCTTGTGCACACTATAAAATATGACATAACTTAAGAGACTTTAAACATAGTCTCATTCTAATATGTTGAGATATATATTAAAATTCTTTTTTTATCTCAATAAGCATCATAATTGGATGTTTAAGTCAATTTTGTTGGAATATGCACAATAACCTCTTGGCATTCAATATATGTTGTGCTTCTCTTTTACCAACATTCCACATTTTACGAGGTAATAAATAATAAGTACAATGTATAATATCAATACTCCTATCGAGTATGATATTGTGTTCTTGAAGTACTTACAAACTGAGATAATCATAAATGTTCGTTCATTATAAACATTCTAGTGGCTACATTAATCCATATTTTATTTTCTTTAAACTAAGTGTCTATGTTGATCCATTTCGGAGATTCTTGAATTTCCTATTTTCTTATGGATTTTCATAGTCACATGTTTTGCTAAAACGTGGATTAATTGAATGTCAAAGAACATTTATTGATTTTGACTAAATGTAATTACTCTCTCTTTATAGGCTATCCCTATAAGTAATTACTATTCTTATACCTATGTGGATATATGACTTTTATGGAATTGAAAACTCATTGGCAGAACCACTAACCACAGACTTATATAAATGAGTATTGTAACTCATAATGATTTGATTAAGTCTATGATATTTTGGGTTCGTGGGAGTTTGTTATAGCATTTTTTAATGCTTGGGATATTCTTTAATGACACACCCTTTTAATTCAAATGTGTCACTATAAATTCATCATTTGTTAGAAAAGTGAGTATTTGATCTGTATGATTTGTTTTCCCTATCGAATTCAATTTCTGCAGCATTAAAGTTTACTTCTCTTTTGAATGATTAGTGTTTTGACCATACATATAATTTTAAAATTTAAATTCTTTATGACAAGTGAATTTTTTTATTCTTTTAGTAATTGAGTATTGTCATCCAAATGGGAGATTGTTGGATTAATTATTTAATTAATCAACTATGGATTGACAATACTCAATTATTATAAGTTAATGTCATGATATAAATTATGATCTATTGTCTTAAGCACTAATTAGTTTATGAATATGTGTGATTGGGCTATTCTTTCTAAATGGACCGTGATGGGTTGAACCATTTAGCTAAGCCCAATGAGAGGTCCATGCCCTCAGTTGTTTAGCTATTTAAACGCCATCCCATCAGACGGTTAATATATTATGAACATTCTGATGCTAAACGGAATGAAGGTAGTCATCCCTCTCATCCTTCTCCTTCTGACAGTTATCCTTCACCAACTTAATTCAAAGGTACACAATTTCTTTATTCATTCTTTATTATTGATGATATGCTATAACTTGTATCTAATGATCTATGACTACATTCTAAAACTTTTATCAGTATAATCTCTTCTCGAGTCTATTTTAATTTTTTTTTTGGGGTGGGAGTGAGGATCATAGGAAAATTGCTTGGATTGACTGGAATACTATTTGTATGAGTAATTATTCTGGGAGTTTGGGGGTGAGGCGGATGAAGGAATTAAACATTGCTTTATTAGGTAAATGGTGTTGGAGGTGTCTGGTGGATAAGGAGGGGTTGTCGTATAAGGTGTTATCCTCTCGTTATGGTGAGGAGAGGGGGCAGATCAAAGATGGTGGGACAGACAGGTTTGCTTGGTATAGGGAGATTGTGAAAGTCTGTGAGGGGATTGGGGTTGATGGTGGCAAATGAAATAGAAAAGAAAAAATCAATTTTGATTTATAAATATAGAAAAAGAAAAGAAAAAATTTGAAAAGAAAAAATGGAAAATAATGGAATATACTTAAGTGATACAATAAAAGCTTTTTCTATCCTTTTATTAACTGATTTATGTTTAGGATTCCATTCAACTCATGGTTGGGAACTCATGATTGGGTCTGTCTATAAAGATTTTGGTTGGTTTGAAGAGAACATTCAAATGAAAATAGGTAATGGTTTAAAAACCTAGTTTTGGTCTGATTGTTGGGTGGGGGCGGTCCCTTTTTGGGAGAGATTTAGGAGCTTGTTTGAGTTATTTGTTAATAAGGATAAGACAGTAGCAGAAATGTTTTCCTTAGGTTAGGAGGAAGGAGGGGAAGCCTGGGGGTGGCGTTGGCGGTTGTTGGCGTGGGAGGAGGATTTAGTGGCGGAGTGTAGGACTTAGCTTTCTAATGTACCTTGCAGGATATTCTTACAGATGTATGACAATGGCGTCCTAATGTGGGTGATGGTTACACAGTCCATGGTGTGTGTCAAATGCTTATGAGGCAGGAGATGCATAACCGCGATGAATTACTTGATACAGTTTGGCATAAAAATGTTCCTCTAAAGATGTCAATTTGTGCGTGGCGTCTTCTTGGCAACAAGTGACCTACAAATGATAATTTGGTGCGTAGAGGTATCATCCCGATCGATGCTCAACCGTGTGTGTGTGTATGTGGTAATAATGAATCGGCATATCATCTCTTAATTCACTGTCCAATTTTCGTGTACTTTGGCAACATGTCAAAGCTTGGATTGGTTTTCATTGAGTGGAAGCCCAACATATTTTGGATCATTTTACTCAGTTCGCTTATTCCACGGGAAGCTTTAAACCCTGTCGGTCGTTTTTGCATCTTGTCTGGTTATGCAGTGTTTATGTGCTTTGGAATGAAAGGAATCACATATTGTTCTCTAAGAAAGCTAAACTTGTTATGCAGCTTCTGGAAAGAGTCTATATTACTACTTTACATTGGCTGAAAGTTAAAAATATGTGTTTTCGTTTTGGTTACCATGTGGTGGCAGCAACCTCTTGTCTGTTTGAGCATTGGTTGACTGTTTTTTGTCTGTAATTATTCAGGATACTGTGTAGACTTTTGTTCTGCTCTCCTTTGTACATCTTGTGCTAGAGAGTAGGACTCTTATCCCTTGTGGTAATATATATCATTTTTGTTTGTTAAAAAAAATGTTTTAGGATTAAATATAAAAAAATTAGTCGATATCTATTCCATTTTTTTAGTTTATTTTATATACGCAAGCAATCTAATGTTTTGTAAATTACAAGTAAATCGCGACCAATCAAATGAATGATTTAAAATAAAATGATTTAAGTTAAATTTTTGAATTTTTTCTTTAGAGTTGTAATATTTTTTTTTGATTTTTTAATACTTTTCTAATGGTGTGGAATATCAATAAGGGTAGAGAGACTCAACCATATTTAAAAGGATATAATTTGTATATATCAATAATGTAAAATTATTTTACACATGTATCCGTATCCAGTTAAATCACTTTATAATGTCACTATTTTAAAGATAATTTTTTTTTAAATATCCTCACATTATATATCCATTTGACGTAAATAATAAAGTTTCAATTGTTTCAAAAAAAAATAAAAAAATAAAGTTTAGACAGAAAATAATCTCTTTCGAAAAATGTAACGTAAATTTAAACATTGGGGTTTGTCCTTTTCTACGCCTTCAATTTTAACATCACCAAATGACTCATCTAGCTCCCTCAAAAAAAAAAAAAAAAAGACTCATGTAGCAGTTTTCTTGCATAAAATACTCACATTGACACAAATGTTATTCATGCAATCAATTTAATTAAAATCATCATATGATATGGCATTCAACATTGTTTTTCTTCTCTGCCTCTTCACTCAAATTATTACTACCACAAAAACTTTCTCAGAACCTATTTCTCGCAATATTCTCGATGTTACTTCATTAAATCGAAGTAGTTTTCCACCAAATTTCATCTTTGGAGCATCAAACTCGGCATACCAGGTATACATCATTATTTTTTTGGTTTGTTCTTTATCTTGATATCGTTTGACGTTTGGAAATTGAAATAGTTAGTGCATGTTTGATTATGCAGTGAGATTAAAAAATTACGATGAACCAGAACCACCATTATTTGTAAAGATACAAAATATAGTTTTGGTCAAAATTCATCGTGATTTGACCAATTTGACTGCTCAACCAAACATGCTCTCAATGCCGGTTTGTTTTTGCGGTACATAAAAATCAATCATGCGTCAAGTTCAAAGCTAGAGTTAATTCGTAGCTTTTTGTAGTGTATTGGGATGTAGTGTAAAAGTGAATTCAAACATACACTTAATATACTCTAATCACATTTTGAAGCAACTTTCTACGACACAAGTTAATTATTATTTTTTGCAACCGAGACATGAATTTTGTTGTGTTCATTATATATAAACACGTACAGTACGAAGGTGCTGCAAAGGAAGGTGGCAAAGGAACAAGTATATGGGATACCTTTACTCACAAATATCCAGGTATCTCTATCTATTTACCTTTACAAAGCTTTTAAATTATTTATTAAAATCTAGTTAGTTTTATACGAAATTAATTAAGCTTCATGTATCCAAAAAAAAATTAAGCTTCACAAAAAAAAAAACTCTCCTATATAAACTAATGATCCTTGACCGAAACCGAGCCAATCCAACCCAACTCATTTTATTCTTTGATCGAAATATATTTTCAATTTTTTTATATAATGTTAATTTTTTTTCCATAAAATAAAAAAAGTTTACAGATATTTTTGGTCCTTGGAATATACCAATTTATTTTATTCCCTTAAACTAGTATTAAACTTTAATTTGAAATAAAAAAAAGTGTTAATTATTGTAATTTAGGGTTTCTTAAAGAGTAAATATATTACAAGTACGTAAAAAAAACATTATAAACTTTTTTGATCTTGTACTAGAATAAAATTTTATTCCCTCAAACTTTAGTTGGGGTATATTTATTTCTTAAGATCAAATAAACTAGTATATATTTAAGAGTAAGTATATCCCTTCAAATACATATACTATAAGAATTAATTAAAACAAATCAACTAGAATTAAAGTATGTAAATGCTTATGCATGACTTACATTTATTCAATGGTGATCGATATACAGAAAAAATAATCGACAGAAGCAATGGAGATGTCTCTATTGACGGGTATCATCGGTACAAGGTATGGTTCAAATCATTGAGCAAAAATGTCTCAAACAAATTTTACTTTAGGTCTCACTCAATGGACTTTCTACTAGAATTCTTTAATATATCACTTCATTTTTATTGAAAGCGATGTTTTATTTTTATTGGAATATAATCACTTCATTTTAATATTACAGGAAGATGTTGGGATCATGAAGTATGTGAATTTAGATGCATATAGATTATCCATCTCATGGTCTAGAATACTACCAAGTAAGTTGATAATTTCCTATCCTTAAACAATGCATATATCAAGTAAATTATTGCAGTCTTAGTTTACTATATTCACAGATGGAAGGATAAGTGGAGGCATTAATCAAGAAGGGATCACATTTTACAACAACTTCATCAATGAGCTAACAGCTAATGGTTACAATCATAACTTTAAAATATTGAAATTTGTATTTTATAATTTCTTAAGCATAGTACATTGCAATCATAATTGAAAAATTATCAGTTTTGCAGGTATAGAAGTGTTTGTGACACTATTTCATTGGGATCTACCACAAGCCTTGGAAGATGAGTATGGAGGTTTCTTAAGTCCTCGCATAGTGTAAGCGACAATGTACTAACATTAAAACTATAATTTATTTAGAATTCTATGAGTAAATTAAATTTTCTTCTAAGTTGGAGAATGCTTTAGATGTGAAACTAGTATCATTTTGTGCATGGAGCGGTAAGAAGTGTATAGCCGTGTAGCTAGGTTTCATCCTAAATCTTACGCCACAATGGCGCTACAAAAAGTTTGATTATACTTTTCTGTTTTGAACTTTTAGAAATGATTTTCGGGATTACGCGGAGCTTTGCTTCAAGGAATTTGGAGATAGAGTGAAGTACTGGATTACTATAAATGAGCCATCAACTTACTGCACAGGTGGATATGTTAATGCGATATTTCCACCTGGTAGATGTTCTGATTGGCAAAACCTCGATTGCACCGGTGGTGATTCCGCGACAGAGCCATATTTAGTTGCACATCACCTACTCCTTGCTCATGCAGCCGCTGTTCAAGTTTACAAGACAAAATATCAGGTTCATTTTATCTTTGAGTGATGATAACTTTGAAGCTCTAAAATGTACCAAACTTATGCATAGACACAGCTAATTAAAAATTGAAAGCAGGATTCTATACAATCCCAACACCCTGGTAGTAGCTGATTCTGCCTAAGTCCATCATGTTAAAGTCTCTTTATATAGATTTTATGAACATGTCTTCATTGTTTCCTGTGAATATCAAGTCATCAATATAACGACTCACAATTAGTAAACTCTTCTTTTCATCAGTCTTGACAAGCAGTTTCCTCTAGATTTTGAAAGCAAGACATAATCCTTTTGTACCAAGCGCGTCGTAAGGCCTTTCTTAGCTTGTAGACCTTATCTTCTTCTCCATGCCTTTTATATCCTTATGTCTGCTCAACAAAGTCAGTTTCCTCTTCGTCACGATGTAGAAAAGCACTTTCACATCTAGTTGATAAAGGCACCATCAGTTGAAAGTTGTAAGATCAACGATAGTTCTTACTTCTTATAGTATATCCCATCTAGCAGCAGGGGCAAACATTTCATTGTAATCAACACCAAGTTGTTGGGAGTATCCCTTTGCTGATAGACGAGCCTTGTATTTTTCTACTTCTACTCTCTCGTTGAACCTAGCCTTAAAGACTCACTTGATTCCGAATTTCCTTTGATTCCTCTCAGCTGCACCCTGTTCTGTTTGGGAGTATATGCTGCTACTGTGAGCTGTCTTTTCAATATATCTTAAAATCAGATGAGGTGAATTTTCCACCCGTCATTGCGCAAACATCAAATAAAACCCTTTCAAAGGTATATACCCTTTTCAAATAAGAAGTAGACCCACATTTTTCTACTACAGTCATCAATAAAAGTTATGAAATGCCTCTTGTTCCCATCGTATTCAAGCTCGATTGGTCCACATATGTTAGTATGGATCAACTTCAGAACTTGAGATGTTCTCCATGAAGCCTTCCTTGGAAAGGATTCTATGTGTTTCTTTCCTGCAATCACTGCACACCTTTGATACATCCAGCATTGACAAACCCCTTACTATACCCTTCTAAGCTAGGATCCTCATCCTTTTAAGGCTGATATGATCATATCTGAAATGCCAAGGGTGTGTGGCATCCACACACATTGCTATGAAACAGGTGGAAGATGTGACTGATATCTTAAACATTAGATTGGATGACATCTGAGATTAAATTATCAATCCCCTTTTTGAATGGCAAACTTTACACGGGTCTGGTTGAAAGACAACGGACAGATTCTTCTCTTGAAATTGGCCAATACTAAGAATATTGTTCTTTTGATCAGGAATGTACTATACATCTGAACCACTTGAATAACACCACCAACACATATCTTCATATTCCCTTTCCCTTAACCATCATCCTAGAATGATCTCCAAGTTTTACTGACATTCTGAAGTCTGAACTTTTCACTAAGATTGTGAGACTAATCCTTATTGCCACAAATATGGTTGATGCAGCATGAATCAAAAGACTTTTCCTTCATTTCCAAAGTGTCATTTGTTTTAATATAAGCCACAAACAACATTTCTTCCTCTTCATCAAACTCTGCATAGTTTGCTTTCTCATCCCAAGTAGGAAGGTAGCTCATAACGAAAATGCCCTAATATGTGACACTTCTATCATTCAATGAACTGTATCCTTTGTCCTATACTGAATATAGAGCAGACAACACAGTTAAATCTTGCAGTTATGGGTCTGCGGATCTTGTCAACAACTATCATTTGTTCTACCTTCTCTGCATGTATTTTCATCTTATTGACAATGGCGAGAGTTCTTGCAATATATTCATCAACCGTTTCTCCTTCCTTCATGCCACAAGCTCAAATTCCCTTTGAAGGGCTCGTAGCTGCGCTTGTTTCACCTTGGCAGATCCTTGATACTTCTGCCTTATTGAATCCACATATCCTTTGTCGTGTCTATATCAAGAATGGTCTCCATTCTTGATACTTCTAATTAGCACCTTCATCCGAAAAAAGAGGGTTAAGATGAAAAGGTTTTTTGTAAAAAAAAAACAAAGATGAAAAAGTCTTGTATCATGAACATCTTATATCTAAGCATTGTATTAGTTGTGTCTATAGACAAGTGCACATAAAAGTTTTATGTACTTGAAAACTAATTCGTGAGAGTCTAAATTACTGCAGGTACCACTGTTACTTAAACACCAAACCACATCTCAAAAGGGTTGGATAGGAATAGCGTTACAATCTTACTGGTTTGTGCCGTTTTCAAATAGCAAATCCGATGAAAGAGCTGCAGAACGAGCAATTGACTTCATGCTTGGATGGTTAGTAGCTCATTGCACACTCGCTTTATATATGAAATTACGAACTTAACATCACTTGATTATATAAAAAAGAAAAAACAAATGGAGCATGATTTTTTAATGAATGTTTATTTTTTCTTCATCTCTCAAATTATGAATCATTGTTAATTATTAATATTATTGTTACGAAACTCTCAATTACCCTTATCATTTTTTGGGTGCATTAACAATGAAATACAAAAAGTAAAATAAAATTGATGGTGCAGCCTAGTGCGTGTTGCAGGTTAAATAAAGTCTTTTCTCCTCTATTCTCTTCCATTGATTTTATTTTGATCTACATTGTTGAAGTATCATTTATTTTGTACACACTATATGCATGATCATGAATCAATGATAAAAATATGCATGTGTATGCGCGCGCACACACGCATAGAACCATAAGAGAGCTGAAACATTTCAATTGAAATCTCAATTGCAGGTTTATGACACCATTGACAACAGGAGACTATCCACAGCATATGCGATCCTTGGTTGGGAAACGATTGCCAAAGTTTTCTGAAGAACAAACCAGGCTACTCAACGGTTCTTTTGATTTTATTGGATTAAACTACTACACATCTAGATATGCAGCCAATGCACCTAATTTAAACACTACTATACCTTGCTATCTCACAGATTCCCTTGCCAATCTTACAAGTAAACACACCTTTATTCATCACTTATATCATAATGAATTTTAACTAATAATTTAAATCTATGTTGAATTTGACGATGACCTCTCTTATTTTTTGTGATGGAAGCTGAGCGTAACGGGATACCAATAGGTCCACAGGTACGTATAAGTGTGACCACATCAAATGAAGTTTTATCTTTCTGGTAAAATAAAAATATGAAACCTCCATGATTATATATATCTGCAGGCTGCTTCAGATTGGTTTTATAGTTATCCAATTGGATTTAAGAAACTGTTGGTCTACATCAAGGAGAAGTACGACAATCCATTGATTTATGTTACCGAAAATGGTAAATTACAACAATCCTCGATAAATATCGGAAAGCAAATCTATGAATGAACATGAATGTACATGTACAAGAAAATAATGGACTTACCTTCAAGTATGTATGTGTTAGTACATGTACAAGAAATTTTGCCTCACATAATTAACTTGATTTGCAGGTATAGATGAGAAAAATGATCCAACACTGCCATTGGATGAAGCACTTAAGGACATTGACAGAATTAATTATTATCATGACCATCTCTCATATCTTCAATCAGCAATTAGGTAATGGTTGCTTTTATGTCTAAAAATCCTCTGTCTATTTGCTTCAATACACATATAAATACTTTCTATTTTGTATTGTTTTTTGTGAATATATAAGGATCGGCGTAAATGTGAAAGGATATTTTGCGTGGTCATTACTAGACAATTTTGAATGGGGTGAAGGGTACACAGTGAGGTTTGGAATGAACTTTGTAGATTACAAAAATAACTTGAAAAGATATCAAAAGCTCTCAGCACAATGGTTCAAGAATTTCCTGAAGAGACTCTAGACTTCCAAATATTTATATACATGTCTCTCTTTGTTATGACAAATAATGTAACGAGACTTGGTAGTATAAAAGACAATACACATGATTGTTTCTTCTCAAAAGAAATTATGTGATTCCATATATTATGAGGATTAGAAAAAATACCTCTCTTAAAAAGTTGAGATCGAGTTGGTAATCTATCTTGAAAAAGCCTCTGGAAGAATCATGATTCACGTCGAAGAATACTCTTCATTGCTTTGAAAGTCCACCCTGTCAACTAAGTTTCGACGACCTATTAGCAAGTCCTCCTCCCACTTAAACACCATTCTCCACTGCCACGACCAACTCCAGATGCCGTCTCTCTAGCTTACAATCTCAGCCACAGTTTCTTGCTTCTTTGTTTTCGGCTATTTGAAATAGTCTGGGATACATCACTTTAATGCTTGTTCTCTCAAGATAAGTGTCTCCCTTTCCATTAAGCAGGTTTATTTTTCATTGATAAACCGCTGGCTCCTAAGTACTGCAAAAAAAGTATCATCAGCGAATTGGAGAATGAAAAAAGATATACCCGTCAAGACCTTATACTCCTTAAATTTTCCGTCCGCCACAACTTCCGTAACCAGCCTATATAAGCCTTCTATGATCGCTGAGAATGCAAAAGGGGTAAGTGGATCTCCCCGTCTAAAGTTCTGCTTAATTTGATCATCGTCAATGGGGCTACCACTAACTAGTATGTGTGCTGAAAATGCATGACATAATCCACTTTCTCCATGTATCACAAAACTCAATCTAGCAAGCACATATTCAAGAAACTTCCTACTAACTAAAACTAATATTTTTGTTGTCCGTACAACTCAAATGGTAAAAGGCTATGGAGAGTTGTGTAGCAGAAACTCCGATACATGGACACTCCTAATGTCAAAAGGACAAAACTTATGCACAGTGCTTTAAGTGCAGTTTTTGCTGTTCCCCAATGAAAATGTGATACCTGTATTAAATTTCCACGACACCTAATGTTAACGCTTGCCGTTTCCTCTGTGTTTCGCGCAAAAGAACTTTGTTTTGCTCATAAGAAACCGCCAATTCCAAATCCACTTATTAAATGTACAGATCTTTCCTCTTTCCCCTCTTTCTGATTCTTGCACTCATCTTTTCTCTCTTTGTTTCCTCACACAACAAAGCCATCAATTCCAAATCTTATTTGTTTCTTGTACCCATAAAAGATTGCTTCAGACCATTGTTCTTTTAGTGCAAGAAGGTACTTCAAGATGGGAAATTCAAATTTGGCTACAAGCAATGTCAATGAACCATTAGAGAATCATGATATGAAAAAGCAAATAAAAAAGCCTAATAATACAATAAGAATGCAACTCTGCTACATCATGTAGCAAGTCTGAAACTCCAAAAAATAATGTCCTCGAAACGCCAAATTCAGCCTCAAATTGCCACCGATCCCGTTCCATCAGTGGTGAACAATACTCCCACAGATTCTCAACTGTAGAAAGAAGAGAAAAGAAGACCATAATCACATTCGAACTGCAAAAAAATTGACTGCAGACTAATGAAGAAAATGCAGAAAAACAGTCCAAAGTTTGTTGAAAAATCCCCACCTTAAAAATTGCTGCCTGCAATACAAACTAGCATAAACTTTCACTACCATCTCTAACAACAGTGTGATCACAATTAATTTTAGTGCACCTTTTTAATCCGGTTTTTCTTTTGCAAAATCAAAATTGAAACCATGATTTGTGTATAAAAAGGATTATGAAACATCTATTTTTATTTCAATTGAGCTTTAGAATGATGGATATGGATATGCAATGCGTTCTCCTCATCATGAACTAAGCACGTACCCTTTAGCTTATTGAGGTTCCAATTATTTACCTTTGTTTGTTAGCTTTTTAATTATTGTTTCTTTTTTTCTTTATCAATATTATAATTACATATGTCCATGCCATTGCCATGGCATTCAAGTTTGATATATCATTCATTTTGGTAAGTTCTTTGTTATTTTCTTTGACTTCTTTTGATAAATCATTGGTTGCAGAGAGAGCATTCTGAACCCTTTAAAATTGTTTCTTGCTTTGTAGTTTAGTTCATAATTTTTTTGAAGAAGAGTTTAATTGATAATTGAATCAACTTATTTTCCTTTCTATGAAGAGATGTGCAACAAGCAATCATTGTTTAAGTGTCTAAAAGAAAGGATGTGCAACAACTAATTGTTTCAAGTAATAGGAGAGTATATTGAGCTTTAGGTGCACAGACATCGAATACGACACCTTGATATTAATTTGAGGAAATTGAATATTGAATGTAAGAACATCTGTCACTGATCGTGCCACTGTCGGACACCGGCACACATTGTACACCGACATCGACACATGTTGTACATAGTGTGTTGAAAATCGGACACACGTTCAAACAAAAGTGTCGATGCCACATAGCTTATACATCAACAATGTTCTCGCAACATTTTGAAAAGGATAAAGTTTAAAAACAAAAATACTTCTTAAATCATTCCCCAAAACTAAGTTATCAAATAGTTTATTTCAGGAAGCCTCTAATTCTTTGAAATTTGAAGAAGATATGTGTGTTGTAAGAAAAATTTGAAGAAAATAATAATTCAGCACACTTCATTGGAGCATAACCAATTCTACATTTCTACAATTCCAATCACAATATAATATGGCTTTAAAATGCAAAACTTTCAACAATTGGATACCCTTTAATTTTCTTCATGAATGATTCCCTACTAATCTCATAACCAGGTTCAGCAAAAGAGTTGAAGTCGTACCAGTATATATTATTGGAAACATTCTTCTTGCAAATTCCAACTTTTCCATTTAATGTTACTAATTTTTAATGCAAGGTGAAACAACATGAAAATTTTAGAATTTGCTTATTTTTTTTTCACGAAACAGAGAGTAATCGGCAAGGGTTAACATTAGGTGACGTGTCCCCCTGAGCTTAGCTCAATTAGTAGGGACATTGCATATTTTATGCAGGGCTAAGGTTCGAACCCAGACACCTCACTTCTCCACATTTAAATGTGTGAGCTCTAGCCACTAGACTACTAACTACACAAAAAAAAAAAAAAAAAAATTAGGTAAGCACTATGCATAAGTTTTGTTTTGTCCATGTCAAAAATATAGTGCACTAAACAACAACATAAAAAGTTGCCTGAGCAAGAATGATAAATGACATTTGGAAATTACCTTTAACAACACCCTCTCCATTCCTCCTCACTCCTTCAACGATTGCCTACAATTTCATCAACATAGTATAGATTAAGATTTTGTGATTATAAAAAGAAAAATGAAAAAACTATAACTTACAAGGGGTAACTACGAGAAGCATAAACAAAAAAAATTCACCTATAACAAGTTCTATGTCTTAGATACTAATACGATTCAACTGGATTTAAGAACACAAATCCGTTGTAGTCTAGTTGGTCAGGATATTCGGCTCTCACCCGAAAGACCCGGGTTCAAGTCCCGGCAACGGAATTTTTTTTTGAAAACTTTTGAAAAATTGTTATTTTAGGTGATAATGCAGTTGCAGAGCTTTTTTGTGAACCCTTATTTTTATAAATTACACATTAAATTTTATTTAATCTTTTTAGGACTGAATTCAGATCATTTTTTCTTTTCTCCATTGAGTTTATGCTTTCAAACCTGATTTTGTTTAGACAAAAGTAATTTTAGAACTAAAAAATTGATTTTAATATGTTTGATTATTTTCAAATAAAATAATTTTTGTCTCGAATTAATTCAACTTGACATAAATTTAAAACTTAATCTCTATAATTAATTTTTAAGCTCAAATTACTTTATATTCAACTCAAATTTAATCAAAATCAATTCATTCAACGTGTGAAATTCAGTGTTAAGTAGAAGTTTTCACGGCAATGAAAAAGTTGATAACCGCTTTGAGGAAATACAAATAACAACAAATCTGAATTTTATTTATTATTTTCATTTTGAAAAGAACAAAAACACTTTGGAACTATTTGTCAAATTGTTAAGAAATAACAGTGTATGCGGTAAGTGTGACATGAGCTTGAAACATGTAGCATATATAAATTTGTTGCACATACAATTTCATTCAAAGGTGTAGTAGCAACTAGAACCTCAAAAACTACCAAATCCAAATCAGCAGTATCTTATATGTACAGTAAATTTTGCTGATGCAGAACCTATGAAGATTGATCGACGTTCATTCTCTCAAGAATTGGTTTTCAAAAGACACCTTTTATTGTGCCAAAATGACATGTAACTTGAAAGATCGGTACGAAGTTCAGTATTGTATCCAATATTACAAAGAGTGTGCTTGCATGGCGAATCGAACCTTAACCTCCAAGTTATAGCTTCAAACACACTGCACTTGGATGAAACTGTCGCCGCGGTTTCAAACACACTCTAAAACTTAATGTTCTATCAAGCCTATAACAATCCCTAAATAACACGATACTTGTTCCATCACTGTCTCTTTTACGGCTTTATTATCTGAAATTTGATCAGTACCAGCAATCTACCTCTTCTACTTGCTCTGCTGGCAAATTCCACTTCTTTGGAGGCCCTGAGGCCTTTGGAGGTCCAACAAAATTACGTAAATCAAGTTTTGCAAGTTCTACAGAGATCGTACGACCATAAAAACTCTGCAGATAAGGGATAAAAAAGAATTAAAAAGATAGCATTCAGTTGTCAAAGTTGATAATCAAAAGTTAAGGAATGGCATTAAAATATGAACCTGTTGATCCATTGTTTCAAGTGCAAGCATGGCATCGTCTTGACATGTGTATTGAATAAAAGCAAGTCCCTTTGATCTTTCTGTGACTACATCTTTAACCATTTCGACTGGAGCACACACCAAATAAACGACACAGGTGTGAGTCAAAGTACTAAAATCAGTTATGCACGATATATTAAGTCCTGCTATTTCGAAATATGAGAAAATTCATGCACTTACCTTCAGCTATCTTGCCAAAATTTGAAAATTTCTTTTGCAAAGCAGTCTCGCCAGTAAAATAGGGTAGATCTGTCTCCAAATAAGAGTAAGTAGGACTTCATAAAAAAATGGTAAATAAAAGAAAGAAATATCCCTTCCAAAAAAATAAAATAAAATGCTCCATAGTCCATAGCATCCAGATATCAGGAGAGAATATTAAAAGGATATGAAAGACTGATCACAGATCAAAATGAAGAACTACATAATGTAAAGAAAATTCTCCAGACTCAACAATCAGCCCGATTTGTGAAAACAGAAACTAGTCAATCCACAAGTGTTTTTTTTTATGTACATCAAGTTAATAAGATAATCCACAAGTTTTTTTTGTAGATATCTGGATGGAACTTAGTGCTTTGGAACAAAACGCATCAAGTGTGTTAGTGGAAGTCCGTAATTTTGAATTCAAAAGCACGTAATATGATAGATAAGTGAACGTCAATTTTGTAAAAAATCTAAATGTAGTTGGTACAACCATCTTAAAGAAGATGAACGCAATATTGCCAATCTTCCATCCAAATGATTGTGCAGTTGGCACCTTCAGATTTTTGTTTATCAATCACAGACATTGTAAAGTGACTTTTTTTTCATTATTATACTGGAACCTATTACCATTACCATACAGGAAAGAGGAACAAGAACCCATCTAAATAGCGAAAAACAAGTTTTTATAGAGTCTCACATTGAATGAGATATGGCCAGAATATGTGTTTATAAGTGGGGGCAGTCCTCACCTTATAAGCCGGTTTTGTAAGGTTGAGTTAAGCCCAAACCAAATTCTAAGACAAACATATATAACACGAACCCAAAGAAGCATAATATTGGCTTAAAAAGGCTCTTAAATCACTTTTCACTTCTAACAAGAACACCCTTCTCCTCTGCCGCCCAAGAAAAAAATTACTTAATACTACATAGATGCTACAGAAACACATCTATCCTAAAGATGTTGCAACAAGTTTTTAAAAGCGTGCTTTAGCGGTATAGCGGAGCGGCCCTAGATCGCTACAGACATGCACTAGCTGAGCAGTTTAGTTTGGCGGCTGTAGTGGCCATACAACAGATGCCATCCCATTATTATATTACTGGCTAATCATAACTAGGATGTTGAGATCTTTTGTATATAATATTATTATTATATTAACTCTATGATTTTTTGGGTTGACCGCTACACTACTCTACATGGGATTGATAACACTGGTTATAGATAGAAATTTCTAAATGAAAATTTTGTAGTTGCATGCAAGCTGCAATCCAAACCAGTAGAGATAGCACAGTACACGCCTTCATAACAATTAACAAGAAAGAATCTGACAGGAATTGATACTACTCTAAAAAGGTATTCAGGAAGGAAGCTTCCCTTACAAGGGAAGTGCCAATACTACTCAGAGAATGCAATTCAAAATATTGTAAATGATGGTCTGCCTGCAGCAACATAGCATTCTTATGTTTATCTAATGTATTAATTAAAATTTAAAAGCACTGAAGGGTGCAAATGTATGAAATGAGGACTTTCGCGATGCAAATAAGCAAATTGGAAAGAAAAAGGTAAATCAGACCAATAGAGCTTCGAACTCCTAGACCTAACTAACAAACTAGCAGAAACCACACATAGAGACTAGGAGGGGATAAACAATAAATCGATGCTGGAACATAGAATCATTTGCATATCAAAATATGCCACAAACCAGCAAATAAAGTACACTTAAAACCATCTTCCTTCCAAAGTTCCCAAAGTTAATAGTGAGAAGAAGCAATACATCTGGCTATGATAGGACAGCTATGCATATTCTAGAAGAAAGTGGGGCCATGTGGGAGAAAATGAGTTGGTTAGTGATATGCATTCACAAAAGTGGTTAGTATTTGTTCTTGATTAGGAGTTCATTGAACTCTTGTCTTCTCTTACGGTTTCTGTTTTTCACTGTTGTAGAGCTTGAAGCTCACCATCTCCTAATTCAATAACAAACAGTTGTTTGCATAAATTTCACGCAATAGATTACATTCAACACTTGTAACTATCAAAACAGTAATCAAGCCGTATCCGAGTAAGTCGGGTCGGCTACATGGATCAAATAACCAAATTGAAAACACCTTGAAGGGTAGAAAATTTAGAGAAAATAAGAGAGTGAGAGAGTTACTTACTTTTAACAAGGATTTTGCTAGCAAGGGGATATTCGTGTCGCATAGATAATGATGGTCTGAGAAGGTTAAGACGAGAACGGTTTGGTGGTGTGTAGCAAGGGAATAATGAACCCAACCCCAACATCTTTGTCTCCATCAAAACACTTCAAAACTAAAACCAAACAACCTCGTCTTCGTCTCTGTGTCAGAAAACAATTGAGTTTTCAATTGTTGGATTTAGACCGGTCGGTTGCTTCCGTTTTCGGTAGAGAAAAAGAAATAAAATTCAGAACTTCGATACATAATTGTGGGTTTAGTTTTTTATTTTTGGTACAAAGGTTTAGTTTGGTTTAATTTTTTTTTTTTAAGGACTCCAGTGGCTAAGAGCTCACACGATTAAACTCGTTTGTTTTTTTGATTCTTCATGTAGAATATTTAGTGTCGAGGTCTCACCACTATGCGAACCTCTTGGAGCTCATTTCAGATGTATTTGGTTGAGTGAAGTATTTGCATTTATTGTATTTTTCGAGAAGGAAACTCTTGTGCGGATATACTTGCTAAACTAGGTGCTAATCAATCAAAGCCTCTTGTGGCGGTGCATCAACCATTAGTATGTGTATCTTTAACCTTGCTAATTGATGTTATCGGAGTGTCCTTTATTAGGACGTAGTTTTCTTTGCTTTTTTCTTTTGTTTTTTTTTTCCTTCTTCTCTCATGTAACCAAAAATGAAACCCAACAATTTTCTGATGGTTTATAGGCGTCTAAGGCGGCGGAGCACATTGGTCCTTGGGTTGCTCCTAATGTGGGATTAAGGTGGTCCCTGAGATGATGTACGAGGCATAATATTGTGTTGTATGTCGCTCCAAGACATGGTATTTTCTAAGATGGTTCGGGAGGCACAATCATGTGTTGGAGCATACTCTATGATGAGGTGATCATATTGGGTTGACTTGGATATGCTCTCGTTATTGACTGGATTTCTGCTCTTCCCCCAACACAAAGCACTCGCATCCTACAGCCATTCCGAAAATGTCATTGCGCTAGTTAAGTAACACAAGTGTTAAACTCTGCGTTACTTAACTAACGATGCGTGAGTTAACTAGCGCGGCTTTAGTTAACTCACGCTACGTGCTGTCTTAAACAAGGCAAAACACCTCATTTCCTCATTTCTCATCTAAAATCTCAAAAAATCTCAAAAACCTCTCTCAAATCACCCAAAACCAAATTTCCTTCAAGTTCAAATCAAACAACACTCCAATAACAAGTGAAAAAAACGTTTGTTCTTCAGTTCTGACCACCGGCCAACTTGCGTGAGTTAACTTGCACAAAGGCTCAGTGGTGCGTGACTTAAGTCACGCAGAGATTATAACGTGCGTGAGTTAAGTCACGCTGCGTGACTTAACTCACGCAAGGGTATATTTGGAAAGGTTGCAGGGCGCGAGTGTTTTGTGCAGGGGGAAGAACAGAAATCTTGACTTTGTTTGTCATTTTCTAATGAACTTTGTTAGACGACCCATCAAATACTCGGGTTAGGCCTTTTAGATCTTTTAGACCCGTACCATCACACTTTGTGATTCAAACCTTAATTTTGCATTGAACTTAATCACACATATGAATGTTTGTGAGAGAAGAGGTGAAGATTTATAATTAAGGATGAAAAGAGTTTCTAAAAATTTTATAAGAACAAGGGAAATTTAGGTATTATGGCCAAATTCTTATTAAATTTGGGTGTAATTAGATATTTTTGAGGTGTGACTAAAAAAATCTTTTCTTTTTTTTTTGTAAAGTGATAAAATAACAACACAATTTTTTTCAAGAAAACTAATATTTTTGTTTGCAAATTAAGTAATAAATAAAACAACACAATTTTTTAATTTATTTTTCCTATTTTTTCAAAATAACTAATATTTTTTATTTAACTAAAATATTTGTAAAATAAAACATGTTGGGAAGTCGCACATTAGTACCATGATTTTCCATCTAAATTTAAGAGGAGTTGGTTGTAAAGGCATCTCCAACGCAAGTTGCTTAGTGCCTATGTAGAGATAAAGGTCTCGTCCCTTAGTTGTTTGCAGCGTTGGAGGAGATCTACGTGGAGTCTCATTGCTTAAATTTTTGTGTCGGTTCCTATTTAAGCAATGCAAAAAGTGTGTTGCTTATAATTAAAAAACAATAAAAGCTTGTTGGAATCTCAACATAAGTTCATAGATCAACCCATAACAATGGAAAATTAATCTCAACAGAAGTCTCATATACAAACTTTTTCCAAAAAAAAATTGTATATCTAATAAACTGGAGATGTTGATTTGAGAGTCTAGATCTAATAAATTGTATTGGACTTAATTTCTGTAAGCAAAGTGCCGCGGTGATTTTCGGATATCAAGCTATTGGTTAGTGTTGACTCGCAATTTTAGACTCACCATCGAACTTTTATTTTTTTGGCTTAATTGCACTTTTGGCCCCCTATATTTCAAGAAGTTGCGATTTTGGCCCCCTAACTAATTAAAATATAAAACAGCCCCCTATGTATTGGATCTTTGGCAATTTTGGCCCCCTAGATCAATTTT
>Ga0315913_1003090_pt1 | contig 19884 bp, 8 predicted proteins | sample MpolsnodulesMG_FD_207736 | JGI IMG/M metagenome (GOLD analysis project Ga0315913, IMG submission 207736) | Medicago polymorpha root nodule microbial communities from Los Angeles, California, United States - small nodules | ecosystem: Host-associated > Plants > Roots > Nodule | place: USA... | reverse complement strand
TCCAAAATTTGTGGTAATTGTTGCTCAAAAGAACCACCACACAAGATTCTTCCAGCCCAATTCTCCTGACAATGTCCCACCTGGCAAGTGTTTTCAGAATATTCAGATTGATTATAGTTTTTTGTCTGACACAATCTTTCCATTGTTTATTAACATGTTATTTTGCAGGAACTGTTATTGACAATAAAATTTGTCATCCAAGAAACTATGATTTCTACCTCTGTGCTCATGCTGGGATGATAGTGAGTATCCATTTTTAAAAAAAATAATAATTTTGCTGATATGGTTCTTCATAATGTGTTTTCTCTTGATATACTTCTAGTTTTGAACATGATTGTGGCTTATGTGAATATATTGTTTGTTTTTAGTCTGAATTGTGCATGTGTTCACTTTTACATGTCCCTTTTTTGTACATTTAATGTTCTACTGGTATGTTACTGTTTTATTATTGGTGATAGTTTGCTATTTTCTGTTTGAAGATGTAGTAGGGAACAATTGTTCCTGGTGTCTGATGTTTATTTTTTTACTGAAAGAAAATTTGATGTTTACTTTTTTGAAATCATGTTTTGAAACGATCTTAAACCTCATGACAGTTATATGGAAATTATCTTGCTTTATTATTCCAGAATTTGGAATTCTTTCCGTCATTCTACTTATGTGAGCTTTGAACTGTTTTACTTTGTGCTCAGGGCACCAGTAGGCCTACCCACTACCATGTGCTGCTTGATGAGATTGGCTTCTCCCCTGATGAACTTCAGGAGCTTGTTCATTCCCTGTCATATGTGTAAGTAGAACTTTGGATCCATTTGATTGCGTTAGACTGATATTTTTTTTGATTTACCTAAGATCAATCTAAGTTAATTATCTTTGATATCACAGTTACCAGAGGAGCACGACTGCTATTTCAGTTGGTAAGTTCCTGCACATCATTTATTTATCTAGATAGATTGGCATTCCTATGTTGTAATTCATGATTGAAACTTATCTACAAATTATATTCTTATCCGCAGTTGCACCTATATGCTATGCACACTTGGCCGCTACTCAGTTGGGGCAGTTCATGAAATTCGAGGATAAATCTGAGACATCCTCAAGCCATGGTGGGCTGAGTGCTGCAGGAGCTGTACCTGTCCCTCAGCTGCCAAAGTTGCAGGACAACGTGTGCAACTCCATGTTCTTTGTTTGAGGCTTATAAGCCTGCTTCTCTGGAGACTTGTGATGACATGACAGAATGCTGTGTATATAACTGTTCCAACCTAACTTTTGAACCTAGTTTAAACCATGTGGTTGACTTGATCTTGTTAGCCTTAGGCTGTTGACGTTTTATATGTGAAAGCTTTCACCGCAGGCTTTCACATATATCTCAACTCTCTAGCCTTTTTGTGTTTTGTGGTAGGCTTAGTGTTTATGGTGTTTTACCTATGACTTATCGTTGGATTTAAGTTAATGTTATATAATGTTATGGTCATGGAATGAAACCTTAGCACGTTGAAGGCTAGTTCTTAATTTCATATTATTGTTTTCGTGAAAATTGGTCTTTGTTTGAAGAACATGTTTTTTTATGCCAGCAAGCTGATTAGTATGATAATAGGACCTTTAGTTAGATTCCTATTCTGTCATCATTTTCATGGTTGCATGAGTGACTGGAGAGAAGTGAAAGCTATCCAGTTTGTAGGGAGGTGGTAAAATTTACTTTGCACTTCTCAAATCCTTTCAGGCTGAATTTCCTATGAGATTTCCTAGTGTACTGCATTTTCATATGTTTGTGGTGAGCATGACTTGTGGGCTTTGAAATTTGGATACATTATAGTGTGTATTCCATATTGATATACTAAAAGCTAAACTTGAAGTTAGAGTTCAAATAGACAGGAGAGTTGTTTTTGTTTTGGTGTAAATTAGATAATAGTTGGTGTCTTAGATTTAGATGAAATAGATTTTAGTTATTCTATTTTAACCATTCTAAGATTGTTGCAAGACTGAAGCTGCTAATCATTCCACATCAAATAAATTTTCAGGTTTCCTTTTCTAGTCTATCTCGTTAAAATCAAACCTGTTTCTATTGTTTTCCTAATGGAACCAATAAAACTCAATACTTCTTTATATTTTCATGATAGAAAAACCCTATTTCTATATTTCAAAATTGACTCATACATAACTTACGTTGTCAAAATAACTTTTTCTCATAGTTCCTGTATTATTCAGGATTACCACACCCAGAGGATGATTGGGCATGTGAAGCATCATAACAACCTCTACATCCTCAAACCATGTCAATAGTTCTTCTGGTGTTGATTTTTTTATTTATTTTTTTGGCATTTTAGGTTAGGCCATTCTTCTATTCCTTTTCTACAGAAAATATGTAAACAATTTCCATACATTTCCGTTAATAAACTGTGATTTGTGATTCTTGTCATATGACCAAGTTTTTTAGATTTCCTTTTCCTCTTAGTTATAGCATTACTTTACATGTTTTTGATCTTGTTCACACGAATATATGGAGATTGGAGAGCCCTTTTAATGTTGCCTCTTTTGAAGGCCATCGTTATTTTTTGACTGTTATTGATGACCCTATTAATGTTACCTATTTTTTACATGATTTACTTGGCTATTCCTTGTGAAAACTAAATCAGTTATAGGTGTCTTATGCAGAATTTTGTAAACTATGTTTCACCTCAATTTCAAACTAAAGTAAAAACCACTCGTAATGACAATGGTGCTGAATTCAATATGCCTCCTTTCTATCTTCTTTCTTTGTTTCAGTACAATACTTCCTTTCGATTCTAATACATAATCCTCTTATATGCTTTATTTGAAAGTATTTGGATGTCTTTCTTATGTTCTACTTAAACAAGTAATAGATCTAAAATGCATTCTAGAGCTAGAAAATGTATTTTTCTTAGCTATAAACAAGGCACCAAGGGTTATCTTTTGTTTACTTTACTCGTGACATATTTCTCTCTAGAAATGCCATCTTTTTTATGAACATGTATTTCCTTATATTTCTGCTAATTCTCGAAATGTTGATTTTAACTTTGAAGATAATATTGATTCTGATTTTCTATAAGTATTGATGAACCTATTTCTGTTTTTACTGCACACAACAATCAGGAATCTAAACATTCAAATATTCAACATGAATCTGTTTCGCCTAATCCTTCTAATATTAGCAGACCTGTATGAAAATATAATCTTCCGCTTATTTGCACTACCTCTTTATACATTTATCTTGCAAAAATCTTTCATCATCCTATTTTAGTTTCCTATCGGCCGTATCTACTACATGTGAACCTGCTACCTATAAGCAGGCAGTTAAGGATCCTTGTTGGGTTCACAAAATGGAATTCGAACTGTTTCACCACCAGGTAAGAAGCCTATTGGTTGCTTTTTGGTCTACAAAGTATAAAGCCGATGGCCCTGAAAAAAGGCTAGGCTTGTCGCAAAAGGTTTTGATCAAATTGAAGGTATTGATTTCTTTGATGTTTATTCTCCTGTGGTAAAGTTAACCACTGTAAGACTCACTCTTGCTATTGCATCTTCTTAAAATTGGCATTTGCACCGGTTAGATGTCTATAATGCCTTTTTACACGGTGATTTAAATGGAGAGGTTTTTATGCAATTACCTCCAGGTGTCTCTTCAAATTCTTCGTTTACTGCTTTGCTAATTGACGTTGATGATGTGAATCGTGATTCATGAAGGTAATATAACCTTCAAAAAGTAACCGCCATTGAGGAATTTTTAAATAATTCTTTCAAGATCAAAGATCTTGGGCATTTGAAGTATTGTTTATGCCTTGAAAATTGCTCGTTCGAAGACCGGAATTAATGTTTGTCCATGCAAATATACATTGGATATTCTTTCTGAAGCTGGACTCTTAGGGATCAAAACCAGCTTCTGTTCATTTGCAAATGAGCAGAAAATTAACAAGGATGCAGGACAACCTCTCTCTGACCCAGCTGCTTATCGCAGATTCATTGGAAAACTAATTTACCTTACTAACACCTGGCCAGATATTAGTTAGGCAGTGCAGCAACTTGGTCAATTCATGACTGATTCAACTACTACTTCTCATTATGATGCTGTTGTGAAAGTTTTGATATACCTCAACCTGTCACCGGTGCAGGGTATTTTCATGCCATCCTCGTCTGCACTTCAGCTTAAAGCCTTTTGTGACTCCAATTAGGTCAGTTGTCTGGACACTCATAAATCCATGACTGATTTTTGTATATTTGTTGGTGATTCTCTAATGTCCTGGAAGTCAAGGAAACAAGCAACTGTGTCAAAATCTACCTCAGAAGCCAAATACAAGTTGATGGCTTCAACTTCAACCTCTTTGTGAGATCCAGTGGGCAGTGGCTTACATATCTTCTACATTACTTCAGACTGTCGATGCATAGTCCCTTTTATATCGTGACAGTCAATCCGCTCGCCATATTTCCTCAAACCTTTTTCATGAGCGCATCAACCACACAGAGGTGGATTGCCATATTGTTCGAGAAAAGTTACAACAAAATCTATTTCATCTTCCCATATATTCAACTTGCAGATTGTATACCGAAGCTTTGGTTTGTTCTCCTTCTCATAATTTCATCTTCAAACTGGGATTAACAAGTATATACTCTCCGGCTCTTGGGGAGTATTAGAAAAATTTAGTACTAATTATCTATCATAACATTAGATAAAAACGGATTTTAGTTTGTTAGTCTTATCCTCTTCCCTTCCTAGTTGTTCCCTTTCCTATGTTGATCTATGTTTCAGACTCTGCGCTCTCCTGTATCAATTTTCACTTAATAATAAAATGAGGTTATTCATTATTTTTGTCTTCTCTGTTATCAAGTAAAAATGTAGGTGATGAAACTGAAGGAAAGTTTTCAATTAAACAACTTAATTGATCTTGTTATTGAACATTATTGTTGTCGATAATATTTCTAACTTAGCATTTATTATTCATAGTAAGCATATATAAGTTCTACATATCATCTTGATTGTAAGTTTGATCTTATCATGTTGTTTCCACATTTATACTTTTCTCCTTTGCCAAATTTTGCAAGGCAGAAAGAGTGCAATTTCATTTTCAAAATGTGTCAGAGTTAGCCATGTAATGAAACGATTTTCATCTCCTTTATCCTTTAATTTTTCTGCTTTTGTTGTTAATACGATTTTCTAACCTTTGTTTTTTTTTCTTCCTTAAATGATGGTATGGAGCTGTTTGGCAAACCCTTTCTTCAAACCAAATCAAATGTAATCTAGGGATACGTATTTAAAAACCAAATTTAAAAATTTTCATATTCATGCACACAAAGTATCTCTAACTAGTAAATTCAAACCCAACAAACTTTCTAAGATTAGAGTTATGTTTTCTTAAAATACTTAAATTTTCCATTTTGTGTACCATTTAACACCAAACCAGCTTCCTGTAAGAGGTGACTTGCAAACAAACACAACATACATGACCATATTGAAACATTACCTAATCAGTTTCATTTACGACAAGAAACCAAGAGAGATCTCCTGAAAAAAATGATTTTTTTTTACAAGACATAAGCACTACAATTATGTAAAAAGTAACACACAATGTCAGGCTACAAAATCAAATTTATACTGAGCTGACAACGTTAGAAGAGTCACATTCCAACAATTGTTTTGTGAAGCCTTTCACTCATGCAATGCTCTAACTATGCAAATGAGAATAGGAATCAAACAAGTTCCCAAGTTCTATGGCTATGAGAACAGGAATCAAACAATGAATAGCTCTAACTGTGGCTATAATAGGAATCAAACAAGTTCCCAAGTTGATATGAAGATTCATATGGGCTAAAATGAACATAACACATGTGAAGAGTATCCCATGATATAAGAATACTGGTTTTAAAAAGAGGCAGTATCGTTTGGTGAAAAAAGAGAGGTAGCATCAAATATTTAACCTGTTTGCAACTAAACAACAACACTTATTCCAAATCGTGTTAGGCAATTGTTGCAATAGCTACATTTGTAGTTACAAATTCTACTAATCAAAGATACATAATCACAAGACCTAAAAATTCTATGACTCTATGTACAGGAAAATTATACTTCAACTCAAGAAACATGAAAGAAAGCCACATAAATCAGGCAACCAAGTAAAAAAAAGCAAATCAAAGGATAGAACATCATCATCAATTAAGGTGCCTATAGCACCAATTTGAAGCTACAAGAAAAGCATGACTATAGATACCACATCACAGCAAAATCATAACATCCTTGATTTTGTACGATGATAGAATTAACAAAACAGTAAATTGAGATAAGATTTTTCTTATGAATAAAACCTTGCATAAAGACCCAAAAATTTGGAGTAATAGGGAATGATACGTGTCAAATCCAAACAAAAAAGGATTGCGTAGATAAACCAAAACATCATATTAAAGCTTGGATAAAATTAAATAACAAGTGATCAGAAGGGGAAATTGTAATTAATCTCTTCTTTAACATCCAAAATGAGTTTCTAGTCAATGACAAGGTAGGGAATACAAAAACTTGATAATAAATTACCCAAAGTCTAGATATAATGCACTCAATATCCAGAAAATAAAGCAACACAAAATAACTGCAGCAAAATCAACGGTAACGACGAAGAGACAAGGTGTTGTTTCTCTTCCAGTTAGCCCTGCGGGAAGGACGGGCTTTGTGGTAACGGTGACCCTTGCCACTCAAACCTCTGTTTTCTTTACCAGCAGATGTGAGACCACGAAGTTCCCTATGCTTGTGGACAGGGTTGGTGAGCCAGTTGATTCTTGGGTCATTTCTTATAGCGCTGTGAGCAACATCAACCAATATAACCTCAAAATACTTGAAGGTAGAATCCTGTAATACAAAACACAACAATGGGGTTAAATATACCAGACAGCATATCACAACCAAGTTGAACTTCAACTAGTACACACACAAAAACAAACCTCATTGACCCAGTAGGAATTGAGAACCCTAAGACCACCAAGCTTCCTTCCAGCACGCTCCTCAGCAACTGACCTCTTACTTCTTTGAAACTTGAGTTGGGTAACTCCCTGGTTGGTGGGCTTACCATAAACAATACCCTTGGAAACTGGCCTCTTTCTACCACCTCTGCGTACCCTCACTCGGTACACAACATATCCCTGAAATGATGTAACAAATACAGTATGACAATCATGTATACAAAACTAAGCAAGGATAATTCATAACAAGTTCAACACGAACAAACAAATACAGTATAACAATTCACAAAATTTAGTTGGGTTAATACAGTATCAAATGAATACACAAATACAGTATTGTAACTCACAATTTAGCAAGGTAAATCATAATAAATTCAATATGAATAACAAGTAAAAATAAAAAAACAAACACAAGTAAATAAACAAATAAACAAAGAACAAGACATAACACATTGTCTATACTTCATTTAAATGTAAGAGTTGACTTAACAAAATAAACCACAGACAGCAGATTAGTCTGGTATCAGACATAAACAAAAATTTGGAAATTAATAAACCAAAAATATTTGATAGTCTGTAGACCTGTACATGGTCTTGAGCTATGGTTCCAAGGATACAAACTTACCTTCCATGGGAGTATGAAATTTTATAATTATGATTACTGAACTATTATCACGTTGACTGTATAGTTTAACCATTTATGTCAACTATATATGAGTGTAATTTATAATCAATTTTCTCCAGGTGTTAAAACTAGTAAACAAAAACAGCAGAATAGGATGACTCGACGTTTTTATTGCATCAATATTAACCCATTGGAAACCCATTTTTATAAAATGACTTATGACTTATTTGTAAACATACACAACATGGTTTCTATTCGTAAAATGACTAAATTATTATCTCCAAATTATGACAAAATCACTTTTTGAAAACCCTAAGTGATTATCTCTAAATAACTGTTAAATTCATTAAAATGTAAATACGAAAAACGCAGCAAGTAAAATACACAGAGAATCAACAACTACGTAGAACAAATTCATCATAAATCAGCAACAACATAGATCTAATGACAGATTAATACCTGCTTAGCCTTGTAACCCAAACGGCGAGCCTTATCAGGACGAGTGGGTCTGGTGAGACGAACGATAGAGGATTGCTGACGATACTCCCAGCACCTCACACGCTGCATGAATCGCATCACATCAGATTGCTTCTTGCGCCATAGCTCAGAAATATACTTGTAGGCACCTACTCAAAGATAACAACAACAACAATTACATCACATTTCGATTTGATGATTATCATATCATACAGAAACCAAAGCATGGATGGAGAATTGAAGAGAAGATGCATACCCATTTCTCGGTTTGTCTTTGAATGATGGAGATTAGGCGCAGCAAACCCAGTAAGGTTTAGGGTTTGAGAATGGAGGAAGTTTATATATAATTTCGTATTGGGCCAATGGGCTTTCATTTTGGGTTCACCCAAATTCTATCTCCTTCATATCTGAATCAGTTTACAGTAAAGTAATTTATGCACCTACCTATTTGCTATTTGAAAAATATTGTTTTTCTTTTGAGAGGATCAATTGAAATTTAATTTATTTTTAAAATATACAAAATTTGAATGTCAAAATACATATGAATGAGCAATCAATTAAATTTTAATAGCAGTTAAGAGTTTTCAAATACATTATAATTAAAAAAAGAGTCTAAAAAACTCAACAATAAGATAAAACAAATTCATTCATTTTTTAAAAAAAATAATTGGAAACGGAATAAAATAGAAGAGTATTAATACATTAAATGTTTTTTTTTATCATCTTCTCCCAACCATATATCACAAACAACAAGATATTCAAGTAAAAAAAGTTATGTAGGGAATGATTTCTTAATCCAATTAGCTGATAGAAACTCATTAATGAACATGTTTACTTGTTCCTTTAGAGCATACAAGTAATAAAAATTATATCAATCAGTGAATCACACTAACTATTCTTATCGTTTATTATCAACTATACCAGTTGCAGCTTTATATCTTAAGATTTTTAAGATTCGTATACATAATAAAAAAAATGTGAAAATGAATGAAAATAAGCACTTTGGGGTAGGTAGATAAATAAAGAAACACGTTTAAGTTTCATCGATTTTTATTTAGAAGATAAGAGTTATTCCTCAAAAAAATAAATAGAAGAAAACTTTGAGAAGTATAATGCTCATTGACTTTTCATATAAAAAATATTTATTAACTTTGAGAAGAAAACTTAAGTAGCAAACTTGCTTGTGAATCAGCTATTTGACTCCATGCTACACGTTTGCTGAAAAAATGATACCATAGCACCATCATGTTGATTTAAAGATTCACATGGATCTGATTAATAAAATGGACATAACACAATAGAAATGCAGGGAGTATCACGTTACATATGGAACAGGTTGCAAAAAAAGTTGCTTCCGAAAATTGAGACCTGATTCTTAAATAATTAGACCATAGAGCAATGCCAAATTGTGTTCTTTAGTATAATGCACCACTTTTAAAATTAACATTGAGTTCTTGTAAAGATGCTAGTCTGAGAAATCACTCGTGCCATATGCTTTTCTATGAAAATAGTAGTACTAGATGCTTTCATTTAAATCAGATTGGGAACTTCCAACACTTTAGGAGAGTCAAAATTGGTTGTTTGGAATAGCAGTAGATTCTCATTTATCGTGTCCCGCGGCATATTAAACGTGAAAATGAGGAAGCTATATTTTGTAGCTCTAGAGAAAACACACGTTAAGCTTGTATTCACCGCAAAAACAAACCGGAGCTATGTTTCTTATGTGATGGTATCTACTAATGGTGGTGAAGATGGCAACAAAAGCGGAAGGAAAAACATGTTGCAAGTCATTAGCTTGGTAATTCTTGCCTTGAATAATGCAGATATTGAGTCCCAAATATAATCATGTGCATGAAATTGGGAATTCTTCCGGCATGAGGGATGCTACATATGTGCTAGATGGCTTGAACTTGCATCCTAGTCTAGCTCTTGTTTGTAAAGATTTTACAACACTACATGCCAATGGAAAAGGAATTTTGGGTAGCTATTTACTAAGAGTGTTGCAAATTCGATATCTAGCTCAAGAGCCATGTGTATGAAAAGGAATTTTGTGCTTGCTTGGCTTCATAACAAGTGAATTGCCACAAGAACGGGAGAGTATATTCATTTTATGCTGATGCAAGATCCAATATAGCTTGGATTCAAATTTAGCCTAGTGTTCTCCTACTGTTATGGAAGTGAAATTACAAAATTGGAAGCCTATATGAGATTGTGGGATTCTACTCCACTTTTGATACAGCCAACAAAATCTTACAGAATTTTCACCAATCTCTTGTAATAAAAACTTTCCATCACATCTACATCTGGGAAAAGTTCTACTTAACTCCTAAAAACATCAAAGATAAACAAAGCAGCACATCAAAGAAAGCTAAGCAAACCGAACATCAAAGATAACAACCTCATAACATCAATTAAACAAGCATTTGATAGCTACCACAAGACAACAAAACTAGAATTTATATGAATTGTACAAGATGGTAACATTAGCAAGACAACCAAATGAGCAGATAATGCTGCACTGCGTGCACAAATCTTACTTCAAAAATCGGAAATTTGCAGTACTAGTGGTTGAAACCATGTCACCCAAAAAACAGCTAAATAGGTTCCTGAATTCAATCTTTCACTATATAGGTTCCTTCATATCATTTGTATAACATGATAAATTAAGGACAAACATATTTTATCGAAGCATTATCAACTCGCATCAAAATGGACATCAAATGAAGTAACATAATGCAGAAAAAATGAAGCAACCCATCACAATCACACTATATAAAGTATCAACGGAAAAGATTGTGGATACACGGATAGTGAAAGCTTCCAAGTCATTGTGTCAAAGAATGTAAAATAAATCAACAAATAATTTCTACCTACTCTGATGAAAATAAAAGTAATTACAAGAAAAAGTAATCCAATACTTAGCCAGCATGTACTCGTTATGTTTTTTTTACAAACATAAAATATAAGAAAAATGTGGGGTGCAGATAGCAAGGACATAATATATCTATCTATCTAATTACTCGAATCAAGCAAGAGTAAAGCAATTGGACCCGCCCAACATTCATTCTTCGATAATTCCCAATTTACCCTTGAGAACACAACTTAGAAGAAGAAGAAGAAGAAGAAGAAGAATAATCTGGAATCGAACGAAATCAAAATTCAAAAACCAGAGAATTCAAAGAAAGTGAAGTACTGAAGTAGTCGATTACCAGTAACTTCAGATCGCAACGCCATGTCTATCGATGAATTGAAATCTGCTATGGAGGAGCACGTTGATCTCATGTCAGATCTTGTTCAGAAAATCTCTTCCGAACTTCGTTCTAATCTTCGTCCTGCTAAAGATAACTTTTTAGGTTTCTTTCATGCCATTGATTGGAAGGTACCTACTCTTCTCCTTTCAATTTCGCCGCAAACCTTTGTCTTTTCTTATCGAGTTTAACTGAATGTGGTTTTTTCAATTATCTATTTATTTTGTGCTTTTTTGGACTGGTTTGTAATATCATTCATGTGAGTTGTATATTGATTCTGTACTAAATTGAACTTAGGGCCTGTTTGGATTGACTTATTTTTATGGATCATATTACCTTTTGGTGTTTTGAATTATCATATTCAATCTCTACCATTTTCTCATTTTAGAAATTTCTGGTTATTTCAATGCTGCAATGTTACTAATATTGCCTTGATTTTTTTTGTTACAGGAACCCTGGCTACTGGGATTGTTAACATTCCATGTTCTATTGCTTCTTGCAATTATCATCTCTAGGAAGAATACCAACTTTCAGATGTTCTTGTTCCTTTTGGCATGTATGTAGCATTAGCATTCCTTTTTTATTTTATGGAATGGTTGTTTTGAATAAACTATAAAGGCTTAATTATACTGTTCTATTACTTTTGATGTACCTCACTTCACTTCTGTTTGAAGTTGTTGCCTTCCCCATGATAATCAACTTACCCCCCTGCCTTTCATTTTCTGCATTGGGTTAAATACTGAGCGGCGATAATGTGATATTTGAAAAAAATTATGTAGTCTATTCTGTTTGGTAACATTTTGACGTAATTTGATCCATGTAACTGACCCCACTTGGTGGGATAGGGCTTGGTTGTTGTTGTTGCTGCAGCCTATTCTGTTTGGCTTCCAGATTTATGCATACAAATCCATTTATCCTGTCATGCTTTGATGGTTGCAAAAGAGTGAATATCTGGTCATGCTGACTCATCCGAACTACAACTGTTTTTTTGCATAGTGAAGCATTTAGATGTTTGCAAAATTATCCAATTTATTTACATCAATATTTCTTTTAGAATGAGATTTTTCATGATATGATCTTAGCCACTGATCAAGCAATGGAGATACAAAATACTTAGCTAGTTAGACGAGAGATGATAGGTTATAAATGACAAAGAATAATACAGGGTTTTGGATTTTTGAGTTGAAGTTTGAATACCTATGGTGTAGAGAAGATATAGGCATTTCCATTGTGCATTCTTGCGTCTTAAGCGTAAACTTGTATCAGACTGATATTTCTGTTCATTTTCCATTTTACATCTCTTAATCCTTCTGTTGGTTATATATTTTTTAAGTTATACTATCTTTGTTGAACTTAAACCAATAATGTAGTTGATCTTTATTGAAAATTGTTTTGCAGTGGCTGGTGTATATCTTGCCGAGAGACTTAATAGTATTTTGGGGGAAAACTGGAAAAGCTTCTCTAGTCAAAACTATTTTGATCCAAGTGGAGTATTTATGTCAGTTCTTTGGTCTGGACCTCTTCTTGCATTCGCAATGATAATCTTGGTTAGTATTTTCCCCTTTGTCACAACCATTATGGTGACGGTCATCTTTTCATATTGAATATTAACGTTAAGTATCTTGTTTCTTTCTGCAGATCAATACACTCTTTTCCTTATGTTACTTGATTGTTAAGTGGAAAAGAGCTGAACTAAGACATCGTGCAAGGGCGGCTCGTAGTAAGCAGGAATAATTGATCTATAGTTGGATTTTGATTGATTGAATGTAGTTAGATTTTGATGGATTAAACTAAGAAGTTCGTGTCCATGAGTTGTTGTAATCACATGGTCATACAAATGAGTTGTCTTTCTACTTTCCTACCAAACAAAGTTTCTTATTGATTACTCCACTTATGTTAATTAACATGAATTTTCCCATGCATCAGTTCATTCTGTTTATGTAACTCTTCCAAAACCGAAGGATCACTTGTACAAATATCGTTTTTATTTTTGACTTGTTTAGCAAGTGTTCTAATGGTGGAGCAAGATATTTTATTATAATACTAAATTTATTTTATTTTAAATTTGGGAAGCAAAATAAAAATTGATCAAATTCAATATGAACAATCTCAGAGATTTGCATTTAATTTTAAGCATAAAAAATAAAATAAAATTGGGACCAATGCATTCTCTTAATTTAGACTGAAATTTACTTTACATCTTACAACGGGACCAATGCATAAAACATAAATCCCAGTCTCTTTTTATCTCCTTTTCAAATCTTAAGCTGGACCAATGCATTCTCATTCTCAACTTTAACTGCATCATCCCTAACAGTTTAGCAACCCACTTGCCAGGAAGCAAAATTTGTATCTTGCTTCCTTATGTCAAATAGTTGCAAAATTTGTATCTTGCTTCCTTATGTCAAATAGTTAATTATCAGATGGTGAACTATAAGTAACCTGCAGGTCATTGATCTAACAGTTTATGATATGGAATAATCACTTATAAGTTATAAATTCCATGTCTGTATATATTGGGATGGGTTGTAAATAGATCAATTATGGGCATGGAGTTGCATCGTTGCTCTTTTGGCCCCACAAATGTGCAAATTGTTCGGGAGATAACTTCCGAATAACACTTTTAATACTTTTAAAGAAGATTGTTTTTCACGGTAAAGAATAAATAGGAGGCCAAAAGAACAATGATCTCAGATGATTAACATAGATTAGCGTGACAGATTAAACTTCCTCCAATAATAATAAAATATTACACCTTTTCCATTTTGAGACATAAGGGCTCATGCCTCAGTTGACAATCAACAATGGCCAACTAATAAACTTTCTACGTAGTTGAAGTTACATATAGGGATTTACTTTTCCCACCCTGCTACCTTCTCGCGCGCCCTGTAAAATTTTCAAAAATATCTCTGGTCCGGATTATATAATCCGGAATAGATTGTTAGTGCTATCAGGAAAACGAATTTCGGACCAGATGTTATGTGCTTTTTTGTGTCTTTCTTTGATGTAAAGGGTCTCTGTTGACCGTTATATGAACCCCACACAAGCTGCAATGCAATTGCAGGGTTCATATGAACGGTCAACAATGACCATGACACCACCGACACCCTTAAAAAACTAAATTTTTTTGAAGAAAATGGAAGAAAAGAGATGAAGTGAAGAATGAAGGTATTTGTTGAAGATGGAAGCCTATTTATAGCCTAAAACAAGTCCTAGGTCATTACAACAGTCAATGAAAACGTGTTAGTGGTTGTAACCGTCCAAACCTACATTAATGACTCCACACAAAAGAATTCAATGCTGAAGTTTTCCGGATTAGACATTTCGGAACTTCCTTAACCCTTCAAGAAGTGCCAACTTTTCTCTCGCTCACCGGTATCGTATTAATCCGGAATATATATTCAGGAAAAAATAGGTGCGTTTCAAATTGTATTTTTCGGACTGCATCAGTGTCATGGCCGGTGGTTTGCACCACATGTTTTGTCGGTGGTCAAGTCAAAAAAACGTGTTTTACCACGTTTTTTGACTGCATTTATGACCTCCCAACCGTTTTTTGATCCACCCTCCCTATAAATAACCTTCCAAACCCCACCATTTCTCACACCATCCTCTCCCACCCTCTCTTCCTTCTACAACCATGGTTTTCCATCGTTGCCTTTTCATAGATAAGGGCTTCGTTGAAAACTTTCAGGGTTTGTATGAACGGTCAATGAGGATGGAACCGCACTGCAAAGAAGGTTCATCTAGGGGTCATGTAGGTCAGTGTGGTTCTTAGCTTGGCCTGTCTGGGCGTAAGTTTGAAATCCACCAATAATACTAGGGGTGGACAGCGAACGGTTCCAGTCGAGTATCAGTCTCAAAATCCGGAACCGTCAAGACCGACAGTTTGAGATTAAGTGTCCGCAGCCGTCCATTTAAATGCTTTGGTTACGGCGGTGGCGGATCGTTGGTTTTTTCGGTCGAGCGGCCGGTTTCTTTCGGTTTAAATGTATGCAAGAATTGATACAAAATAATCAACAAATTCAGAAAATTCAAATGTAAATTTAGATGTAAGGTTTTATTTTCACAGTAAAAACTAGTAATTTGGATCTCATAACAACAACAAGTGGTGAACTCGTGAACAATGAATAAATGGAACAGAAACAGAGAAGAGAGGTTGAAGAAACGAAGACAAGATGATGATGAACTGTGAAAATTATGCAGCGAACAGAAAAACTAGGAAGATGATGAACTGTAAATGGAGAAGAGGAGAATGAAACGGTGACACAAATGAGATCTAGGATTTCAGTGGAAAAAAATTAAGTATTAATATGGATTATGGAGGCTGTTTGGGTTGGGCTGAGTTGGAAAAATATTTTGGGCCTAACTTCGGTTCGGGTTCGGTTAAAATCGGTGCTATACACACCCCGTAACCGTCCTTTACTAACTAGCATAAACCGAATTATCAACCCGGTTTGACCCGCCCGTTTTCCTTTATTTTCTTGCGGATCGGCCGGTTCCTTGGAGGGTCGGACCAACTTGTCCACCCCTACATAATACCAGCAACAATATTGAAATCAAATTCTCTAAAAAAATAATAATATTGAAATCAAATCAATATACTAGAAATTAAAATGCATACACATTATAATGTTCAATTGATCAATCATAGAGATAAAATTTGAATTATACCAGAAAAATAAAGAAGAGTTAAAATGTGAATAATGCAAATACAATTTCATTTCAACGTAGCATGCCAATGTGAATGATTGTCCAAATAATGAATGAAGACAAAAAAAGTATTTCAAACAGGAACAAATAAATTCCATGCAAACCATGCTCCACGTCTCAGTCTCAAGTATCAACCACACCCTCAGACACTTCCATACAATTTATTCCGTGATGGATATGTCTTCATTCGGTCAAGCATGTTGGTATATGAATTATTTTTCCTTCATAATATCTACATGTTGGTATATGATTCTAAAGAATGGCTTGGAAATCTTGTCTTGTCTTCCACATTACAAAGGTGGTTTGTCATTTTGTTTGTGCGTTTGATTTGCAGCAAAATAAGGGACCGAACAATAAAACTTAAGGTGTATTATGTAGTTACTTTTAGACAGTTTTTGCGCAGTAAGACAAAATGGGCTTTTGCGCAGTAAGACAAAATGCAGGTTTCTCAACAAATAAATATTATTTTGTTTGTTCCATCTGATTATAATGCATCTGATTCAATTGATGTCATGTGCTTTATTTTCTCACTTTTCTACTCTAATTGATTCCAACATTATAATGTTCAATTGATCAATCACAGAGACAAAATTTGTTCCATCTGATTTAAGAAACTTTAAAAGAGAATTCTGTAGCAACAATATATATTTTTCCATTTAAGAGTGATGGCATTTAGGTAAACAAACAAATCAAGCCTATTCTTGATTTCTTGTTCGTTAACTAATCATTAAAAGTAACTTTTTTTTTAAGTAAATAGGATCGGAGGGAGTAAAACAAGAATAGAAAGATTATATTGTCGAAATTAACATTCGTTAACTAATCATCAAAAGTAATTTTATTTTTTTTTATCAATTATATACTCCTCCTAATTCAATAATGTTTCCATCTACCCCTCATCATACGTTGACATATCGGTTTAATGACATAAAATATTCATTGTATCAATCGACTTTTGATATTGAACTAAGTAGATAAATGATTCAATAATATATGATCAAATAGATTGCAAACCTAACCATATGTTTATACATTTGTATCTTCACATGATTCAATACATATAATTTATATAAAAAGACATGCCTTGCACTTTCTAAACCATATAAATCATTTTCAAATTACATGTCGGAAAAAGCAATAAGTGCATAATTAAATTAAAGACATAATGAATAATAGAATTTATATATAATCAATCATATCTAAGTATTTACAATAGACTCATAATTACTACACATAATCCCAACAATAGAGATAATTAGTTAAATATAACATTACAATGAAAACAAGAAAAAAGATTTGACCGATTCCTTATTCTCCTTTGCTGTATCTCTCTCGACTAGATCACTCTATCTCCCTCTCTTGTTTTTATGAACTTTTAGAACAATTGCAAAAGGACCAAGTGCTTTGTATTTAGATCACTCTATCTTCCTCTCTTTTTTTTTCTTTCTTTTTTTCTTTTTTTAACTCTTAGAACAATTGCAAAAGGATCAAGTGCTTTGTATTGTGTAATTCGTGATATGTAATGTAGTGCTCTATTCTACAATTTATAGATCCGGGTTTCTTCCTAATTTAATTCCAAAATAGCTCTTCTCACATTCAATTTTTCTTAAAAACGCATGGAAAATACATTTTTGTTCCCAACAGTAGTTAACTACAATTGTGTCGTTTTAGCTGTAGTTAACTACCACTGAGTCAGTTGCACTTAAGTGTAGTTCTTGGTAGAAGAACAATTGTTGTTTTGCGCATTTTAATCGAAAAATCAAAATAAATCGAGGCTTATTTGGAATGCTACATAATTTTGCAGATTCTCTCTATATATTTTATAGAGGTGTTTGCAAGAAGAAGAAAAAAAACTCAAACTTCGAACTCTAGGTTGATGTTTTGATGTCTTGAGTTTTAAACGCGTTAAAAATTCATATTTAATCTGTCCCTTGTTGAAAAATTCATTTTTTTGTGGGAGATGTTGTTTTTTCTTCTTCTTCGAAACACGTGTGAAAAAAATTCAACCTCTAGATCACTTTTTCGGACGCACACTTGGAAAAAAATAGTGTTTTGCGCGTTTCAGTCGAAAAATCAAAATAAATTGAGACTTAGTCGGAATGCTACGAAAATTTATGGATGCCTGTATAAAAATATATATAAAGGATCTGCAAAGTTACGTAACATTTCGAATAAGTCTCGATTTATTTTAATTTTTCGATCGAAATGTACAAAATCACAATTGATGCTCTGTCAGGAACTACATTTAAGTGCAGTTGATTGAACGGTAGAACTACAGCCAAAAAGAGTCAACATTAGTTAACTACCGTTGATTGTGAGAAAAGAATTTTTCATTTAATTCACCACCACCATTACACTCGCACTAGCCTTATCCATACAACTAATGGTATATAAATTTAAATTATATAATATTATAAATGTGTGGGTTGGGCATTAGACTGGTTGTACCAACACCGATACCCATTCAAATATACGCGTAATTATCCAAGCACAAACTCGGACTCATAAATGCACGTATTTACCCTGCCCATTACTGTGGGTATTTTTGTGGGTGTCCAACGGGTTTGAGTCCAATTGTCATCCCTACGTGATATTTTTAATATATATTACATCTTTTATCACATTCTTATACGAGCATCCTTTTTACCCATATACAAAAGAAAATATTTGCTAGGCGAATTCAGCCCGCCTAGCGAGTCAAGGTTTCTTCAAACGGTAGAAAATGTCAGCTCGTTCAACAAGTAACTAAAACCGCCTTAATTCGTTAGGTGAATCATGGATTGTCTAACAAATCTGCTCTTACATTTCCCTCAAATTCTCTAGAATAATCTGCTTTAACAAGTAATTAAAAAATTGATATGTAATGATATAAAGTTATTGATAGTTGATTAGTGGGTCCCATTTAAGAAATTTGTGTGAGATGTTGGGTTGGAGGGATTGAGTTCTTATTACGTACTACTATTAAAAAATTATAAATATTAGGTACTATTATTAAAAAATTATAAATGAGTGATATGTACACGTGTGATCCATTTAAGTACTTAGAAATTGGTGTCTCCATCGTGGATGCTCTTAGAATCTTTACTTTTTATCATTCTTGATAATTGAGCTAAAAAAACCTACAAAATTGAAAGGAAATAGGTAAACGCAACTTAACAGATTTTTTTTCTTCACAAAAATAAATGACATTCATCGTTCAAATTGATAGAGTACATTGATATAATACAAATTCAAAATTGCGAAAAACAAAAAGGATGAATTTGCGAACAAACTCACACGTCCATGTTAATAACATAAAACGACAAAGTACCTATGCCTACAAATGTGAATGTATTCAAGTCTTCAAAATACTCTTGTCTCCAAATCTACGACGTTGACGATGACAAGTCATGGATTGAATATGCATGTTCTCAAAGCTAATCTTTAAACCTGAATCAAATAAACATTACACTAAGACGAGAAATCAAAAACACACAGCACAAAGACAATAAATCATAACAAACAGAGTGAAAGACGACGATTCACAAAAACAAATGAAAAAAGATTGAAAATACGTGGAAATCACTTATTCAACTAATAATGAAAAAAAAACAATTCAGATGGTGAATTTAGGTAAAAACTGACCCTATATTATTGCACTTTGATAGATGCAAGAAAAAAGTGGTGACGGATAGGGTTTAAGTAAGAGAAAAAAGAGAGAGATTAAAACTATAGATATTATATATTTATAATAAATTGGGGTGATGGTTATATAAATTAGTTGGAAAACAAGTTTAATAGGTAGTTAGCTACCATGGAAATTAACATGATTTTGACCAAGAATCAACTTCTTTGATTCGCTAACAAAATAATTAGTTTTAGGCATAACAATAGTTA
>Ga0315913_1003085_pt1 | contig 19900 bp, 16 predicted proteins | sample MpolsnodulesMG_FD_207736 | JGI IMG/M metagenome (GOLD analysis project Ga0315913, IMG submission 207736) | Medicago polymorpha root nodule microbial communities from Los Angeles, California, United States - small nodules | ecosystem: Host-associated > Plants > Roots > Nodule | place: USA... | reverse complement strand
TGATAGATATTGGTGCAAGGAAAACATACCTTGAAATCCAGTGGGGGGTCCTACTGCTATTATATCATCCATAATTGCACCCCAAAATGTTCCTGAAATTAATATCCATCATGAACTTTGTTAGAAAAACAGATACACACTTAGTCAGGATCAATTTTTGTCCCCAAGATTGCCTCCTTTGTAGGTAATCTTATTCCTTCGATCGAAATTCAAACTTTTGTTGATCATCTTGCGGAAGTCTAATCCCTTTCGTTCGACCCAATCCTATTGGTAGGTGCATTTTTCTTTTCCTGATAATTTTTAATTATATAGCTAAAGAAGAAATAGATTCTATTTTTATAAATTTGACGAATCGCCATCAAATTTTACAGTTGCAAGAAATTAACACCTAGTAATAATTCCATAAAAACTAAAATATAACTAAACATATAGCAGCATGTTTACCAATTCATATTTTTATGTTTGTCATGATCATGAGGTGTGACACTAATGGTAAGACTTTGATATGGTAACATAAGAGATCAAGTTAAAATGGCTTCAAGAATAAAATGAACATTATGTCACTTTAATTAATAATAATTTACTCATTCCACAATATTTCTAACAAAAAATATCTCAACTAGCAGGAGTACCACATGCTTCAATTTCCATTATTAAAAAAATGAAAAGAAACCAAAACTAACAAAGTAAGCATTATTGAACAAACATATACCTTTCTTTTCTTCACCTTCATGAAAAGTATGATGACCATCAAATATTCCATACTCAAATTCTTCCTATAAAATGCACACAAAGAAAACAAATATCATCACAAAAACAAAACTATAGTATAAAAAGTAATTAAACAAAATGAAGTGGTATATATATGAAAAAATACAGGTGGAATGCCATTAGTGCGAAATTGGTCAACAGGATCTTCATTAAGGTCAGGCTCAATAAGATTGAAACCAGCATTCAACAAGAATTTTGTTGAGTTATTGTTAGTCTTGGTGAATATGCCATGAAAGTTGAGTGGTGTTGGAGATGAGAAGGATTTTGAAGTGAGTTTGGATGGAGTGATGATAGGAGGGACATGTGAGAGTGAGGAACATAGCGCCATGTGTCAGACTTGGTTGGTTCTCTTTCATATGTTATCTCCACTTTTATCAACAGCAACTATTTTTTTGAGAGGAATCACCCAACAAATTTTATCTACTTAGATTATTTGATATTTTGGAGCTTATGTTGATTAAATTACATAATTGAACTTTTTTGCAAAAATAATCTGTCTCAAAATAATTGCCATTTTCAACGTTATAAATTATATTTTTCTAATAATATATTAGTAATTGAGTGGAGTTGATATCTCAATCTGAATCAAACAAATACTAAATAGATGTCGAAATCACCAATCATATATTCTACTTTTCATTCCAAATGTATCAATTATGATAGCGGTTAAGAAAGACTAGAGATTATTTTGATCAATGCAAACAAAAAAATTCCATAGGTAAAGTTGCATTTCAGAACATTTCACTTAATTTTAGATTGTAATAAATTGATTTTTTAGTTTTTTCATACCATTTAGGTCTTTAAGTTCTTTCTATACTAATAAAGCTCTTTAGATTATTTAACTGTAATAATTTTGAGGATTTTAGATATTAAAAATGTAAGTTATACAGGACCTAAAAATTACAATTGAACAACTTAAAACCTAAGTGTTAAGAAAACTACTTAAAGAATTAACAAATTATACAGAGTCTAAAAGTTACAATCAGGAACGGATCTTGAGTTTATTTCTCAAGGATGCCATGTGGTTCAAACAAACGACCTTTAATTGATTAAGTGACTGCATAACCACTGCAACAACAACCTATTTGTTGAAATATCATGCCTAATATAACATTTATATAAAATTTGGGGATGCAGTGGCACTTGTGGCTGTGAGTCCCTAAGGAGGTTACAGATAAACAACTTAAAAGATCTAATTGTTAAGAAAAATACTTAAAAACTAACTTGTTACAATTCAATAATTTGAAAACGTAAAATGGTACAAAAATGACTTAAAGCCCTTCTGTATAATTTAACCTTATTTTTATTTTTTTAAGTTATTTTGATCCATTAGCACATGAATTTTAAAGATTTCATGTATAAATATATTAAAATAATAAAAATTTCGTTCGTTATTTTGATCTAAGTTAAAGGACCAACGAAACAATTTTCCAAATTCAATATAATTCCTTTCCAATCAAATCCTAAAAGTCAACCACTCCAAGTACAAAGTGCAAATCTTTTTCATCTCTTGCAAATTGAGTCACATAATCCACACTTGTTTTTCTTACCAACACCACCAAACAAGCTACTACATTAGCATACCAGCTCCTCAAATATAACATTGTTTCAAGGTTAAGAAATGCAGTCTGATGGAGAATATGCAACCACTGAGAAAGAAGACTATGCTTCTTTCTCCAATTTACTTCCACACTTTTCTACTATTCCCAACATTCACAAAGCATGGCTTTTCAACTCACACTCCACCAACAGTAAGCAATTCATAGACATAATTTATTTAACTATAGCAATTCACCAACGTGATGCGAGTTAACATACACTAGTATAGTAAGCTTTTCTACTAGTGTATGTTAACTCGCATCACGTTGGATTTGTCAGAATCACTGTGATTGTTACTATATGAATTGTATTAGTTAGAGGTAGTTAGGATGTTAGTTAGTGTTTTTTTATAGTTAGTTACTCAATAAGCTCTATATATGGAGCACTTGTATACATTTTATACATCTTTTATTGATATGATTACCTATGAATTTTACTCTCATTGGAGCTATCAAAGCTCTTTTATCACATTTCTCATAATCCTCACTTATATTGCTAATTAAGGATGTTTTATTTCTGTTCCGTAGCACAAGGAATGTTTTCTATTACCCAACCTGATGTTGTAACAAACAAGAACAAGACTTTGATTCTGTCCTGTAACATTGTTAAAGAAGAAAGTGAAGATTCTGTTGTTAAGTTTCTGTGGGCTCCATTTCCAATAGAGATGCCCGGTTATGTGTCTATGATTGTTCCTTCGCCTTCTGGTTCTAAGCTTTTGGTGATTCGGAATGGTGAGAGTGAAGGAGGGGATTCTTGTTGTTTTGAGATTTGGAGTTCTTCTTGCTTGGAGAAGGAGTTTCATATTCCTCAATCAATGCATGGATCGGTATACAATGATGGATGGTATGTTTGATGGCTTATGAGATTGAGATGTATTTATTATTTTTAATTATTCTTGTGATTTGATTTTACAATGTTGAATTCAATGTTAAAGAGTTGCAATGTAACCAAAGCCTTTTGGCTTAATTGGTTGTAATCATGGTTTTAAGTTGCGGCTGTGGTTATGCTATGAACCTTTATATTGCGGACATGGTCAAAATTGAGGCTGTGATGCCAGTGTAAAACCGTCAAAGTCCGTTATATTGCGGTTGCGGATCGCATTTTAAAACCTTGGTTATAATTTGTAAGGCCAACTTTAGGACACTCTGGCTTTGACCTAGTGCTCTCAAGGAGTCCTGTCCTATTCACTTCATATATAATCGAAATTGCAATCACAACAGCCATTTAAAACCGTACTATGTTTAGCTTGTTGGAAACTAGTATTAGTTGTTTAATTTCAATGTTCATGCTTTCAGATTTGGAGTTTGTTACTACATGACTCTTTATACAATGATAGTTACTCCGTGATGTATTTACATTTTTCATCGGTCATTTCCCATTTTCTTGTAGTGAGTGATTAATATTAAACCGTTAGCATGGTTTTTAAATAGCACGCCAACCCTGCAGCTGACGTTGCAGGATTGCAGTTTGAGGTTTTCACACCATCTTGACAGCTATTGTGGCTGCATTTAGTTACAACTACAGTAATTGCATATGCAACTGTAAGCAGGATTCTAAATTTTAGCTCATTAGCATCTGGTATTAGTTACTCAGTTTCAAATGTTTTCGGAATTTGAATTGTAAAGTTAATCTAGAAGCCATTCCTGCACCATTCCACAATTTCTTTAACACTCGTGCATAACAAAGTTCTACTAAAAAAATGAACAATAAAGATTCATTCGTTTATTTTACTTTGGTTTAGGTTTGAAGGTGTCTCGTGGAACTTGGATGAAACATTGATAGCATATGTAGCAGAAGAGCCCTCTCCTACAAAGTCAGTCTTTAATAATATGGGTTACAAGAAAGGTGGTTGTGCAGAGAAAGATTTTGGTAGCTGGAAAGGTCAAGGAGAGTGGGAGGAGGATTGGGGAGAAACATATTCTGCAAAGAGACAGCCTACACTTTTTGTTATCAACATCAATAGGTTTTTCATCATTCATATTAACATCAGATATTATTTAGGGTCAATAGTTGTCAACTAACGGCAATAGCGACGCAGTAGCGCTATGACACAAGCGAACTTTAACTAATCGCTATTGTGCCACGATATGCTGTTTAGTACAAAAGTGTTCTCAAATAGCGGCACTATAGCAGTGTAGAATAGAGAATTTGAACAAACCGCTATTTTCTGTATTTCGCGATTGACAAAAGAGTAAATCTTACTTTAACTAGTATTTTTGCAGTGGAGAGGTACAAGCTGTCAAAGGAATTGACAAATCTTTGAGCGCTGGCCAAGTTGTGTGGGCTCCATTTACCAAAGGCTCAGAACAATATCTTGTTTTTGTCGGGTGGTCGTCTGGGACAAGAAAGCTTGGTATGAAATACTGTTCTAACAGGCCTTGTGCATTATATGCGGTTAGAGCACCGCATTATGAGTCACAATCTGAGGAATCAGAACATCAGTGAGTCACTTTAGTAAGAAATTCTTAACTCCCAATTTTTTCATATCTTTTAGAAAGAACAAACTTGTTGCTAAGTTTGGTTATTTCTGAAAAGAATGATGAAACTAATGTTTTACATGTAGCACATCAACTGAAGAATTGCATGCACTGAACCTAACTCCAACAATTAGCAGTGCTCTTTTTCCACGATTCAGGTGGAGTCAGATACTTGTGTTTAATATATATTAGTATATGTGTGGTGTCCCTAAACCGCTAACAATTGTTCATGAATTTTATACCAGTCCAAATGGAAAGTTCCTTGTATTTTTATCTGCAAAGAGTGCTGTGGATTCTGGAGTCCACAATGCTACAAATTCACTTCATAGGATTGATTGGCCAACTGATGGAAAACTGTACCAATCTGCCAAAATTTATGACATCGTAAGCTCTTCTTGTGGCCATCTGAATTTGGATGTATTTGGTTTGATTGCAGGTTGCATTTTTTTCTTTAATTTAGACTTTAGAAGTCTAGAAATAACTCCTAAACTAGTCCTCTAAAAATTACGGTGTCGTGACAATATAACATAAGTCATTCAAAGAATTTTCACCAAATAAATCTCTCAATAGAATAGTATAGTACTCTTGTCTTTTTTTTCTTTCCTGCCAAGCAACAACAATCTTTAAAGCACCTTCGCCTATGTATTTTTACTTAAAATGCGTAATCTTTGCAGAAGTAATAAGGTGATGTTTTTGTCAGTTATTAACTCTGGCTTTTTCAATCAATTCTGAAGATTCCTGTTGTAATGTGTGCTGAAGATGGTTGTTTTCCTGGGCTTTATTGTACAACTGTCCATAATAATCCTTGGCTTTCTGACAACTGCACAATGATCTTATCATCCATCTGGCACAGTTGTGAAGTTCTACTTTCTGTGAATGTGTTGAGGTAACTATATAACAATAGGAATGTTTTTATCCATCTATTAATGGTTTCTGTATTCATGGATATCAACTCGTGATTCATATCGTGAATCAGAAGAACTATTTCCCAAATCATGACTCGAATATTATTATGAATCATAAGAACTTTCATGAATTGAATATTATTATGAATCATAAGGTACATTAGTAATTTAAGATTCAAGTAATTTAAGATTCAAGTCTTATATCAAATGACAAAAGAGAACTGGCTGACTATAAAAAGTTGATGAATAAAAAGTGGCGGACTACTCTATATTCAGGTAGTGTTTCTGGATTCAATATGTGATATATGTTCAAAATAGATACCCGCTATAAACTCTTATAATTGAGTTCAATTTTGTATCGAATTGTACTATGATTGGCATGTATCGTAAGATGCTGATAACCATGTGTATATTCTTTATGATCAACTTTTCTTTTTGTCATTGTAGTGGGGAAGTATTACGTATCAGCCCAGCAGATACAAATTTCTCTTGGAACCTTCTTACACTAGATGGTAACAATATTCTTGCCGGTAAGACAAGTTCTCTGTTTATCTATACTTTGGTCTTCTAAACTGGAGAAGCATGTTGTATAATTCTATCCCTTTTCTTGTCGATCGTTGTGCAATGTGCAGTTTCCAGCAATCCAGTCAATGTTCCTCTGATTATGTATGGAATGGTCATTGAGAAGGCAGAGAGGAATACTATTTGGAGTTGGTCAAAGATATCCAGTCCCATATTCAAATGCTCTGACAAGGTTTATCTACTTCTTTTGAGATATTAATGGAAATTAGAAATGTTGTCTCATAAGTATATTATTCTAAATGATTAAATGTGAATCACTGGTTTTGGCTGCAGGCTAGATCTTTGTTGTCCTCTCTTCAGTGCAGTATACTGAAGATCTCAGTCACAGATGCTTCTAATGATCTAACAAAAGGTCTTTTAGTTGCTTTAGTTTCTTACTCATGGATGCGTAACATTAAGTTGAATGACTGAATGAGATTTTAGACATATTTTACTTTGTGTGTTTATTCTCGCAAACTAGTTGAGAAAGTATCTTATTCCATCTTATGGAATTCACTCTTTATCTTTTGTTTTTTGTATAACAATGATTTGTCAGGTGCTGCTAAACCTTTTGAAGCTATATTTATGTCATCCAAAACCAAGAAGGATGTATTTGATCCATTAATTGTGATCCTTCATGGAGGGCCACAAGACGTCTCGTTGTCACACTTCTCAAATACTTGGGCGTTTCTTTCTTCAGTTGGATACAGCTTGCTGATTGTAAATTACAGGTAATAAATGATTCTGAAATACAGTTAGAGAGCTTCAAGTAAAATGTTAGCTTTTACGAAGTTTTAACACTTCACCTTGAAGTCAGATAATCCTCATATTGAGCTACTGTAATAAGAAATAAATGTGGAATCCTGTCTATAGATGCGTCATAATGGTAGTGAGGTTGAAGAGTTAAAAAGTGAAAGGGTGTTGAATTTTTTTATTCTTAGCGCCACAATGAATCTGAATAGATACATAGAATAAATTTCTTGAGCAGGTGTCTCTTAAGCTACACATGCAATGCATCCTAATTATGTGAAATTCACAAACTGCTTTTCTTTCAAAAATGAATGTCATTGTCAACACCCTCAACAGAAACATAATAAGTTCACCTGTGGAATAAAGAACCTTGTAGATATCAAAGTATGAATGATGAAATGTCTGGTAATTGTGTATTTTAAGGTTTCTTACACCTTATTATATATTTCTCAGAGGTTCATTAGGATTTGGTGAGGAAGCATTACAATCTCTTCCTGGGAAAGTTGGATCTCAGGTATTTATTGTTTCATACATCCGAATAAAGTCTGGTAATGCTATCTGAGCAAACATATGCTTCATTAGTGAGTTTCATATATACTGAACTTTCTGGTTGGTTATTTATTTTAGTTTTTCATGTGTAGGATGTCAATGATGTTCTCTCTGCCATAGATCATGTGATCAACTTGGGTCTTGCCAGTCCAGCCATGATTACAGTGATGGGAATTTCACATGGTGGTTTTTTGACGACTCATTTGATTGGCCAGGTGCAGTAAGCTCAATTACCGTGACTTATTTCTTTCTGACATATCCATATATCTTCTATACACGATTGAACTTTGCGTTAGTATGTCAAGAATCCATTTAACTTGGATTTTTTGGTAAAAAGTAGTAGATGTTGAATAAGCTAGCTGGATAGCTGATAGCGCTTAAGTTAGTTGATTGAATTTGAAGTGTTTTGTAAAATTAGCAGAGGTTGAACTAACTAGTAAATATAACAAGGGTATAAATGTGAGAAGAAATGTTACGATGTAACTATAAGCTCAAACTCTACTTGAACTGGCAGCTCAAAAAACACTTTAAGCTCCTGAAATAAAATCGTTACCATACAACTTTATTTTGATCATGCAAGCTTCTACGCTATAAGCTAGCGGTTTGGCCATGTCAAACAGAGCCATATTACTGAACTGTACTAGTTACTACTATATGACTTGCATTTGATGAGATTCATAACATCTGTCAGACTTTATTACCAATATGAATTCAGATTAGAGCTTATTTTTTGGTAGAGATTACTTACTTACTGGTCATACTAATATTGTTAAAACGGGGGATAAAAGCGTCCGATAATATCCTACTAAGATGTTATGGGATATAATTGTTATTCTGATTTCTGCAGGCACCCGAGAAGTTTGTAGCTGCGGCAGCAATCAACCCTGTTTGTAACTTTGCACTGATGGTTGGTACAAGTGATATCCCTGATTGGTGCTATGTAGAGGCCTTTGGAAGCATTGCAAGAAACAGCTTTGCTGAAGCACCATCGGCAGAAGATTTGACTCTCTTCTACAGCAAGTCTCCTATTTCGCACGTTTCAAAGGTCTTACATTGCAAGAGTTCTCTTTTCACTGTCTATCTGAGATCTTATCTTTTGAGCCAAACTGCACAGCTATATATTGCTTTTTCAATTGATATGAAGCTTGAATTTCTTCTCCTTGACATTTCCTGTTTCTTGCATTTATGTATTTTGTTATATGGATATGTGGACCTCTCAAGTTTTTTTTCATCAACATAATTGCATGATGATATTCTCTCCCTAAAGTTTTATTTCACTGAAAATCGAGCTAATGAAGTTATTTAACATGTGATTTCAATCCATGAGAGTTCTTTTTGTCATGAAAAAGCCAATGAGAGTTCGTCATTGAGTAGTCTACTTCTCTTTTAGTCACCCTTACTTAATTCCAATTTTCATGTAATTGAATTTCATTGTGATAGATTATGCATCTAGAAGCAATCCTGAGTAGGGGCTAATGATAATGGTTATGATATATCCTAGTGCATACAGTTGATTTCTAACATTATGTCTTTTGATGAATTCTGCAGGTAAAAGCACCAACACTTTTCCTTTTAGGTGCTCAAGATCTTCGTGTTCCAAAATTCGATGGACTGCAAGTAAGTACTACTTAATAGCTTTAGGTATAGTTTAGTGAAACTCTCATGATTTCCTTTATTGATATTGTAGGACAGTAGATCTTTCATTGTTTTAAAGGAAATGATTCCTGGACATTAAAATTTTGACGTTAGATACGTTGTTCTTTAGGGTTTCTTAGTAATTTTGAAATGCGTGGAAGTTGTAAAATATTAAAAGTAAGTGAGCGATAGAGATAAATATGTATGGTGTCCTGTACAATATCTGCATTTTGATGTTTAAATAACATAATTGTTGTTTAAATGTCTAGTATGCTCGAGCTTTAAAGGAGAAAGGAGTAGAGGTCAAAATAATCATGTTTCAAAATGATGTTCATGCACTCAAAAGGTAGATAACCCTCTAAACTTTATATGTTTGTAAATGAATCTTGAACTTGTTTATAAGTTTTAATTAGGTCCCTTAACTAAACAGTTTTTAATTGGGTCCTTGAATAACAAGTTTACTAGTTTAGGGACACAATTATAATATTTTTAATTGAGAAACTTATTTGAAAATCCTCACATAGTTCAAGGGTTATCAGAGTAATTAAACCTTTGATATTATATTTTTGCAGGCCACAATCTGAATGGGAATGCATCCTAAACATTGGGGCGTGGTTCAACAAATACTGCAAATAATTGCGTCGCAAGTCACAATACTTCATAAATATTCAAGTAATGGAACGAGGATTTGCGGCACTGAGACACCAGCAATATCCACCACAGTCAATTGTTTGATACACCTTCAGCTAATCAACATTTGAAACATGTTTGGAGACAACAGTTGTTACATTACATGTGACAAGTGAAATGCATATTGAAGTAAACGCTTTGGAATATGCACATGAAATGAAAACAAGGGTTACTGGATAATACTTGTTGCATGTAATGATAAAATTTGGAATATGTTACAAATAATTCACAGAAAAGCATATCATTTACATATATAGTGCTGATAAAGAGAAATACTAACTAACAAAACCAACTCTAAACTAAAAAACTAACTGAAATCTAAATACTAATAGAAATAACCGAATAATTGGGAATACTAATAGATGTACTTTGCCACAGGAAAATATTTGTTCCCCTCAAATCCGTAACAACAAAAATGAATTGGATTGCATTGTTCCCCTCTTCTTCCAACGTTTGACGTTGAGTTTTTTTTCATCTCATCGCCTTAACCTCAATTTGGTAACAACATTGTTCTTCTCTTCTCTGTCTAATTCACTTATCGCTCTGAATAATATTTTGAGCAAGTTCCGCCAATACCTATCTTAGGTTTTTACGTGTCAAAATAACTAACTACTCTTTGTCAAAAAGATATATGAGTATTTTTATTAAAAATTATTGATTGAAAAAAATAATGTGACACACATACATGGTAAGGTAAGGTGGTAGCTATTGCCATTGTTATTTTAATGGGGTGGAGCACTCTATCAGTGTCACCCGTTGCTATATTATCTCCAACTTCAACTCATTTCCTTCAAAACCCATTTTCTACTATTTCTCTTTCTCATCATTCTCCTTTTCATTATTTATCATCATCATCATCAACAAAATCACCCATTTCCCTCCTCTCGTAACTTCTCAATTCTCTCATCTCATTTTCTATTATCACACTGTTTTATTAAACTTAATTTCAATCTACTGTAATAATCTTCAGCAGAAAATCTTCATCAATGGATAATCCAAAAACCAAAGAGTTTCCACTAGGAATCGACGAAGAAACAGAACAACAATATTCACTTCACTCTAACTTACTTCAACAATTCACCTCAATCTCTTCCATCGACAAATCATGGATTTTCAATTCAAACTCAGGTAAATTCAAATCCAAATTCAAATTTCAATTTCAAAATTTCATTTGATTCTGTTATTTTTGCGGTTATAACAGATTCTTCTTCAATGATGTTTTCCGTGAGTCAACCGAACCTTCTAGCGAACAAGAAACGGAAGTTTATTCTATCTTCAACGGTTAACAAACGGAGTGATGGTTCCGTTAGTTTAGATTGGGCTCCGTTTCCTGTTGAGATGACTGGAGTTTCTGTTATGGTTCCGTCACCATCGGGTTCGAAGCTTTTGATTGTGAGAAATGCTGAGGGTGATGGTGGTTGTAGGTTTGAAATTTGGAGTAATTCTTGTCTTGAAAGGGAGTTTTCTGTACCGCAATCGAAACATGGTTCTGTGTATGCTGATGGATGGTAAATTTACTGTCATTGTTACTTCACATGTTATGGTTAATTGATTTGATACCGAACGGTTCAGATTACACAATTTATAGCTTAAGCGCTTGTCATCACTTATATCAGTTTTAACTTTTAATTTTAAACAATCTTGGTTGAGGTTGGTTACTACGTGACACTGTTACAAGTTTCTGAGCTGAGGCCTGTTTGGATATATAACTTGGTGTATGTTTGGTTCAGAGTTGAAAAGAATTGATTTCGAGTGAATTGATTCTCACTAAAAGTTAGCTGAGAGTAAAGTGACTTGTGTTTGCATACATTCGTTTAAAAGTGGCTTGACCTATAAATTTGAGTGTAAAAATCAATTTTAGAATCAAAAGTTACAAATCTTAGCTTCAAGTAGAACCAATTCTACTTGAAAGCAACCAAACATGTCAAAATCAATAAATTTTACTCCTTCAGAATCAATCAGAAGTTGAACCAAACATACAACTATTTGCAGCTTATTTGAAACGGTTTACGAACATGCTGTTTTCATAAGTTCTTTTAAAAAGTCTTGCTGGTACATATGCTAGTAAATAAGCTTAAATAAGAAAAAACAAATAGGCCCTTAGTCATTGATTAGATCGAATGATGCAGACTGCAAATTACACATTCACCATATCAGTTTTAAATAAACTTGGTTCAGGCCAGTTACTACATGACACTGTTACAAGTTATTGGAGGGAATATGTTCCAGTGTCATATTTTCCTGTCGTATCCTTCAAGAATACTTCAAAATTCAGATTGTACTTTACAATGTATTTTGTGTTTAATTGGGATGCAGTGTTGGACATCCAATAAGAATTCAGTAGATTGCCATTAAGCTCACTTTGTAACCACATTTAATTACCATTTATTTTTCTTTTCAAAAATAAAAAATAAAAAAATTACCATTTCTATTTACAAAATACTGGATTTTCATTAGACGTTGGTGTAAAATTAGTTTACACTGACAATGTAGTCCCCTTTTCTCATGTATGGAGCTTTTTTAAAAAATAAAATAAAAAAATTAATATGAATAAATGTCCATATCATAATGATCAGATACATACTAGCATTTCATTATATTTACAATGATGCATGCTATGTTTGGATTTGGTTCCCAGCATTAACACTATCACGTAGTTATCAATTTGGACAGTTAGACTAAGATTGGATGGCTCATATTCTGACTTTGTATTTTAGATCTGATTTACCGAAATCAGAACATGGGTCGTTTGCTCCTAACTATGTTATGTATTAGATTGCGTGACTGCAAAGATTTGCTTTTTATTTTTATTCTTATTTAATCTTCTGTAGTATAAGCTCTCAATTATAAGCTAGCTTATTATGCTTTTGAAACAGACCCTTAATCTCTTTTTAAATACAAAAACAGTAAAAAATAAAACTTAATATCAAAACCAGATTAGTTTTTTTTAAGCTATATATTCCTTTCGTTAAAAAAAAATCAACATTACCCTCTCGTCTAATATTGTCATGTCTTGTGATTTTTAAAACTAGGCTTTGTTCTCAAGTCGTTATTGTAGCTCAAGTGTTTTGTGTTGTTTTCGTGCTTTCTAGATGTTGTTTCTTTTTTGTATGTCAATCAGCTTATGTTTGGGTGTCTTGTTCTGTGATATTGTAGGTTTGAGGGAATCTCTTGGAACTCGGATGAAACTCATATAGCATATGTTGCTGAAGAGCCTTCCCCTGCAAAGCCTACATTCAATGATCAGGGCTACAAGGTAAGTGGTTCTGATGACAAGGATTCCAGCAGCTGGAAAGGTCAAGGAGATTGGGAGGAAGACTGGGGAGAAACATATGCGGGAAAAAAACAGCCTGCACTTTTTGTCATAAACATTACTAGGTTTTGTATAGTTTATATTCATTATGTAGTAAAGGTTTTATTTATGGATAAAAATTCTAATTGCGATAGTGATTTTACAGTGGAGAGGTTCAAGCCGTCAAAGGCATTGACAAATCTTTGAGTGTTGGCCAAGTTGTGTGGGTTCCATCAAGTGAAGGCTCTGCACAATATTTGGTTTTTGTTGGATGGTCATATGAGACAAGAAAACTTGGTATTAAGTACTGCTATAACAGGGCTTGTGCATTATATGCTGTTAAAGCACCACATGAATCCAAAACTAATGAAAATGAGATCCAGTAAGTCATTTCAATTTAATTTCTTTTTGAAATTGATTTTGTTTTATTGAGTTTGGTTATGCTGAGCTGATATATAAAGTTGTGATGATGCAGCTCAACTGAAGATGCTCAGGCACTAAACCTTACTCAAACCATAAGTAGTGCTTTCCTCCCACGGTTCAGGTAAGCTGGTACTCACTTTCCCAATGCACATCAGAATCAGGACTTTTTTTGGCCTCTTCTTGTTTATATGCTGGAGGAACTATTTAATTAGAATTTGCTATAGTGGTATAGTTTTTGTATGCATGTAAGATATTGGTTGATGACAAGATGGCTGGGAGTATGATTTGTACATTTGATTCTAATACATGAAATTTCTACCAGCCCAGATGGAAAGTTTCTTGTATTTTTATCAGCAAGAAGTTCAGTTGATTCTGGAGCCCATTCTGCTACAAATTCACTTCATAGAATTGATTGGCCTAAGGATGTGAAACTCTATCAATCTGCAAAAGTTCATGATGTGGTAAGCTTTTTATACAACCAGTTTAACTTTAATCCAAACAATTGCCATGGAGCTTTGTTATCTATTGTTACTCTTGCATATTTTTATCTGCTCATATTAATTAAGGGCTTAAGAGTATGAATTTCTACTTTATCATATGCTTAATAACATGATCTATAGAATTTTTTTTACGGTAATGATCTAGAAAATTTAAAATGTTGAATATGGTTTTGTTATATATGTCTATATTTTGCATATGATTATTTGTTTCTAGAACATGCCTTTATTGTGATTAAAACAGTAATGCTTTTTCTATAACAATTGAAAGAGGGTTTGGTCTGGTTGGGAAACATCACAATTTCGTCTTCTTGGGACTGCATATTTTATTAGTCCTCTTTTCTGAATCCTAGTTTCAATTTTCATAGATGACATTGAATTTGATGTGCACCATACTTGGTCTCATGTCTAGTATCATTATCATGAGGCTGTTTGTACTGTCCTCAAGGATTCTAGCTTTTGAAACCTAGTAGATGTTTGAAACCCAAATTCTAGTTTGCTTGGGAATATGCTTTTTCAACTTCTCATATGACTGACGCAGCATCGGGACCCAACATGTGAACTCATCTCTAAACTATATTTTCCAAATAAGCTGTAAAATGAGTATGGTAATTTCATTTTTTACATAATGACTGATTAGTTTTTGTCTTAAACTCAATGAAGTTATTGTAACTTTTTTGTATTATTTTTTAAAGATACCAGTTGTGCTGTGTGCGGACGATGATGGCTTTCCTGGGCTTTACTTTTCAAGTATCCTTAGTGATCCATGGCTTTCTGATGGCCACACATTGATTATACCCTCTGTCTGGCACAGCAGTCAAGTTTTACTTTCTGTAAATGTGTTGAGGTATGGTAACTATAACAGTAGGAATATATTTTATTAGGTTTATGTAAACCATTATGCAAATCATCTTGACCAAATTCTGCTCATTTTCATCAAATATAGTGGAGAAGTAAAACGAATCACCCCTGCGGACTCAAATTTCTCGTGGAGTCTCCTTACGTTGCATGGGAACAATATTTTTGCTGGTAACTTTAGATGCTCATTTATCTTTGTTCCATATTTTTGGAGTATGATGTGTTACTTCTGTCTAACTTGTTTCAACTATATGCAGTTTCTAGCAGTCCAGTAGATGTTCCTCAAGTCAAGTATGGAACCTTTGTTGAGAAGGAAGGTGGTAATAGTGAATGGACGTGGTCAGATGTATCAAATCCCATATATAAATGCTCTGACAAGGTTATTATGGATTATTTGTATAGGTTATTTTTGCATATAAAAACAATCTCCTGTATGCTAAAAGTGCATCATTGGAATTTCCTGCAGGTAAGATCTTTGTTGTCATCTCTTACGTTTAGTATAATGAAGATCTCAGTCAAGGATGCTTCTGAAAATCCAACTAAAGGTATATGGTTTACTTTGGGTCTTTTGGCTAGACTAAATGCACAAATTTATAGTAATGCAACTCTTATTTCCTGATCATCACAAGTTGTGGGAGTAAACAATCAATGGCATTATGTGGGACTTGGTACCTGTTACTGTTTATTGGATGTCTACAGTTTTTTAGTGTGGCCAATAAGAAATTTATTTATCCTGCTGTCCCTTTGTAGTTCCTAAGGTGGTGAGAAAATAAAAGTACTGTTGCGTGAAGATGATAAATAAAAGTACTGTTTCATGAAGATGATTAATATAAGCTCTACTAAATAAAAGAAGCACTTGTATTAAGGTTGTTAATGGAAATTTAGAAAGAAAAAAAATGAATCATAAGCTTGTGTAGAACTGGTAAGCTTTTTTGTTAATGGATAGCATGCTTAAGTATGATTACACCTGCAAGAAAAAACAGTGAATACAGAATCATTATTGAATTCAGATGATCTTGATTGTGCCTTATATTATAAAATTGGTGGCTGAGCTGAGTTAAACTGAAATTTTCCTGAAAGATTGATTTTCATTTCCATTTTTTTTGCCCATTTCAGGTTCTTGTAAACCTTATGAATCTATATTTGTGACATCAAAAACTAAGAAAAGCGACGCATGTGATCCACTAATTGTGGTCCTTCATGGGGGACCACACTCAGTCTCATTGTCAAGCTTTTCAAAGTCACAGGCTTTTCTTTCTTCACTTGGATATAGCTTGTTGATTGTCAACTACAGGTAAATAACAACCCCTTCAGTGTCTGAGAATTTAAAATTCATCATTTGTTTGATGATTTTGATACCGAAAAATTATTTTATAATATTAACTTTTTAGCACAAAATTCCCTGCTTCTTGTTTATTTACTTATATTATGTGACAAGAAGTTCAAGCCTTTATTAATTTATATCCAAGAGTATCAAATTGTCACCTTTGAGGGGATCCTTCCCCTGATGAAGCTTTTGAGTATCATGGCAGCTTAGATGTATGTGATTGTTGAAGGGACATAAAATGACTTACCTTCTAAATACTGAACTGCATTCTGGGTGTTTGGACAAACAATCTTTCCAAATAGTGTTCAATTATCCCCTTTCTTTTTGAAGCTACTATCGTATTCAACACTTGTTTTTCTTTGCACTAGATCATTTACCTATTAAGCTTCATATTTCCCAATAATTTGGTTTATAAATATTTAATATCATAGTGTTTTGGTAGTGAAAGAGGATAAACCTGGGAATTGTAATCTGAATAATATGATTAGATCGATATGGTGTGGTTCAATACATCTAGCCTATTGGCCCTATCTTTGTTTTGACAGGTTTGTCCCTATCATTACTAATAAAGAGAGCATGTGTACAACTAATCTTTTAATCTGCTTGCTGTATCATATAATATACTAAATGCTTTTGTCTAAGAAAGATTGATATTGTACCTTTATGAGATAGCCGGAATGACCCCACAATGCCTGAAGCCTCTTTTAGATGTCCTGCTATAGTTGAACAAATCTAGGACTACTGGACTAGTACTTCTACAAGTTTCTTACTTGGCAATATTTCGCAGAGGTTCATTAGGATTTGGTGAGGAAGCCTTACAATCTCTTCCGGGGAACATTGGATCTCAGGTACTTAATTGTTTTTCCTTCTGAGTTCCAAATTTTCATTTTGCCGTGTTATCTATCTACTGCAGCTCTCTTCCTAAGCAAGTTAAAAAATTATATTATGACCTTTTTTTTATATGAGGATGGATCTTGATCTGTGTCATATGCAGGATGTCAATGATGTACTCAGTGCTATTGATCATGTCATAGACTTGAAACTTGCCAGTCCATCAAAGATTGCAGTGCTTGGTGGTTCACATGGTGGCTTTCTGACAACCCACTTGATTGGCCAGGTACAACAAGTCCACATGCTTTGACTTTTGAAATCTTATACATACATTTTTATAAAGAATTCTTTTATCTATTCATTCTTGCAAGTTAATCCCAACTTTTGTGACATTGGAGCCTTGGATTTATTGTCAAGATAACTTAAAAAGGGCTTGTGCATGTAATGTTGTAAATTGGATATTCACAAAACTAATAGGTTATGTTGAGGGCTGCATATCGTTTTTCTAGTGGCAGTCATTATTCTTATTAGTTGATTCATTTTATTACAATAGCATCAACAAAACAATAGTAAAACTTATCGTTATATCACATAATGGGGGCTTGAATCCCGAATTTTATTTATGTTAAAGTGACAAAAATTGTTTGATCGTTTTCAAGAAACTGGGGTTATAGGATTTCCAATTTTGCTGAACTATCACATACCAGTATAGGATCATTTGATGCAACTATGAATTTAAGTGACTTTTGGCGTAGCTTATCAGTGGTAGAATTTTTTTGAAGCAATTAGATTATATGAAGGGAGCCTTGACACTATTTAGGGTTGCTTCGGTGTAACTAGGTCACATGATTGAGTTGTGGAACTGGTCTCTCAAAAATATATGGTGAAGCTTCTTAAATAGGGCCACTATGGATCTGACCTCTGCTTGGATCCCTCTGTGGCGGAATTGTAGAAGCTTTATAACACCAGATTCCTCTAAGCAATTAGATAATATAAAAAATAAATGGAGTCTGAATTTTATATTCAAAAAATTTCATGAAAGATGTATATATATTAGCAATTAACCTGGTGTGCATGATAAATATTCACTTTAAAATTGGTGTGACTGTGTCTAGTGAAAAACTTAGGCTTTCACAATTTTATCTTAGGTTTTGTTTTAAGAGTGTTCATAATTTAACCGTTTCTTTCTAATTGCTATAGGCTCCAGAGAAGTTTGTTGCAGCAGCTGCTAGGAATCCTGTTTGTAACCTTGCGCTGATGGTTGGTACAACTGATATTCCTGATTGGTGCTTTGTGGAGAGCTATGGTACCAAGGGAAGGGATAGGATAACTGAAGCACCTTCAGCTGAGGATCTGACTCTATTTTATAGCAAGTCTCCTATCGCACACCTCTCGAAGGTCTGTACACTAAAATAAGCTTTTGAAATATTGGATTCAATTAATGTTGCTCAGTATTTTATGCACTATACAAACTTCTAGAAATTAACAATTCCAAAAGTACACGAGCAAAATAATTCCTTCAAAAAAGGATAGTGGGCTTGGTATCTTTAGCAAACTGCTTTAAGTGTTTTAATTTTCAGTACTTGCTTAAAATTTTATTTTGTTGCATACTTTTTTTCCTCATTCCAATTTATTGAGTTTTTTACTGTCATTCCTTTGGATTGCTTGTCAAAAGTTATACCTGCAGACAATTGGTCTCAAATTTAATACGCTGCTCTAAAACCTACTATAGTTTATAACACTATTTATAATATTTCATACTTGTTAAACTCTGGCTTTACGGATCTATATTTTGATGTTTGCAGGTAAAAACACCAACAGTGTTTCTCTTAGGTGCCCAAGATCTTCGCGTACCAATTTCGACTGGACTACAAGTAAGATTTTGATTCTCTGTAAATGAGCCGCATTACCTTCTAAAGTATGAATCATGTGACTGAGAAAACCATATTTTTTAAATCTGTAGTATGCTCGGGCTTTAAAGGAAAAAGGAGTTCCGGTTAAAGTCATCCTGTTTCCAAATGATGTGCATGGAATTGAAAGGTACACAAATATTACATAAAAATCTCTCTTATGTCTAAATAGAATTGTGAATTTTGATTGACCAAAAAAAAAAAAGAATTGTGAATTTTGATTGATAAAATAGTTTGGTTTAACTTATATGTACAGACCACAATCCGACTTTGAAAGCTTCCTTAGCATTGCTGCATGGTTCAACAAGTATTGCAAATGAGTAGCATTTTAAGATACCAGTGATCGAATCATATAACTTCATGGATATTCCTGTGTATACTGTATGTTGCAAACTGTATTTTAAATATGAAAAAAGATTTCGCACCGAACTGTATTTGTCTTATGCTTCCTTTATTTTTTATTTTGCTGCACATTTCTTAAAGATTACGTCAAGCAAGGATTGTTATGTATGTTGATCTTCCAACTATTCATTAACAATGGATGTCCACAATAAGAAGGTTGTGCCTAACATGCACCACCTTCAAGCAATCCATCCTTCAACAATTCAACTTTTCTGGTGTGAACTACTCTCCATTGCAGGGGCGGATCTCTTTGGAGCCCCCTAGGTGACACTGCACCCCCCAGTTTTTATATAAATATCATATTATACATAATATTTCAACTAATACGTTGTTGCTGCAGTGGTCATGTGGTCCCTGGCACCCTCCTTTTCATAATTCTTAGCGTATTTTTCATATTTTTTTCGAAAAAAGCAATATTACCAC
>Ga0315913_1003083_pt1 | contig 19904 bp, 8 predicted proteins | sample MpolsnodulesMG_FD_207736 | JGI IMG/M metagenome (GOLD analysis project Ga0315913, IMG submission 207736) | Medicago polymorpha root nodule microbial communities from Los Angeles, California, United States - small nodules | ecosystem: Host-associated > Plants > Roots > Nodule | place: USA... | reverse complement strand
TGATTCTATTTTGCCATACGAATTTTCCCTTATCCTCTTATCCAACAATGATTCTTTGACGTATCTGCACCTACAAAACTGTCTCCTAGTAGAACCTATGGACTTCTCTGGATTAAAAAATTTGAGAACTCTTGTGTTGCATCTCGTTGATTTGAAGCAGAAACTGCTTCAGAGTCTGTGTTCCCATTGCAGCCATCTCATAGACTTAACCCTTGACGATTGTCAGTTCACTTCTAGCTTAATAATAAACAGTCCAACATTGCTTCATTTGAACATTGTTAACTGTGGAGTTAGATTTAAAAGGTATATAACTATCATTGCATCAAATCTTTCATCCTTTGAATATTCTTGTAATGAAGATTTTGAAGTGCACCTAATGAACATTCAGGCTCCTATGTTATCCAAGTTTATCTTTAGAGGTGATGAATTTTCTAATCCTGTTGGGTTTTCTGGATTGAAAAACGTAACAACAATGAGATTGGGTGGACTAATGGAAAATCTGTCTACGCACATCTTGCCTCATTTGTTTTCTGAATGTCTCCAACTTGAAGACGTCACCTTTTATGAGTGCATGTTCACAAGTTCACCAATAAAAATTACCAGTCCTAAGTTACGTCATTTGAACATAATTGGTTGTGGTTGGGCAAGTAAATCTCCTTATGAGATAGCCATCGATGCATTGAATCTCTCATCCTTTGAATGTTGTGTTTACACGGGTATGGTTTTTGTTAAAGCTCCAAGGTTATTGAAGGTTTTCTGGAATGCAGCTGTGAGAGAGAGAAAAACACCACACCCCTTTGGTCCAATTGAAAGATTACCACATATTGAGAATTTAGCTTTGACCATCGGCTCTGGACAGGTGAGTCGATCTAAACCCATGTTTGCTAGTTGATGTTTATTATTTGTATATAGCCTATAGATTGCCAATCTGAGATAGCGGTATAGTGCATTGCAGCACTGCTGCTACTCCAATATTAGATTACTCCAATATTAGATGATAGTGGATTGACGGTTCAAACAAACTTTGCACATACAACCAATCAAAACATTTAGAATTTCAACGTAAATTAAAAACTTTAATGTGACAGTTCTAAATATTTTGATTGGTTGTGTGCAAAATTGTTTTAGATCGTCAACCCACTATCATGAAACTGAGTTTAATGATGGTGGATTGACGGTTTAAAACAACTTTGCGCACACAACCAATCAAAATATTGAGTATTGCCACATAAATTAAAGTTTAACGGTGGTGGCTAGACGGTTCAAAACAACTTCGCACACATAACAAATGAAAACATTTGGAATTTCAACATGAATTAAAGTATTGCCACATAAATTAGAAACTTTAATTTATGTGGCAATTCTAAATATTTTAATTAGTTGTATGTGCAAAGTTGTTTTAGACCGCCAACTCACCATGATTAAACTTATATAGAGTTTAATAGTAGTGGGTTGAGGGTTCAAAACAATATAGGGGCTGCTAATTTACACTCACCTAATAACACTAAGGTGTAAATTAGCAAACTACATCCACTTTCATTTTACTAAAACAGCCTTTGTCTCTATTCAAATTAATTTTAAATAGAATGGAAGTTTTGTAACTAACATATAGACATAATTATTTTCCTGGTTTTTCGGCCGAGTATCCGTGAAAGATGTTGATTTGTTCCGATTGCTGAGCATGCTTTCAATGTATTTGCAAGTGTTAAACTTCAGAGTTTTTTTTTTCGGATGTTAAACTTCAGAGCATTAACCAGTAGCAAAATAAATTCAGTTTATAAATTTTAATGTCAAAACAAAAACTTCAGTTTATAACTATTTATTAATATATCGTGTTAACACTTATACCTTAATAATTTTAAGTAGATGTAGCTTGCTAATTTACTCTTTAGTGATTTTAGGTGGTTGTAATTTAGCAGCCTCTACATTGTTTTATACACACACACACACACACCGCTATCACATTGTTCTGCCATAAGCACAGTAGTGTTAATTCGTCAATATTGACTGTCTGGATCTATTTTAATTAATTTGATCATTAGTTGCTTTTAATTCACTTTAAATATTATTGTTGTAAACAGATTGAGGAATTAACAAAAGTCTTGGGTCAATTTCAAAATCTTAAACAATTGGAGTTATTCGTCGAGGAAAGATATGATTCCGATACAGACTATTTTTGGATTTTAGATATTGCAATGGCTTCTCAGCATCTCTACAAACTTTCTCTGACAGTGAGTTACGCAACTCTTTAACTTTTTTATGAATTATATTTTTCTAAATAGTTATATGTAAATCAATCTAATGAATTCAAACTTGAAAAGAACTATAAGTTTATTTTCTGCTCGAAAAAACTATAAGTTTATTTTCCTTATTTAATACTTACAATGTGTTTGTTAACATATGTCAAGAAATTTACAAATTAAAGCTTTTATATTAGAAAGTAAATAGTCAATTTGGCAGATAGACTCACATTAGATAATTTATGATGATCTTAGTTGATATTTAATATTCTTAATAATGAATTAGTTATATTTTTTTAGTTTCTTATATTAATATTTGGAACTAATTGTCTCCCTCCATTCCTTTTTAAGTGACGTTTGAATGCGGATTTAACGTTCCTATTTATCTGTCATTTTGGTATTTTAATGATGTGATTTGTCAATTATACTATTTGTCAATTACTCTTATCTTTTTCCATAAAATTAATTAATGTTATATATTTGGTAAACTAAAGTTTTTTTTTAAAACAAAAGTTTGTTTCTTGTTATCTTTAAATTTAAACAAAATTTTGTTTGTTACCTATAATAATGGTTTCTTGAATAGTTAAAATTTTATAAATAAGATGAATATAATTTTTTTATTAATGATGTTTCAACATCAATATTTATAGGGTTTGTCTAACATGTGCAATATTGCACATGTTAAAACAACTAAAAGTAGCAAGTTTTTGTTGAAAAAAAAAATTGTTTATTAAAAAGTTATATATTAAATACAAAATGTACAAGTTCCAATACAAAATTACTATTTTAAATCTTTTAACAAGTGCAAATTTGCACATGATAGAAAAACTCAGATTTAAATCTGGTAAATGAGTAATCTCAACATTTAAACCTATGTCATAAGGTGTGAATCTAGCCTTAGTTAAAGCTATAGTTGAGCCTTAATTTTGATGAAAGGAGTTGGAGGAAAGTTAATTTTTTCTTAGCTTTTGATTAATGTGAAGTTGGAATAATTTTTATATTTACTTAAAATAATTAAAGAGATGTGCACACTATCTAGAAAATTGACAATTGTTTGTTATGAGAGAGTGTGTACAAAAAAATAGAAATTTGTTGAAGATAAAGATAGTAACCGACACTTGTTTGTTACAAGAGAAAAATAACAATATTAAATTTATTGGAAAGATAAATTGTGTACAATTAAAATAGAAATTTATTGGTGGAGTAAAATGAGGGTATAATAGGAGGAAAATGTGCAAAAATACACTTCATTAATTTAGTGTTAATATTTCAAAAACGACACTTAAAAAGGAGCAGAAGGAATAATTTTTATGTGTATAATAAAAATAGGAATATAGAATTTTACTCAAGCAAAACTGATGTGTGGTTAATTACAAGGGTGTAAAGTGGATATGCAGGGTCGCTATTAGAATTCAATATTCAATTTGTGATCATGCTTTACTTGGCTCTCGATCGAACTTTGGATTATTAAGGTCCTCATCCATGAGAACCGGAGGTTAACACCAAAACAGATTCATTAAGTGAATTGTTTAAGTCATTGATTGTGTAAGATAGCAAATATATTACATCATGTGGAAATTTGAATGTTTAATTTCATCAAGGTTACACTATGTCGGAAGCATTTGATCTTGATATAAACTACTTTTGGATTTTAGCTATTCATCATGGTTTATGCTTTGTTCAGCAAAAACTAATGAAGAATCGATAAGCTAGTTTATATCAGATAAACTACCCAATTAAATTTAAACTGTTGGATAAAGTTAGTGGTTGAATTAACTAATAAATATAAAAATTAGGTAAAAAATATATTTTTCAATTACAGATAAATATTTTCAATTAAAACAACGAGGGTAAAAATTTGAGAAAAATTATACATTATACTATCTATCCCTGCTTAAGCCATAGGCTATAATCTTAGGCGTTAGTTGAAGTAGCATATGAAGAAACACTAATCTCTTCTATTTTAGTCTTGTGTGTTTATATGTTATAACTAATTTTTTATTTAGAGAAATATGTTATAACTTAATAGTATATCAGAAACTAACAATTTGACATTGTCAAACATAACCTTAATCATACATTCATACATAATAAACAGCCTTTTATTTCAACAAAAATAATGATTCCTTGATTAGTTTTATATGCCTAATGGAATTTTAAAATTTTCATATATATAATATTATGATCATTATTTTTCAATTTTCAGATTAAAATGTTACATCGGGGACAGTCACATATGGTTGGATTTAAGAGGCAGAAAAGAGAGTATGCAGGGTTTTATCATAATGATTTGAAATATGTGGAGTTTCATGGTTGTGTTTGCTCCATTAATGTTATTGAGTTTGCTAGTTACATATTGAGGAATGTAAATTCGCTTAAGAAAATGACTTTTGATTCTCGTGACAAATTTTATAAAGGTGCTGGTAAATGGACTCATGGTAAATGGCCTAAAGGCTATGATGGTTGTTGTTGGTTTGAGCAGAATGTTATTCAGGAGATGCTCAAAAATGAAGTAAATGAACCATGCCAACTTGTAATTTTGTAGAATTTTGTAGTGTGTCCTTTTATCTGTTTATATTGAATTTTCATTTGTACAGACATGGTATAATTTCCTTTATTTATGAATCACAGTATTGAGTAACTATCCTTTGGGTATTTCTTTTAGAATTTTTCTAATTACACCCCATATATTACTGATTACATCCTAAATAACAAAATTACCCTTAAATAAAATTTAATTTAATCTTATACTCATTTTTAGTAGGTTATGTAAATGTACATATTTAAACTCAGTTTAAGACTCAATTTAAGTGTACATACTAAAAGTTAATTTTCCTTGTTTAATAATTCTACTTAATCTTATTTTAAGTATGCACATTTAAGTTTAGTTTAATAATCTTATTGTTAACTTCAACAATGTTGATTAACGTTGTTTGTGATGCAACATCAAATAACCGTGCTGTAACATATCAATGTTGATTGTTGAACAACAACAAAAAAATAGAAACTAGCATCATTGAAAAAGAAGAAGAAATTCAATTACCTATATGCAAGAGTATGAATGAAAGATGTTTTGATTCACTCTTTAATCTTCTATAGAGATTGATTGAACATCCATAATTGTTTGTAGGTGAAAGATGGTGAAATTTTAGAGTAACAATGAATGAAATCAAGGTTTTAAGAAATTCACGTATGCGACTCTGAATCTGGTTGAAATTCATTTTCAAAAATCAAAACCACACTGAATAAATAACTCTAAACTACCAAGAGAATAAAAACCCCAAAAAGGTTATATAATGGAAATCAGCAACCACCATAAAAAGATGACACTGGTTTACAATTTATTTAATTGTGAGAAACCAAGTCACATGTCTCACAAGTATAGGAACATGTGAAGTGTTGCTCCACAACGTAACTTGATCGAAGAGAAATTCACTGTTATTATTAACAGGGGCGGAGCAAAGAACTACACGTCAGGGGGACCAAGTCTAAAAAATGTAATTTAGTAAATAAAAAATATATTTCGAAGTATTCAACATATACAAGCGATATTAACAATTCATAAATAAATTAAGTGAATGAACTGCTTTTTCTCTAACTAACCTTGAACTTTAAAAAATAGATTTATTTGATATACATTGCCAATGTGCAAAAAATTTACACGGTGAATAGATCAGAACGTCAGAATATTAAAAATGTTTAACTTTTGTCATAATCACTTATAAATTATACACATGATTGATTGTAATGTGTTGATAATGTAAAAAAAATTACACCGCATAAAAATTAAACTATAAAAAAGTACATAACCTTTCGATTAAATTTAGTGAAAAAGAATATTATAGACATAGGCTTTTCAATTCAATAATGTTCCGTCCATTGAAGTATATTAATCCATGGAAGAAAACATTGAAAAGATTTGTTTGATTTAATCTTAAAAGAAGCTAATAATTTTTATTTTAACTAGTTACAAACCCATGTTTCGCACCGGTTGAATTACGTACTTTTTAAAAAAATTGTTCTTAAAGAGAGATGTTCAAATTACATAATATTGTCATTCTTCGCACGGGTTGAATATCACGTTTTAGAATTACTTTGTTATACACGAAAAATGAACAAATTAAGGAAAATAATTGCATTTGTTCCAATTAAGGTTTACCTCCTCCGAATAGCTGCCGCCTTAATTAACACAGGCTCACATAAATCTTACAAATAGGATGACTTGTTGTTGAATATCGGTGTAAAAGAGTTCTACACCGACGCAACATTGTGCAGCTCTAGTAAAGTCTTTCGTGTATATGTTAGACATTTGGTTTATTAAACATTACCAATAATGAAACTTGCAAATACATTTTCTTATAATATGCATTAATTATTCAATTTCATACTTTTAAAAGGAGACAAAGAAAAAGGGATGAATCCTAGTTATAACTCCATTCTTTATACTTTTCTATATAATGCTTGTGTTGTTTTAATACGTAGGGTTTTCATTTTTTTTATCACTGTTCAAAATATTTACTTTGAGGATTGCTTTCAAATGTATCAGCTGAGAGAACACATACTTTATTTTCATTATTAATCACATTTAAGTTTGAAAGACCTTGTGATATTCTAAATTAATTGCTCATAATTCATAGCTGTTACAATTTTTATAAACTTAATTTGTTTTTACTCAAATATTGGCCTTCACCTTAGTGCACCAAACTAACAGGAAAACTTTGAAAAGAAAATATAAAAATCAACTTTCTTTGTTATAACAACATCAGAGCCAAAACTAATAGAAGAGAATACATAGTATAGACTCGACACTTGCAGCTTCAAACCCGCACCAACAGGACCTACAGGTCCGAATGCCATAGAAGAAAAGCTCTCATCACCACCATTATTCACAAAGAAACATTTATCAAAAGTTTAAATGGTTATATACCACTTTTTTCTTCTTTTATTGGTTTCTTCTATTAAAGTTAATCCGATTCTAGGCATATTAGTTAAATGTAATTACATCTCTCGGTCAAAATTCGAACTTTAGTTTACAATAATTGGGAAAACATTATCCTTTGTTCGTGTGACCAAGCAAGAAACTCATGAAGCGTGACCCCTGAAGATAGTATAGAATGTGCTGTCAAAGAATTTATTCCAGGAAATTGTGTAAGAAATGACTCAGCAAGAGTTACTGAATCAGGCATTTTAGCATACAAACCCCTTGTCAGAATGGCAGTACTCTTAATGCAGTTTATCATAACTTCATTGGTCAACTCAAGTGAGTAGGAGAAGAAAATCTGCAAATCAATTCCCAGACCTTTTGCTGCTGCATAAAGTCCATCCGAGGACTCCATAACAGTTGAAAGAAAGTTAAATTCTCCTTCAAAACCTAAAAGGAAAACAAAAATTTTAAAATCAGTTCAATGTACAGGTTGTCAATACTGTATTAAACAACCACCTAATATCAACAAAATCAGATTCAGCAAACTATGTCTATCAGTTTCCTGGTAATAAAAGCTTATATCTTCTAATTCCATGTATATAATAATACTGAATTCCTAATTCCATGTATATTAATTATTTTTTTACTTTTACTTCTATTCAATTAACCAATGATACGGTACAATCCATTACTTTTACTTTCTAAAAGCAGATGAATACTGGGACAATAATTTTGATTCACTTAGTTTGGTAATTCTATTATCATTTTTGAAAGATTGTCGCGGCATGTCAAGCCCTGGTGATATTCTTCATGAGTTGTAAGGGGGATTTATGTCACCACAAACAGAACATGAGTACACTTATATTCTTATTCACAATATCTTCATAATATGCTTACTACTTATTTTAATAATGTGCCTGCTTATGCTTTTGTTGCTCTCTTCTCATCAATGCTAAGTCTAGGCATTTTTGGAATGACTATTACCCAAATCCAAATAGGCTAATCTAGAATTGCATCAGAAAAGATTGTGTGTAAGTGTGCAAAAAATTGAGACTCGTTAACATACTCATCTTACTATAAAATATTTTGTCCTCTTAAGACATGAAAAAATGAAGTTCAGTCGATCACTAAAATGAAGTTCAGTCAATCACTAAATATTCTGTCCCTCCTAAGACTTGAGACTTTGAGTTAACATACTCATCTTACTGCAATATCATTGGTAATAGATAATAGATAAATGGTAATATACATGATAGCATAGTTGCTAAATCGATACCATAAGGGCCCGTTTGATGGTCATGATATGATAGAAGCAGGATATGATATAAAGCTGGATAGAGATAGGATATGATAAGGACATGATAAACATTAATCATTTAATCCTATTATTTGTTTGATGCGCACATGATAACAAACATGATATCATTATAATTAAATGAAAAAATTGTTCTCATCATTAATTAAATATTGTAAAAATGACATGTTATTAATTATAATAGAAAATACATGCTATCATTATTTTAAAAATGACAGAATATCAAGATAATAAACAAGGAATGATCTTCTAATCTCATCAGGATAATTTCTAACCCAGCTTATACTCAGGATAGAAATTACAACGAAAAGTCGGGATAGGATAGGAAAATGGTTTATTGTATCATATCCCTTTGGTACATCAAACATGAGATTTCAGCAGGATATGATTAATGTATCATATCCTGTCTCCCTATCCTGACCATCAAACGGACCCTAATAGTAAAGCTGTTATCTTAGAAAGGAGAAAGGAAATTATATCTTTTAAGATAACAACCACCTTTTAAGCATAAGGACAACAGTTACATGGCTGCGTACTTCTTTTAGAAGTTTGCACACAGGTGCATTAGCAAGTCAGTCTCCTATAAAAATATGTGGGAGTTGACTGATGAAGAAATTCTGAATTCGAATTAAAAACAGACCTGTTGATAAGGATATAAAATGAATGATGTCATTTTTATAGAAATGCATACCTGAGAAATTGCAAATATACGGAGATCAACTGGCTTATACATTTTCGCACTACAATATAGATTTTCAGCAATCTACTTTTTCTTCTTAATGACTTTTAATCATGTACTTTCCAATTTGGATATACAAAGCTATAAATGAATGAGGTAGTTGTTTTAGTTTAATGTCAGGGCCTCTAGGCAGGACCTGGACCCATTGCACCTGCCCGCGTATGGGAATATTCCAAAGAGTGTCGGAGCTGTGGCCATGATTAACATAAGAGTGCTACAATAACAACACAGCAGTGAAATACAATACTGCTGCTGAATTAACAGTTCCAAACACAAGCAGATTTAAATGCATACCTACTCCCCTATAGAGACCTCTAATGCCACCCTCTTTATAAGTTTTTGAAACACAGTCACAGATCCCTCGATAAACTTGTCCATTATTTACCATCCCCGGCACATTCAATGGTTGGCCTAACAACCTGCAGTTTCAAATGCAGTGTAGTTAACACCTTAACATAATCACAAAACACAACCAAAGTCATGGATAACAATTGATTTTATTTCTGATGAAAAATTTACTTTACCTGATAAGCTAACTTAGTCCGAATTAAGTCAAGCGGATAAGAAAAAAGCACAGCTGTCCCTTCAGAGAGGGACCCTGCCATAAGGTCAAGGGTAGGACCTGTCCAAACATTAGAAAATACACGCTGGACACGAACTTCCTCTATCACACCAGCCCCAAGAGCATGGAAATGACGATGGTGATCAGGCTGTGTTGCCAGTAAAATCACCAAAGGTCGTAATGATTAAAATTGGAAACAGCAATTTCCGAGCAGATTTCAAAGATACAGCTCACAAGTAAACATGACATATATTGAGGATTGTTCTCAGGAACATCATTGCTAGATATCTCTTTACCGTCCTCTGTAGAATCAGAAGTGTTTGTTAATTGAATATCTAGTATTCCATCTGTTAACTAAGAAAACAGATGTCTTTATGAACGCAATACTTTTTAAAACTTTAATCACCTAAAAATCTTTAGGTCAAGGGTAAAAAAAGGACACCAAAGTTTTAGTAAGCCCCCAGATCTATTTTTAAATCAAGAAATATAGAAGTTAAATGTGAAAGTACTTTCAACCATTCTACTATTGTTACGGGAACTACGACATAATTTACTCACCAGATGAACCATTTGTTAGTTCCACCACACTTTTACTGTCTCAGTTTTGCTTCTCTTCAATACCGCCAGCACATTTTGTTGCCCAGTTGCAGCGTATTTGTCTACTTCCAAGCCACTTACTTGCAAGGCATCATTATTCCTCGATCATAAGTGAAAACAATATGAACTATAATCAATTAAACAGTGCATCACCAGAAGTCGATATGCTGAAAAACAAAAATATAGGACATTTATCATCATGAACTTTTAAAATAAATAAACATAGGAAACCATAATCAATTAACACAAAAGAACCTAATGTGCAACTCCCTTGAACTGAGACGATGGTTTTGTTTCGGTATTTACTAACGAAAAATCAATGGAGACTTTTCCAAATTATAATCGGCTAAAATAAAATAAGGTTGCTATGTCAATGACAAAAAGATAAAGTTTCTTTATAGCACTTTGAGCATCCTACAAAATGACAAAAAATATAAGTCAAAAACATCATAAGTTTCTTACCCAAAAACACAAATTAAGATTTTAAGACAAAAATAGACCTGTTGGCTACGGAATGAAACAAATCCAAATCCCCTTGAACGACTAGTCTTCTGATCCCACATAACTCTTGCATCTCTAAAACCATCAAAAAGATAAAGTTAGTGAGCCATGCCAAGTCACCAACAAAGTTGTTTAGTATGCAATGCACCATTATCACATATATGGAAGCACAAACACATTTTTTCAAATTTTGAATAAATGAAGATTGCTCCAATTCCAAATATATAAAATGGATGCTATTTTTACTAAGAAATCATAGGAGAATGAAGCTTACAAACAACTTTGGCAGACAGAAAAGGATGCGAAAAGTGTAGCATCGGTAACCTCAGGGCTGAGGTCACCAACAAATATGTTGTAATGACCTGCAAATTCAAAGAAACATATTATATAATATATTCACCAAAATGATTTGTTCAAAACATATGTATCTTATAATTATCTCTGAACTAACCTGATGTATCCTCTCTTTGACCACTGGCATATGGCCAGTTAACTTTGATAGGTTGCCCGAATCTACAAACCATTGAATTGAACTAAGTGTAAATCCAAACCAACCTAACACAATTATAGAAGAACTGCACTTACAGATGCCTTCCATTGAGAGTTAATATGGCCAGAGCAGCAGATATGCGATCGAAGTAATGAATGAATCCATAGGATGACTGCAAAAGAGAGACATAAGATGTCAATTACAAATCCATAGTATTTCAAATCAATATTTAGACAAAGACACATGCATATACAAAAATATACCTTCTCTTTCCTAAAAAGTTTACACCCTTCAACTGGACCAGTACCTGCAAAACCTTCTTGCAGAAGTGGCTCAGTTACCTGGGTATGGACGTTGCGCACATACCTGCATTTTCTCAGGAAAAAAAAGCATCACAAAATCAGCAAACAACAAAGCCAAAGACTCAAACTTTCGAAACATCCAAACACCAAACCGGAATCAACAACCAACAAACCTAAATCTGAGACATGCAATCGGGTCACAAAAACAAAAATGAAACAAAAAATACACAAAGAAAGCGTTGTTTAAAATTAGCATCTCACGCTATATCTACTAAAATTAGCATCTCACGCTATATCTACTAAAATTAGCATCTCCGTCCCTGATTATCAACATCATCAACTTAGTTAGTGGATGGTGGATTAAGATTAGCATCTCACGCTATATCTACTAAAATTGTGCTATGTTTAAAACATATACTACTGCTGAAACTAAGAAAGTGTTGTTAGAATATTCATACACCACTGACGTCATTGGCATTAGAGTTGTGGAGTTTCAATTCACATATGAAAAATAAATTATTTTATAGGACGTGACGCATACTCCAAAGATAAGAAAGAATCTGCATTTCAGAATTCTACTGAATAAGACTGAGTTTACTCAGACTTAAATAGTAACTTGTGCCCCCATTTATTCTTCTTGGGAAATACGACACCACTTAGGGTATATTCAAAATTAAAATTCTCCATTTGTTTTTACAATTTATGTGATATTAATAATTGTTATGCCAGACCTTTTCATGGTGATAGAAGCACATAATATGATCCTCACATTTTCATTGAGTACGGAATTGTTCATGAAACAACTACATCTTATTATCCTAAAATGAACGGTAAAACTGAAAAGAAATTTTTTTAGAACATTTACCGAGTTGTTTATATCATGCTTAATTTCGACACTATGTCTCATTGGTGAGAGAAATTTTGTTAAATAGTCTTATTTGTGCTAAATAGAGTAGTCAAGTATAAGAACAAAATTTATACTTATGAAATTTGAAGAAAAGACAGTCCAACTTATCTTATTTTCGAACTTGAGATTGTCTAACGCATCCGCAAGCGAAATATACTATCATCATAAAATAATTTCTAAACAACTCAAACAAACTACTATATTTAACATCAACATATACTTGTTGAGAAATTCGAAATATCACCTCTTTGATTCTTACAAAGGTTGCAATTGCTAATCCTGCAGCAAAACCATATGTAGATTGATATATTGCCTCCCCACTACTCAATTTCACATGTCTAAAAGTAAACATGCATACTTCGTTATAGCCCTGTTCACATAAACAAAACAGGAGTTGCAGACTATAAAAATTAAAAAATTGCAGGTGATGTTGATGTGAATGAAGATGATTACATAGCCAAACAGCGAGGCTAAGCTTAGTGATAAATCAAGATAATGCAAAATTACCTGGAAACATGGGCACATTTATATCAACCGAGCATAGAAAACCCAATGATACTCACGGAAAGATCCTCGTATACCCAATGATTCTCCCTCCGTTCCTTTTTAAGTGTCACTTTACCAACATTACTTTAGTTATTTATTGCGGAGAGAGAAATATATGAAATAAGATATTAAATGATTAAGGCTATTACAGTAAAAGTATAAATTATTTTATAAGAAAAAGTAACATTCATTGAGTGTCTTGATTTGTGTAAAATGTCAAAAAGTGACGGTTAAAAAGGAACGGATGTGTAGTAGTTAAAATAGAAACTATATCAAGGCATACCAAACTAAAACAGAAAACATACTACCATACTTTCACACATATCCAATGGAAACTGAATTATTCCAAAAATGATATATGAGAGATGTTCCGGTTGGTAGTTAGAGACCAATACCATTTTTGTTTATTGAAAAAGCTTTTACTCATACAAAAGAAACTAACACATCAGAATAGCAAACATGTTTTTATAAAGGTAAAATGTAAGGAAAAATGTATCAAATCAAATACAAATTCAAACTTCAATAAAAAAAACCTTACCATAGGATGTGCATCAATGACTTTGCTATAAATTGTATCAAGAAGACGTGTATTGTAATAAGCTGGAGCACAAATTGCAGCCATATTTATAACCTAAGAACATAAACCAAAATCAAAATTTCAAGAACAAATCAAACCAAAAAAAAAGCTAAATTGAAAGAAAAAAAACGTAAAATTGAAAATCGTTCTTGATATTGAGACGGTGAAAGTGAATGCGACCATTCCAAAGAAGCAATTCAGGTTTTAAGAGGTGTTTGATTTTCTCGTTGTAAACACTAAAGCGAGAACTTTGGGAGAGGTTTCAGACATGAGTTTTTCGCAGATGTGAGAACCGACGATGCCTCCGGCACCGATCATGCAAGTTGTGATTCCATTTGATTGGGTTTCCGTCGAGATCTAGGGCATTTCCGACGTCAACCATGCAGGTTGTGTTCCCACGTTGGTGTTGATTTGTTTCTTCGGGAGAGAGTGAAGAAAAGAAAGAATGTGACTGCGACAATTAGACATCAAGCTACTTGAGAATTGCAAGCATTGTCATGGGAAAGAGATGGAGTATTGATCTGCACTGATTGAATTGAAACTGAATTGGAATGTTGGAAAAACAAAACTGATGATTGAATTGAATGAATTAATGCAAATGCAAGGTACATGGATCGGCAGAGTTGATTAGTTGTGGGAGGGAAAAATTGAATTTAAAAGTGGAATGTTGATTAGGAAAAGCATTAGGCAGAAATCAATGCTTGAACAATGGAGGGAAATTTTTAGGGTTAGATATAGTTTGACCGACAAGCTTTAGAAAGAAAGATTAAGATTTACTCGGACGCGTCCGCAACAATATTCTTTTCCGGAATTACATTGAGGATGGATGCGGGTTGGACGTGATAAAAAGTTAAAGTTTAGACCCCGAATACTCACTTATTCACTTTAAAAGGTGAATTCTAGCCACTAAATTATTTGACCTGAAAATATATATGTATTACTAGATCCATGGACGATATAGTTAATGGTATCATAAAGGTAGTGTCTATGGGTGTAAGTAGTTTGGACAAAACCGAAAGTGCAAACCGAACCAAACCAAAAAGGTATCCAACCTTTTCTGGTTCGGATCAACCGAACCGAACCAATCTAAACCGACCTTGTTGGGTTTGGTTCTTGGATTTTCATTTTGAGATCCAGGGAACCGATGAACCGAACCGAACCGATGGTAACCTCACTCCCCATTTTACTAATATTATCCCTCCTCACACAATTATGATTTGGCCAAAGATTAAAATTACAACATAAAATACTCTTTAATTCATTCACTTTCTCCCATCATCATTTCTTCTCATCACTCAGACTCTATTTTTTTTTTGGAATATACAATAAACAAAAAATATTTTATTTTTAAATTAAATTAAAAATAAAATATTTTTTGTTTATATTTCAAATTATTTTAAAATTGACATAAGATTTTGGGAATATACAATAAACACAAAAAAAAAAAAAAAACTTTCAAGTTATTTTAAATCTGACATTGGATTTTGGAAGTATACTATAGGCTTAAATGTGTGTTTGGTCCGTGCAGTTTCATCACTTTTTGGGATTGGTCCCTACACTTTTTTTTGTTTGGTTTTGGTCTTTGTAGTTTGTAAAAGAATTGATTTTGGTACTTCTATTACTTCTAACAGAGTGCCACATGGCCCAATTAAAAAAACAATGGAATTCGATAAAAATGATTGAGTGACACAAAATCGTAGACAAATTTACGTTGACAGAAGAAATTGTAAAGTGATTAAATTATATAGTGGCCAACGAAATTCAATTGTGGCTATCTATAATTAAAAAATTGATTTAAAAAATTATTCTACAGTAATGTTCATTTATTAGCATATGTATGTCAACGATATGGAATTGAAACGGTTTCCTGCAGTAAAAGAAATCAATCCAAAAGAAATCGCATGTATAGAGGATTTCTGCAGTATGTCAACTGTTAAAGTTAATTATTTTATAAGTTTAAATCAAAGGAAATCTCATTCTATTTTAATGCTAATTAATAGGCATAGCCAACAGTTTCATGTGATTTATAGAACCCAAAACTTGGCTGTGATATGTATTCTTAAAATAGGACACGTGACAATTGTACGTATAGAGAAATGCCATGTGGATTATGCATTTCTAACATTTGCATTTGTACGCATAGTTTTAAAACTCAGCTCGGTCATCGACTCGACATAGGTACTGGGTAACTGAGTCGATGGTCGAACCATCGAGTAACTGGTTGAACCGCATGAGTGAATCGAATCAAATTTGTATAGGTATTTAATCGGATTGAACCGGTGATTCGGTCACTCCAAAATCTAAAATAATAACACATTAAATAAAAAATAAATATCCAACAAACATAATTTCATAGTTATTATGAGCTTTAAATAAAATATTTGAGCTTAATAATTATATATGTTTATATTTTATTTTTGAAATAATTATATATGTTCATGTTTTTGACAAAGATTATATACATATTTATATGTGAAGTTTTTTTTTCCGAATGAATGTGAAGTTTTATCGGAAATAATTTTTTTTTGAAGGTAATTGCTTTATAGTAAATATTCCGAAAATATGAATTTATTTTACCAAAAACATATGTTATTATAACTATGTTGAAAGAACATTAAACATAAAAACAATTGGTGCTTCAATGGTTGGGAGTGTTTTCTAAAATGGGAGGGTCACAAGTTCAACTTCTACTGATGCCATTTTTTTCCAGCATATTCAATTAAAGGATTGATGAACATCTTTCCCTGGACTTAAAGTCATTTAGTATAGTTTTAGATTTTCTTCCTTCGTCATTTGTCAAACCAAAAAACACTCTCATTTATTCTTTTGAGAAAGTGAAGATTTGTATTTAATGCTCGCGTTAAAGTAACACCGAAACTATATTTTTCAAAAAAGAGAAAAGATGACTAAAGAAGTTCTTTGGGTAGGTTTGATTTCACTTTTAGAGCACCAAAGTTGATTTTAGAAATGTAAAATCGATTAAGATATATTCTGATCTTATTTATAAGAAAATGTTCACTTTAAATTCATTGTGTAATAAATGTATCTTGTCTAGAATATAGACCAAATACATTATTTATGCAATGAATCCAAAAAATCAAATGTTTCTTATAAATAGGACCGGAGAGAGTATTTAGTTGTGCCAAATAGAACTATTCTACATTTACTTTTTCAGTTTAAATTTAAGTGAGTCTTTTGCTCATTTCATACTTATTAAAAAAATTAGGGTTGTGTTAATTTGTGCCCTTATGGCACATGATAAGAAACTCAAAAGAAGAAATATTCTCTAAAGTTTTGTACATTCAATTCATAAAAAAATTAAAGATTAAATGTAATGCACACATTTCAATAAATTATTTATATATTTGCTTCATTAACTTGTGTCTTAAGGGCACAAGTTAACATTTCCCAAAAAATTATTAGTGAGTTTTAAAACTATGAAGGAGAGGGAAAAATAGTTTTACGTGTTATTGTCAAGTATTGATGCATTTACTATTATCATAAATCCAAAGTAGAATATATTGAATTGAAAATGACGAAAGTAATATTAATTAGAGTTATAATTGGAAAAAAAATTAATTAGTAATATTGTATTGAAAAATGAAATATGTCAGTTATTTTAGGACAATACTTTTTAACAAAAGACTCACTTATTAAAAGGACGGGGGAGTAATTTTTTTTTTTTTAGATTTTAATTTTATAATTGAAACGTAAATAATTTTTATACAAAATTAATTTTTATGTGTGAAATCAATTATAAAATTAATTTTGTTCTTCTTCTTTCCCTTGTTCTTCTTGATCTTCATAGAAACCCAAAAAATTCAACAAGAACCCCAAAAAATAATTTTTCATCTTCATCTCTACCATAAAAATCACCGTGAACTCTTTTACTTTCATTTCCAATTCCATGCACACAAAAACAATAAGCACACCCCATAGTAAAAAAAATTCAATTGTTTCCTTGGTACTGTATCTGGGTAACCAAGGCTCAGGCCAGGATGGGGTGGAAAAACGAAGTACCTTAAGGGTCTTCAAGATCACGAAGCCAAACAAGGTCAATCTTTCTTAGTAATTTGAGGAATGTGGAAAGCATCGTTGGCCCAAGCAACACCATTGTTAAACCCTCTTTTAAGAAACTCCATTTCCTCACCAACAAGTGTTGAAATATTGGTTCTAAGAGTATAGTTTCTTACGATATTTTTTCTCTTCTTGGAGAAGTTAGAAGTTAGAATGATGGTAACATCATATTTGATTGATCATAGTACCAAATTTGGACAATACCATGTTAAATTGGTTTCGGTGTTAAATTCAAGTGACTTTAATAGTCACATTTGAGGCTGTAGTTCTCGAATAGTTAGCTACACCACAATAGTTAACTGCACAGTTGTCGTTAAACTTGTTTTATCTAGTAGGCGACGTAGTTGATAATTTGCCTTGCATAATTTTAAACAGTGCCACAAAACGTCTTAAAGAGAACAACCTTGTTGTGACTCAACCTAATAATATCTTCGGTAAATATTTTTTTGTTCTTTTCAAAATAGACTTTGACAATTCAAATACAACAGTTCAAAAATCCAATAACAACAACTTGATCAAAGTAACCGACATTGCACAATCTTCCTATACACCTCTTTTTCTTCTTGCTCAACGACGTCGTTGTGGATCATACGATGGGGAGTGACAGAGGTGTTGTCACCGTCTCCATTAACGGAGAGAGGAGAAGTTTATAAGATCAATCAAGATTCAATAAGCGAATTGAAGAATAAGTATTTATTGTTGTTGGTAAAACACTGAAAGTGGGGAATCATCTAGAAAATTGAACAAACAATGAAAATGTAAAAACCCCGACTGAGTGCTGAGATTATGTGCTGTTGTTTTTGGGTTGATGAATGTATAGTATTTGAAGTTAAAGATTAAGTAATAGAGGGATTTATGGGCTTTTTTAAGGAAAAAAGATGAAGGTTGAGTGTTTTAAAAAAAATGAAATTGAGTTTTAATTTTTTTTTTGGGTTTAAAGATGAATGATGGTGAGATGATATGAAGATGAAGAAGAAATAGAAGAAAGGAGATGACGAAAAGGAAAGAAAAATTATGTGATGGTGGTTTTAAAACAATCAAAACAACGGACAGAAGCAAAAGAGTATCTTTTGTTTCGAAACAATCAAAAGAGTTAAAATTAAATAAATTAATAAAGATATAAGATGGATCACCTACAATGTTGGTCCACCTTATATATTTTAGGTTAAAATTAACATAATAAAACCAAATTGATTGACATAAGCATATTCAAATAACCAAAAAAATTTATTAATTAGGGGACCAAAATGAAACTCAAATTATTTTGGAGACCAAATGTGCAATTTAGCCAAAAACTTCTTTATTTCTCAAAATAACTGAAAAATGTCATTTAGAGAGAGACCAAAAAAATCGTAATAAATGGGTACCATTAATTATTCTATTTGTTTTCTATAATAACAAAAAGTTTGAGTTGGGTCCACATTTAGAAAAAATTTCAAATTCCAATCAAAATCTTTATTAAAATGTTGAGTTCTAACCAGCTAGATCAATCTATATTGGTTAATAATGTTACATTGACGTGATATTTAATTAGAAGAATATTGCTAGCAATATTCACTCTAAAACTCTCTTAATATTTTAAACACAAATTAAAAAACAAAATGAAAATTGAAAAACTAATGACACAAAGGTAGTACTCACAGTAGTTATAAATTATATTTCATTTGACTTTCTAAAGAAAGCTTTCAATCTACAATCTACAATATTCAAAACTCACAACCTTACTTAAAAAACAAGTCCTTTGTTACTTAAACATATAAACACTATTACTTACGGGTATACTATATTGTATCATTAGGTTTATGGTTTCTTTTAATTTGCACCACTAAAACTTTGGGTCCAACTTGGACCCATTGAATATAAGCCATTGATTTGTTATACTTAAAGTCCAACGGTTTAGATTATATGTTGGAAACCTTAACAGCAAGTTGATGTCTCTCACATGCCTACATTTCTTCCATGCAGTGAATTAATTTTTTGCTGTCTTTTTCATTTTTGTTAGGATGCTTATCGTTAATCACTAAAATTTACACAGTGAAGAGAAAATTCATTACCCATTAACAATGGTTAATCACTCATATTAACAAAAATTAAACCTCAAACTATTTTATAACATTATCCTCAAAC
>Ga0315913_1003082_pt1 | contig 19904 bp, 12 predicted proteins | sample MpolsnodulesMG_FD_207736 | JGI IMG/M metagenome (GOLD analysis project Ga0315913, IMG submission 207736) | Medicago polymorpha root nodule microbial communities from Los Angeles, California, United States - small nodules | ecosystem: Host-associated > Plants > Roots > Nodule | place: USA... | reverse complement strand
AGGGAGAGAGGAGATGAGACGGGGGGTGTGTGTGAGAATTGTTGTTGTTAAGGGATTGAATTTCATCGAGAAACTTAACAGCTTGACGAAGAGTATTACGCGGATTTTTTTAGCATTCACTGCGAATCAAATCAAATGGTTTGAAGAAAAAAGAGAAGAAGTGAATGAATAAGTGAGAGAAAATGGGGGTGGATAACTAAACAATTTCTACCTACCAATGAATAAAAGTTTGGGTACCTCTGTTTTCTGTCACTCATTACCAACTTGCTTTTTAGATTGAAGAGTGATATTTTGAGGGTTGCCTACTTTAGAGATAGTAATTGTCTCCTGAACTCGTTCTTCTCTGGGCTGGTAGCATGCGGTGAAAAGGAGAGATTGCTAAAAGAATGTTTAACACCCACGTGAGTTAACGCACGCGGGTGTTCGGAACGTGATCACGTAGGTTGTATTTCAATGTGACTTAAGTCACACTGAGGCGTGGGTTAAGTCACATTGGGGGTATTTTAGAAATTTTGGTTGGAAGTGAGCAATTTTTTATGAAAGAAGAGCAATTTTCCTCGTTTCATTTCAATTCAAAAGTTGGGAGAATAGCTTCACTTCATTATCTCACATAAACCCTTTTGGTCTCTCTCTTAGAATCTTGTTGAAAAAGACAAGTACACTGACCTTTTTTTTTTTTTTTTTTGTATTTTAGTTTTGAATAAGACGTTTAGTTGGGTCAAATATTCATTTTGGTCAATATGGGTGTGTTTTTGGGGTAAACAAGTGCCTCTAACTTGTACCCTATAGATTTTGAAAATATTACTACTGTAAATAAATTAGGAGATTTAAAATATACGTTTTTTTTATTTATTTCTTGTTTAAATTCATTTTGTTCATGACCAACTTCAGTCCCATTTACCCCAAGGCAAGCACAAAAGAAAATAGTGCATAAAAATCAACTTGAAGACAGTTAGCCACAAAGCTTGCTCAAGTCTATCAAAATAGTGTAAGCAACTAAAAAATAAAGTATAAGTAGCTATCAAAAAATTGCTTGATGCTAAACTCGAATATATAAGTAGCTAAATTGGTTTTGGGCTATCCCATTTAACTTGAGAGTATAAATATTCATAAATCAAACAGTTTGAACAATAAATACAATAAAATTGTTGTTACAAGTTTACAATTAAAAAATAAAAATAAAAAAGAGCTATGTGCAAGTTTAAGAAGCACAAAAGCAGCATGTAAGCCAATCGAAGGCTCACGAGCCGATTGAATCAACTCCAACTAGTTTCCAAGAAATCGGCCGACCTAGAAAAACTTTCCTAAGAGCTATGTCAATGAGGAATCCTATTTTAAATGTGAAAGTACAGACGAATTTGACTTGTTATATACATCAGTGTGTTTTAAAATACCAGATAGCAATATTTGTTGATCTTTACTCAGCCCAAAGAACCACTTCCTCAAAGTTTCAACATTGTCTAAAACAGACTTAGAATATACTGAAAGATAGATGTTAGTATGAAAAAGGGCTTCAAGACCAAGAGGAAGGAGGACAAAGAGTGTATTGGCGGTGGCAATTTGAATAGAAAAGCATGCTTTCTTGGAAGAGATGCGGCATAAATAAGCAAACAGATTACATCTCAGTTTCTCAACTCCTTGAACTCCGTAACCACCGTTATCAACTCCAATCCTGAAATTTATAAAATTCGCCACATTGTTATAACGTAAACAAAAAAGCATGTGAAAGCATTTTTTTGTGCACATGTATCTATAGCTTGTTGCCTAGTTCACATGTATATATAAGATGTAAATCTGACTGAAGCTCAATTAGTAATACTGGACTACATATGCCTCACAAAAAAAAGGCTGATCATGTTTCTAAAAGAAACGACACAGAATTCCATAGAACAAGCACATAATCACAACAACATGCGTAATTTTAACTCAACCCTCATTGTTGAGGAGATATATCATATGATAGAAATATAGTTTTTACATTATTGATTTTTTGTATAACTGGTCAATCAGACACCAAGTTATGCCACTTGACAAAATAGTCATCACAGCTGTAAATGACTATCAATCTTCAGTAAAGATGTTCCAATGATCACATATTGCCCCTCACTTTCGTGATAAGCATACATCTACGTCATATATCCTCTATTCATAAATCTGTATACACATGAATCATTACTCACAAAACTAACAATATGAAAGCATACAATGATCAATTTACCTCCCAAGTTTACCGAGAAGTACAATGATAGCAACAGCAATTTTCTCCTCTACACATGTGTCAAGCATGTCAAGCAGCTGAGGAGCAAGTTTGATGTCAGTCCAGTGCCAGCTCTGTATTGGGAAAGGCACCCAAGGAATTAGGTTCTAGTATGATCACATCAACTACACGATGTCATAATGTATTCATTCCATAAGAATGAGAAGAACACAATTTTCAACCATATAAAAACTTAATCTTATCCCTTGGTAACAATTCACTTATTCAATCAAACCATATATTTATTACTATGAGTGAGATTACAACTGTGAACTAGAATTAAGGCCAATTTCATATTGTTGAATTTTATTAACTTCAGTATAACATTGATTCTTAAAAATGATAATGTCACTTGTCATTAAAGGGTCAGTTATACCTTTCAAATTTGAGCTCGATATACATAATTTAAAAAACAGGAACAAAATCAACATGAAATGACGAGAGTGATACCATTTCGTTTGCTACCAGTTCCACCAATGACACGATATCAATAAGGTGACAGAGGGTGACATTCTTAAGAGCATGTGGTCGAGTATCAGAAACCAGGCATCTTTTCAAACAACCGGACACATCATTATTCTTGTCAGTGGTATGTTGACCCACTTCTTCATTAGACCGTTGTCGAACATTATCATTGCCTGGCATTAATCCAGAATCTGACAAATCAATTTGGTTTATCCCTTGGAGACAACAGTTCTTTATCTCTTCCAAGAGCAAGCATGCAATTGCATCAATGGATTCAGCGCCTTCTAATAATTGGCAACTATCATTTGTGCAAAATTCAGTATGCAGCTGATTTATTGCAGGAAGACAAGGAGCAGTAACATCGGATAGGCTTTCACCCTCAAGCAACATAACTAGAGACTTCAAAACAGTCGCCACCAAACCAAAATTATCCATGTCAAAAAACTTCTGTCCACCCAGATAAGCAAAATTATGAAGCATAGTGAGCACCATTAGAGAATCCCATTTGCAAAATCTAAGAGACTATACTTTTTTAGCACAATCCACAAAATCACGCACATACCAGAATTATTTTTCCCCAAAAAAGAAAAAACTAAAGCCACATATCCTATAACAAGTTAACAACTGAACAATATAGTGCTGATATATAAGCGCCTGGTTTAATATATAAGCAAAAAAAAAAAAAACTACCTTGCACCCTTCAAGAAAAGTAGTTAACTTCATTAATTTTTTAAAGGTAACAAAAGATTTAATTGTATTATTTAAAATACCCATCATGGGAAATTGTTCTATTATTGAAAAATGAAACTTTACTTAATTAAAGGGTATTTTAGGATTTACAGCATTGAATATGATAGAGTAAGTTAAATTTTGCTTATAATTGAAACTGCAAAACATGATTTTTTGTGGCTTATATTCAAAACCGGTGGGAGTAATTGTTCATTGCTTTCAGAAGATCCTTATGATTACCATTTTCCAAAGGCAAGATAACCTTTCAGTGTTACTGCTAATATGTTTATAAACCCAAAAGGTCCAGTAATTTACAACACAACCAACTTCACAATCACTAATGCCTGACATAGATAGCTAGTCCTATACCTTAATCATGTAAGTATGCCAGAGTGAGACATCGGCTTCTAGATAAGATCATGATGCTTATTTCAAAAATAGAATTCACAATCCTAGCTCATGTGTGTTTGTGTGTGTGCATGCTTTTGACGGGAGTGGATAGAAAGTAGCAAAAACAACTAAAACATTATATACAAGTGAAAACAATTCATCAGTGAAACCAACCTTTGTTTGGTTTTGTGTACTTCCTGAAACAGACAAAAAAGATGCATCCAGTACATCAAAGTGACGTAGAAGCTGAACAAAACCAATCTTTAGACAACCTAATTTGTGATGTAAAATACTGTAACGACTTGCTTCTAACTTGTATTTTAGCTTGGTATGCTTTGTTTGTAACTTTTCAACGTTCAGATTGTTTTTCAAATGTTTCACTTTAGAACATTGACTACTTTGAGTTTTCGCACTGATGTCAACGGCTATTTCAGTTTGATTTCTCAGGGATGAGAGCTCAAGCATCTTCCGCTTCAAATCCTCAATTGTCCTCTTATCTTCTGCTAGCTGCTGAGACATCTGATCCGCACGACATTTCTCTTCCACAAACTTGTTCCAGTTATCTTGTGCAAGTGCCTTCTGCTCCTCTAATTTAACCATCTCAATGGCTTTGTGCTTTTCAATCTCCTTCAACTTTTCGTTAGCTTTTGCCATTTCTAACTCGGCTTTTCTTTTCTCTGCAAATAACCTGCGCTTTTTAAAATCCTGCCTTCTGGCCGCCGCTTTAAACACAGATGTCTCAGATTTCAATTTCTGTTTTGCTTCACTAACTTGTTTCTCCAATTGACCAATCTGAACCCTATACCCCTCAGCCTTCTCCACTTTAAGTTTTGCAATTTGCGCTCCCTTATTCTTTTCTTGTTCCAGTAACTTCCAAGTTTCGGCAACTCTCTTCCTCTTAGAATCCGCCCTTCTTTTTTCACTCTCCAAAAGCTCCTTCAATCTACATATTTCCTTGTCCCTCTCAGCTATACAAGCTTGTAAACCTAATACCTTCTCATTCTCGTCCCCATCCCCGTTACATCCCCGATGAGCAGAAGTAACAGTCTGAGACTTGAAGCTACTGAGTCCATTATTCACCGCCGGCGCCCCAGCATTAAATTCTTCCAATCGCTCCCCAGTTTCGATTTTGACATCACATACTGCAGACAAGACATAACATTACACCACATTACAATGCATTTCATTACAGTGTGTATATAGCTAAATATAACTATAACTCAGTGTTCAACTATGTAGAACCGACACTTTAGATTGAAAGACTGTCTAAGTGTTCGACGCATGTCAGTGTTTGACATACACTGACACATGTGGTTGCATAAAATCACTTCCATTTTATCAAATTATTACCGGTGTCTATGTTTCCATATATGTACCACTCTGAAGCACATAACCCAACAAAGACATCTGACATGACACGGTTAATGTCAAAAACATAGGACCAATACAAATATATTAATTTATTTATTACAATTAAAAAAAAAATATGAACACTATTTAAAAAAATTGAGAATCAAGCATATATGCATTTAGATTGAGCAATTTATTTCATTAAAAAATATTTACACTCGTAATCTTAATTGAAAAATTTAAATATTAATTAAAAATATATTATAAGTTAATTTAACCAGTAATTTGATCAAACACTTGAAATGCATGAAATTGATGATAGTTAACTTAACCTACCTTTGTTATTGTTATTGTTGAGGGATTGAATTTCATTGATTTTGAGTTCGAGAAACTTAACAGCTTGACGAAGAGCATTACGCGATTCTTGAGCTTTCAAGTATTTGTTTTTCCACTGCGAATCAAATCAAATGGTTCTAATTAAGAAGAAAAAAGGAATGAGAGAGAAAAGGGGGTGGGTAACTGAACAATTACCTGTTCGCAGCAAATGTTAACAATGGAGTCAGGTTTCCCTGTCTCCGCCGCTGGCACTGCCATGTCCGACGATATTCGCAAACCGCCGTCTCTTTCAGTTCAATTCGTACTTTTCTTTTTGGTGTTTTGTTTAGTTCAGTCCAGTCCACGCAAATATATTCAATGTGACATGAAAACATTATTTTTTTTATGGATTAATATTAAAATTTGTTATATTTATAGGAAGAAAAAAAACTTTTTTTAAACCCATAATTTGCTATTTTTATCACAAACTAATCATTTAGTTTATATTATATAATTTGATCATAAATTTAGTCTCGAGCATGATTCAAACTGCAATTGAAACTCTATTAGATTTAAAGTAGTTGATCTATGATAATCATTATGGTGATTGACTCTATTTTCATCTTCATAAAGATTGAGATTATGTCTATTTCAACTACCTTAGTTGTGTATTGTCATTGTTGTGACAAACTTGTGTTTTATATTTGAACTTGCGAGTGCAACGCATAATTGCAAATATATTCTTTTATATCCAAAAAGATCTTTCAGTTTTGCACATTAAACTTGAGTTATAATAATAACAATCAAATACTTCATTATAATATTCAAACTCATTTGAACATCTAAAATCGGGAAGGTGATGACGTTCACATTTGTAGGGGTTGATGTATGTGCTGGATAATCAGAATCCACCGAATAATAGTTACCTAAAAATAAAGTAATTATTAAAAGGTGAAAATAAAGTAATGGTTAATAGTTAAAAAAACAGTAATTGTTAGTGAATCATTTTTAGTATTTGTCGTAAAAAATCATTTTTATTTAGGTTCGTATTTGTAAAAGCCTAGTAAAAAACAAGGGCATCAAATGCAACTCACTCACACCATAATTCTACCTAACAATATAACACACAAAAAAACTATCAACTAGGAAATGAGAACCAAGAATACAAACAGATACAAAGAAAATAAGGAAATACATGTGTGTCGAAAGTCTTGGACAAGCATAATACCCAAGAAGCAAGAATTACGGTCACTTAAAATGAAATAGTTAGTACAAACATCATTTTACGTATTGATTGACGCGCAGCTAAAACTTTAAGTTTGTACTCAAAACTCACACTTAAATTTCTTTTTGTACGCATGCGGAAAATGATCATTGGGTTTGTTATTTCGCTTTAGGTGACTAAACTTCTTATACCTTGAGAATTATACTTGTCAGTCATATCAGAGGTTCTACACATGTATTTTGTTACTATTCCATTGTTTGTTATTTGTATTCGGAGCCCCTCATCATGTGGTAGGTTACTTTGTCGTGTGTTATATTGTTAGCTAAAATCGTGGTGTGAGTGAGAGTTGCTATTTCAGATGCACAAACTTGTGAGACACATTTATCTTCATGCACGAAGTTACTGTACTAACACAGCTTGTTCCTCCACTCAGTTTCTTGTGTGATATTTAATCAAGTAAATGCAATTGTTATAAAACAAAATTGCCATGAAAGAGCAATTGACAAGAGACAATTATAGACATTATAGACAACAAACATGCCATACTGTTAACAATCTCTACTGTGTCATATCTAAAACCGGTGCATTGATGACGGAAAATGATCACATGTCATACATAGCCACAAACCAGTCTATACAAACAAAAAAAAACATAATCCACTCAACATAAAAGTCTTTCGATTCTAATACAAAGCAGAAAAATAGATCAAATCAACTAATCGAAAAGAAGGAAAGAAAGAAGAGAAACAACTGTCATTATTAAGTGTTTACTGTAACAAAGACAGATGCAAAAATTTTGCGAACACAAAACATTAAACATATTATAAACATGAATCTGGATGGAACTTCCTTGAAAGTAAACATTTGAAGATAAATAGAAAACATTAAAGAGTGTAAAAAAGAAACGAAAATCTACATGTTAAGTAGAGGAATAATAGTCATTAAAAGTGTTGGTATTAGATTACATCTAAGAATTTATTCACAAAAAAAAAACAATTACATCTAAAAATACAATATTACTATACTTACTTTCTTAACCAACCGGTACTCCGAATGTACCGTTAACATTTCCCTTATTTAATTACTTATTTTGAGTTTATTAGTTATTATGTGTATAGAAATTACTAGCCCCCTACAACATCTATTAGAAAAAGGTTACCGTTAATTAATTGTGCAAAAACTTTGTTAACTTGGAGATTATTATTTTCTCATTATTATTGAATCTTAGTTAAAATTTGATTTGAAAATATAGACTTTAAATAGAGAGGAAAATGTTAAAGTTTTATTATTGTGGTTGACCGGACTTATGCTCACACTTATCTTCCGATGGGATGAAGCATTCAAAGTTAAGTAGATCTTGGGTACAAAATATTTGTGAGTTGGTTTACTTTAAAGACCATATTTTTGTTGTGATGATTTTGATAAAAGAAATTATTTGAGAAAAAATATGTTGATTGAATCGTTTGAAATATTTGTGAGTTTAAAAATGATGAAGGTTTACGATCTGTGTCCCACCAACTCAAAGTTTAAAAAGATGTCATATCTAGTTAAACCTTTTAAAATGATGTTTGTTGATTAATTCATTTGAAAGATGAGCTTAAATAGATATCACATAAAATCTCAATGATTAAAGAGATATCACATCTAATTAGTCCGTATTAAATACTTGCTAAATTGATTAGAACAAAATTTATTTAAAAAAATCAAGACAGAAACTCAAAATCGAAACCAAGTTATTAAAAGCAGGCCCAAACTAACAAAACTGAAGAATTATAAAAAGAAAACAAAGTAATAATGAGGTTAAAAACAAAGAAAAGGAAAGGATGAGGCATCATCATGATCAAGTAGTTCTCATGTTTCAGGTTAATGCCTCAGAAGTTGATAGATGAAGGTGTATTTTTGAGAAAATGGAGTTTACTCATAGTTATATATGGATTATGGTGATGGTTTCACTTGATGATAAAGATGATGAGCTACATGGTGCTTAAATGTGAAGAAGAGTATGTTGATTGCTGAATACTGATTTTTGGAGTTGTTTGATGATTGTTTGTGGGTTAATGGAGATAGAGTGTGAAGGAAAAAATGATTTATATATGGTTCCTATTTATACTCCAAAATTAAGTTAGGGTTTGCAAAAGATGCCAAATTATAAGTTGGTGAAAATGGAAAAAGGAAAAAGCAAGTGAAAAGGATGAAATGGAATGGATCTTCAAGTGGAATGAATTTGTTGCAAGCTATACAACTCAAAATGGTAAAAAGAAATAAAGAAGATGGAAAAGATGAAGTTGAATGAATCTCCAAGAGGAATAGATTTGTTGCAAACTTGTCAGCCTTGCTATCGTTTATAAAATTAAAAACACTATCACTTATTTATAGAAATTTTTATATTGCCCGGACAAAACTGAGGTATAAAAAACCACGGCTATCAAAAAAGTAGTTGTGGTAATAAATTTGTCAAAAAGTTGTTAGTTTTGTATATTTATCCATACAATTATTGATATATAAGAGAGAAACGTAAAAACATTTCCAATGGTACTTAAATAGGATTTTTTTGCAAGGAAAACATCAATGCATGTTGAATTTTAAAAAAGATCGTATATTTTAAGGGATGAAGAAAAGTTTGAAAATGTCTTCTTTTTTTTTTTTGACAAGAAAAATGTCTTATGATTAGGAACATATGGAATATAAAATATTTTTTTGTTTGTGAATCAAGTATCATTTAAGTGCAACTTCATAAATTAATCCCTCGAGCCACTTATGACAACAACCTTGTTCCAGTTATCTTCCGCTTAAATGATTAGAGCTTATATATAAGGGTCCCAATATCCATGTAAAAGAGATATTTTAGAAAGGTAGCATATAAAATATATAAACAAAGGCATACCACCTAGAAACAAAAAAGTTATATTACCTTGACAAAGGTTCCGGTTGGTGTATTTGCTTGGTCCACATTTTCAGAAGAATGCAAGAGGCCAGATTCATCCACACAAGTTGAAGTTTTCATGTTTGAACTTAGGGGAAAATCAGTGTCCATGGTACCATCACAGCTTGAAGCAGAAAATGGAAATAGCGATTAATCCGACCACACTTTGAAGCAGAGAATGGCCATGGCAATTAATCCAACCACAGTTTGAAACAGAAAATGACAATGGCAATTAATCCAACCACAGTTTGAAGCAGAATCATACCCATTTTTTGTTACTAAAGAAATGTTAAAATATTTAAATTGGAGGAAAGAATAGTTTAGCGAAAATTGGATTCAAATCCAAATAAGTAATTTATCAATCATATAAAACCATTATTTCAATACATCATACACTTTCATTTACAAACTAAAACCACACCAAAATCCCTTCACATATCCTTGTTTACTACATGTTTGGAATGTAAAAAAAACAAACAGATCCATTAAGCATAAGATCAATTAAGTTTCTAAAAAACAGATTTAACATGTGTCCACTCAAACAATGCCTTTCGTCATTTCATTGCATGCTTTCTACATCTATCCCGCAAAGCCTGCACATATAAGACATCAAATAACAATGAAATATCAGCAAAATGACAATGTCTATTACGTTATGGTAATAATAATAGTAATATAAAAACTATTAAAAATCAATTATTTTATTCTATTTATTTCAATTATGAAAATTTTGTGTTTTAGTGTGCCACGTGACATGAAATAATTGGTCCACGTGGCACACTGTTAGATCAAACATTTTTTTAAAACTTGAAGTTAACAGAAGGACCAATGCCAAATCTTTTAAAAAGTGCAGGGACTTAAGTACAAAATGCAGGGACCGATGCCAAACAACAAAAAGTGCAGGGACCAACGCCAAAAATGGTGAAAGTGCAGGGACCAATGACATATTTAAGCCTAATTTCTTTTATGCCTTTTTTTTACAACCATGAAAGATCAAAGAAATATTTTTACTTAAGCTTAAACCGAAAAATCAAAGATCAAATGTTCTTTACTTAAATCTCAAGAGCTATTAGAGAATACTTTAACAAAGGTGACCCTTCTTTTTTTAAATACTTTCAAGGATTCCCTCTTGCAGAAAACATAAATATCAAGAGCTATTGCAGAAAACTATAACCTTTAAAACATGAAATCTCAAGAGCAACAGAAGTTGTAACAAAGGAAGCTTGAAAATGAAAAGTTTTGACAAAAAAATTACCTATTTCAGTTTAACAAAAACATTCTATTTCAGAAACAACACATACAGGAACTTAGATGAACTGCAAATGAAGAACTCACACCATAACGTTTTCCTCCTTAGACTTGTTTGAACTCAGCATGCCATTTTTCGTCTGACATTTTTCGCATATATTAGGAAAAGTGATTTGTAAATTTAATGCGTCTATTTTGACCCTATAAAAGATTCATACAAACTGAAAAGAGGAAGCCTTGATCCTAAAGACATGCAGGAACTTTACCTACATGGCTACACCCACATGTAGGTGTAAGTCACTAATTTTGAATTCATAAGTATAATATTTATAAAATAATATCTTTCAAATCAATGTTGGCAAAAAATTTCCACTCTAATTTCATGTTGTACTGAAGGAGCTAACCCGAGAAAATGCTCAAATACAAACAATGGTGGCAGCAATCCAAAAAATAGTCATAAGGTATCCTTACCTTAATGGTGGCAGCAATCTGTGAAATAACTGGAAGCAGATACTCGTGCACTCTACCTATGCCTATGACTGCTACGTTGGAAGTGAAATCAGATTGGCCAGTGTATAATATATAGAGATTTTTCCAAATATATCATGTGATGGATGTTTGTTCTCTGAACAATCAAAATAAAATTAGTAAACGATAGATTTTTCTCATGGGCATTTTATCAAACACTTTCAAAACTATGTCCATTTTATCTATCACAATATGAGCAACACATGTTGTAAAACATTTGTCTTCTAATTCTTACCAAAAAACATGTGATGCTAAACACCAGATTTTTCTCGTAGGCATTTTACCAAACACCTTACCCCACAATGGAATCAAAGAAAATCAGAAAAAACAAAAAATTCAAATCAAAACCCTTACCCCACAATGACGAAAAATTGAACTCAATTGATTCTCAGCAGCACAAAATCTGCTGAAACAATACATTTGCTTCTGCCATCAACGTACTTGCAGTCTCACAAACTCTGACATTTATTGAGAAGGAGCACATGATTAATTTATTGAGATTTCATCTGACACAAAAATTTGGTAAGGTTTTAAAAATAAATAAAAAATTAACACAAGAATTCGACGCCACAGCTCTTGCAACATGCAGTTATGTATGGCAAAAATGAAATCCTTCAAAAGTGATGTATCTACAGCGAAATTTCCACTTACCGCTATGTGAAGATTATTGATGATGGATGGTGGAAAGCCAAAAATCTGCCACATAAATATGGTAATGCATCCTATGGATGAAACGTGGCGGATAATAGTGGCTAGCCAAAAGCCCCAATTTCCCATGAGAATAGTAAATTGCTCAGAATCAGAATTACTATCAGACAATTCAAATCAACGAGAATTATAAAGTGAATCTCTTATGGCAGGAGTTTTAAAACACCAAATTGGCCTTTTAACGAGATGAAGCTCTCTGTTCCACCAAATAAACATAGACCAAGGTCTTACTCCCTTTGATGCTTTTTTACAAAATAATTTATTAATATTGACCAAGTGATTTCGTTAGGTATGAAACCATTACTCACACCTTTGAATAAAAGCTGACATGCGTCACTAAACAAACCCTCGTAGCAGTACCTACTGATCAATGTGTTATACGTAACAGCATCAGGGTGAATTCCTTTGGCTTGTAGCCCGTTAAAAAGGTTCAAAGCCTCCTGAAAACGGCCCATCTTGCAAAGACCATTAATCAAGCTGTTATAAGTGACTATATCTGGTGTCAGACCACGCTGAATCATATCCCGAAGAAACTGAAGAGCGTCATTTACTTTTCCAGTCCTACAGAAGGAATTGATCAGAATATTACAAGAGTTAATACTAGGAAAAATTTCTTCACCAAACATTTGTTCAATCAATCCCAAACATTTCTCTATTGCCCCAGTTTTACAGAGAGCCTTAATAAGGCCATTATATGTAATATTATCAAGGGGACACCCTCTAAATCGCATTTCACCAACAAGCTTATCTGCTTGTTGAATCAAATCTAGCCTAAGAAATGCATGAATCAGCGTATTGTATGTTACAGTGTTAGCGATAACACCCTCCAAGAGCATGTCACGATACAAACCCAATGCTTCATCCATCTTATCATTCTTGCATAATCCATATATCAAGGAATTGAATGTGTAAATGTCAGGTTTGCATCCTTTGCTAGACATTTCGCCATACATCTGCAAGGCATCTTGAATCTTCCCATCTTTACAAAGAGCGCCAATCAAGCAATTGTATCCCACAGTATTCAGACTGAGACCCTTGGCTGACATGCTATTCACAACTTCAGAAGCTTCCTCGAAGTGACCCTGCTTACAGAAACCATCTATCAATATAGTGTATGTGATCACATTGGGCTCAAAACCTTTCTTGACCATCTCATCTAAGAATTCAAGAGCAGAGACCAAATGTCCCTTTTTGCAAAGTCCATCGATCATTATGTTAAACGTGAAGGCATCAGGCTCAAAACCGGCAATTACCATGTTTTTGTACAATAGATCCTTGGCTTCTTCAAACCTTCCACTAACAACATAACCATTAATCAATGTATTATAAAGCACCGTGTTAGGGTTAGGAATTTTGCTTAGCATGGCCCTTGCTTCATCAACTTTCCCCATCCTACACAAACCATGCATCAAATAACCTTGAATAAGAGCATCAGCGGTGAAATCTCGAAGCAGCATTCGATCGTGCAACTTTGCTGCCTCATGAATCCGACCAGCCTTGCAAAGTCCATGAATAACATCATTGAAGGTCTGAACATCAGGTTCACAACCCATCAAAAACATTTCCTCTAGTAGCTTCATTGCTTCATTCACTCTATTATTTTCAGAAAGTACATGAATCAACGTTTGGTAAATAATCGAATTCGGAACACAACCATGCTTTGTCATATCCCTTAAAAGCGAACAAGCCGAATCAACCTCATTAACCATACAAAACGCTTTCATAACCACACCAAACGTATAAACAGTCGGCGAAATACCTCTACTCAACATATCATAAAAAACATTCGACGCCACCTTAGGACAATTCCCAGCAACAAGAATCTCCAACACAACATTATACGATTTAAACGTCGGCTCAAAACAATAAACACCCCACATATCCAACAAAAGCCTAGTAGCTTGACCCGGTAACCCCGCCTTCCCATAATACCTCATAATCAAAATAAAAAGTGATTCTTTAAAAACACAACCTTCATCTTTCATTTGTTTCAACAACTTATCTATCATCTTAAATTCACCAACATTACCAAGCTTATCAATTAAAAGATAATAAACATGAAAAGAGTGAATATACCCTCTTTGCAAACCAGCTTTTTCAAATAAGTCCATTGAAGTAGGAACATCAAGAGGAAGTTCCAACAATTTACAAAGCTGTGATGGGGTTATTGGATTAAGTGATCTTTGAAGGTGTTTGAAATCATAGGGTTTGAGCAAATTTTCCCATTCTGTGTCATCATTATTTACAAGTGCTGTTGGTGTGCATAGTGGAAAAGATTGGATTTTTATGCAAATTAGAAGAGTTCTACTGAACCCAATTGAAGATTTGAAAGTTTTCAACATGAATGTGAGATTTTTGAGTTAGGAAACTAACCCTAATTGAGAAAATATGAATTGGGTCGTGATGATAATTGACAGATTATGAGTGTGGAAATCGAAAATTGAAGCTTAAAACCATTTACCAGAAGAAGGAGAAAGAGGCTCACAGTGGAAATCCAAAATTGAAGCTGTGGTGCAGGTAAGGGTGGTTTCACAAATAATCTAGGGTTAAATTGGACATTTTGTGGGTGCATTATCTATGAAAGTTGCTCGATAGACAGACATTTCTTCGTTGATACTCACTCAATCTTTTTTACAAGAAATATTTGACATTTTGAATACATTGAATCATTTATCTATTTGGTTTAGATTATAGACCAAAAACATTTCAAGTGCCCTCATAATTCTAAAGTATAATTTACAGATAAAAACAGAAAAAAATACTATTGTAATAATTTATTGGTTATCATAAAATTTGTATAATCATAAAATTTGTATATAGTTAATTATATTTAGAAGAACATTTAAACAAATATAAAAACTTCAATTGGAATTAATAAGATGGGTCATGCTAACCGCCAACCGATGTCTCGGGACATTGGTTAAGAATACCAAATAAAAGAAAGTTATTACCATAAAATGAAACTTTTTTTTTTACTTTTTATAAATTAATTACGCAATTTCAATGCATTAACTCATGTATAATTTCCTTTTTAGTATCCTTAACCGATTTCTATGAGCTTCTTCCAATCAAGTAAACAATTTTGAGTTGTCTCTTAAGCAATCATAAGTGTTTATATCATGTAAAATTTTCTTTGATTTTATTCACTCTCATCTCTTTCCTCCAACATCGATGAATTAAGTTTTATATTAACAAAATCAATGAATACTTGTTTTGGTTGTTTAATCTGGAGGCATGTTTGTCCATTTTACAAACAACGCAACTTTTTCGACGGCCCTTTTTCTTCCTCTGCTGCAAACCACCGTGCCGGAGGGTGAAGTTCCATTGTTGTGTTCTTTGTGTATGGTAATACACAATGAAGGTCAAGATGGAAGTAAGAGGGCCATGGGAGCTCAAGAGTGTGGCTGGAAAATTGATTTCCTCTTTCAATTGGGTTTTTATTCAAACTCTGAACTGTTAAATGTCGATGCTTTGAGTCTAAAAGGAGATTCAATGGTATCATTGGCTTGGGACTCTGAGGTAAAAAAATATATAACTCATAAAGTTGTAGGACTGATTTGAGCCATAAACAAAACAAAAGAATAGTAGTAGTGGAAATTACTCTGTTGTTACTAAAAAAATCAATGAAAATTATTCTTTATCATTGTGACTAAATAATTTACCTTGTGGTAAGTTTTTCATGTTACAATTGTTGCTATAGGAGGAACAAATTACTTGTTTTTGAAAAGGAATGAATGAAACTTCATTGTTAAATAATAAATGTGAGTATGTAATTTAATGAGAATTAACTGTTTGTGTAAGTTGATAAGATAATGTGAATGTATTTGTATATGATAATAATGTTATGAAAATTTTAATCGTATGAATCACTTTTAGTAGTGCAAATCATTTTGAAACTATGTCTTGATTTTTTTTAGAGGGAAACTATGTCTTGATGTCCTGTTCAGCGGCGAAGCTAGCAGAAATTTCAGGCAGGGGCCAAATTTACAGAAAAAATAAAATATTTTTAAAATTAACAAACTAAATTTAAAGAAAATATTTGATTTTAGTCCAGTAAATTATAACTTTATAGATTTAATCAATAAAAAAAATTATTCAATTTTTCTCTAAAAAATGAGTGTTTTTGGTCATTTAATCTTGATAACAAAAAATTAAAGTCTCAAATTAAATAAAATATTATGAACTTAACTTAAAATTCGAGAGTGTTAGAGACTAAAACCAAAATTAATCCTAAACTTAATCAATATGTTAAAAAAACACAATAATTTTTACTTACAAGAAATTAAATTAAAGCAATAACAAAGAAAATAAAACTTGACAATAACTATTTAAAAAAGTTGGGCACAAGGTGGTTTGAAAAGTTAAGTTTATTCATAATTGATTGCCTACTAGATAGACTAATAATGTCTTTTTCAATGTAAACAAATAAGTTATTTGCAAGATACTCATTATATGTTTAATTTGTTTCTGACTATTGTTTATGACAATTTTTATTCTTACAAAAGTTTTCTCCATATTTGTTATTGAGACTGAAAGTGTTAAATTAATACAAATAAATTTATCATTCTTATAGTAATTTCTTAACTTTCTTATTTATTCTAACTTTTAACAAATAAATTTGTTTGGGGTAGCTAAATATTTTTTATTTGGGGTAGCTAAATATAAAAACATCCCAACTCATTCAAACATAATATTAATTTTGGGGTAGCCTTGGCTACCTCACCCTAATGAAGGGATACGCCCCTGGTCCTGTTGAGAACTTCATATTCGTATAATGGAGCTTATGAGGTACGTGCTCATAGTAATTTTAGGTTACAGTCGTTTGCTACAACGAAGAGATAATGTGGCTTATGAGGTACGTTTTCATAGTAATTTTAGATATGATCCGTTCACCACAACAAAGAGAAATGTTGTATATCTCCGTTTGTCACAACGAAGAGATAATGTGGTATATCTCCGTTCGAGAAATGTGGTATATCTTCATTCACCACAACGAAGAGAAATGTGGTATATCTCCGTTCACCACAACGAAAATATAATGTGGTATATCTTCGTTTGTCACAACGAAGAGACAATGTGGTTTAATTTAACATAGTTAGACGAGGTAAATGATATGAGATATGATAAGTTTATTTTTAATTTAATTTTGTTTGTAAAAATTTCTTATATGACTAATAATAAATTCATGCTAAAGATTTAATCAAAAAGTTTTATCTTGATCGTTGTATTCACAGGGTTCATAGGAGGAACAACTTGAGATTTTCATATGTATTCAAAAGTTTATTCTGTGTTAGATCTCTATTTTATTTTGAATGGTGGTCGTCATTTATGTTTTTCATATGTTGTAACTATAACAATAACCGATATTACTCTTTTTGAGACATATAGACAAAGAGATAGTTTTTATATGCATTACTCTTATAACTAATTAGCAATTTGGAATATCACAATAATTCATGACACTGCAAGACTCCAGTAATATGTATTTTATAAAAGTCTATATATTATAGTATAGTAGGCTTGTCAGGCTAAATTTATGTTGATTCAGTGTTAGCATGTGCGCCGGTCATGACTTAAGATTTGGGTCGTGACATCTTCGCTTCTATCCACAAGGGATCTTTGATTTCAATCCATAAGGTAATCTTTGAGTTTGATATGTTTGAGGGTAAAATGGTGGCTTCATTGTGTTTAGTCGTATAGAAATGAAAAAAACATTTTCACTTCACACCACACATATAGTATTATATTGATCGTAGGTGGTAGGACTACTCGTAGGAGTTGAAGTATAATTGTTAGGGTATGGGGTATAACTTCATGGTATAAGCCATCACGATGATATTCAGGAGGGAGATAGTGTGTAGAGGGTGCATAATACTACTCTAGAATCATATCAATCTAATGATAAATAAGAGTGACCAGCCATAAATCAATCTCTTTATACCAATCACGGAAGTATGAATGTCATGTTGTCAAAAGAAGTAGTTTGAGTATGTAATCAATGATTACTATTTTTCTGGCTTTTTCCAAGAATGGTATGTTTGGTAAAATTTGTTTATCCTCTCATTCCACTTTACTAGTTTTTCACTATGGCGGTCTTTTTTTTAAATAAATAAATAAAATTGAGGATCATTATGACAATCTTAGTGAGTGGATTTTGTTCTATATACTTGTCTTATGACTTGACTGTTTTCACTTGGCCAAAAAAGGATGAAAATTATGGCAAATCCTTCCTTCAATGTTTTTAGATTACACGCAATCGTATACCACGAGACAACACTACTGAAAGCTCAACCTAAATTCATGAAAACACAAGATCATTAAATTAGTTGTTTATCCATTTACCTTTTGCAAACATGAAAGAGCTAATATTTGCAAATCTCATTTTACGCTCTGATTGATTTCTAGTATGATATATATAAAGAAATGATAGCAACACGCATTTTAACATATATTTTTCAATATACTCTTTTTGATTGATTAAAGTTCACATGGGTTCCACTAAATTTAGATTTCTGCTCTTCGCCCTGCATTTTTCGCTCTCACCCAGCTGAATGGACATTAATGCCCCTGCGTGAGTTAAGTCACGCACCACTGGCATGTGTGCGAGTTAACTCACGTACCTTGGCCAGTGGTCATTAGACGATGTTCAATGCAATTTAATTGATTTTGCACATTTTTGTTAAGTTTTTTCACGTTTTTTGACTATATTTATGGTAGATATAACCTATGTTACAGTGTATTGAATAAAGTAAATAAATGAATTAGAATAAATTCACCATGAATTCGAATAAAAATTGCGTATTGAATAAATTCAAATAAAAGTTACATTACATTATATAGATGAGTCATTACATTACATTACATTCGGGAATGTACCTTCCAACTACAACAATTATCTTGCCTATGAATGGGGTAAATTCAAACTTGCTAAGCAGCAGCACTCCAACATTCGACCGACATTTCTATTGTTCCATTCAAAAGATTAAATTCTTGTTAGTCATGGTTTAAATGACGGTATTCAAGTGTCAAAAGAATAAGGTCCATTCCTTGACACTTCAATACCTTCATTTAAATAAGCCTAACAAGAATTTAATCTTTTGAATGGAACAGTAGAAATGTCGGTCGAATGCTGAAGTCCTGTCGTTTAACAAGTTTGAATTACCCCATCAAGAGGAAGATAATTGTTGTAGTTGGAAGGTGCATTCCCTACCTAATCATGATATTCTGGCGGAATCAGACTGTTGATTATATCTTCAGTCGATCTCAGCAATGTTACCCGCATATCGATCCACTGGAACATGTTGTGCTCGCAAAACATGCTCTTCACGTTTTCGTCGTTCGTTAATTCCACCCAAGTGAATGATACTATCCCATCGTCGAGCGTTGGACATTTATACCGAACGTATTTCACCCTCCTTGTGTCTCTGGGGTTGACTCCTTGGTTGAATTCATTAAGTTGATCCTTGAGACCTCTTAACGTTACACCAAGGCCCCGAACCTTCAACCTCTGAGGTTGATGTGATCCTAAAATTCTCTCTCTTGAAAAGAATAATAAAGTCATTGTGGAATAAAAGAACCGAATTAATTTTTGGTTCAAAGTTTTATTTTCGTAGGTCATGATATGTCTGTCTTGTTTTGGCTATATCTGGAGCTCTGGATGTTCGTTTGAGGTGATCTTTAACTCGTTGGAAAGCTTACGAAATTCTCTACATTTCGTCTGTTGGATTCAAGAGCAAATTCGGAAGATTTAATGGTGTAGAATGAGA
>Ga0315913_1003081_pt1 | contig 19904 bp, 8 predicted proteins | sample MpolsnodulesMG_FD_207736 | JGI IMG/M metagenome (GOLD analysis project Ga0315913, IMG submission 207736) | Medicago polymorpha root nodule microbial communities from Los Angeles, California, United States - small nodules | ecosystem: Host-associated > Plants > Roots > Nodule | place: USA... | reverse complement strand
CGCGGTGGTGGTGGTGGTGGAGGGTTTACGTAAAATCTTCAAACTTGATCTAAGTGGTTATAATATTCTTAAAATTAAAAATTTAATACTCATAAGCATTAATTTATCATTCTCTAAAAAATTACTCTTTTAAAAAATGTGAAAGATTTTACCATTTTTCCCCATATTTCTAACCCTTCAAAGTCTTCCCTTCCCCTCTAAACTCCCAAACAAAGCCTAAGGAGGTTGGAGGTGTGGGGGCTTACGGAGTTTAACCAAGCTTAGTTAGGGATGTGTTGTTGGAGGTTGTTTGTTGATTAGGAAGGGCTGTGTTGTATGGTTTTGTCTACGAATTATGGGGTCGAAGATGGGTGCATTAGTAGAGGAGGAAGGAGTGCATCAGTGTGGTGGAAAGATTTGTGTATTATGGGGGATGAAGAGAAGAATGGTGAAGCGAGTTGGTTTAAAGAAAAGGTGGGTCGAGTGGTAGGCGATGTAGATATTACATCCTTTCGGTGTGATGCTGGATGGATAGGGATTGTTTGCGGTTTAGATTTAGACTTTATTCTTTGGGCTACCTTTACCCACAAAAAATGGAAAGACGATAACTTTTATGGTAAAAAATTCAGACATTAATGTATTAAAATTAAATATACAATACAATCCAAATATCACCTGAAAAATCTCTTCCTTCCAACGTATTTTGCAACACGTTTTACACATTCCTATATAAAGACTAAAAATCTCATAAAATTATTCAATATGGAGCTTCTAACTTTTAAATTGTAAGAAAACACTAAAAAATACATAAAAGAGACTGATTTTTAGGATATTAAATTCTTTCTTAATTCTTCAAATTCACCACGTTTTATTTTATTATGTTTGAGTTCCCTATTCACAATCCAATATTAATCATACTTTTTATTTTTATTATTATCACTCTAATTATATAACTTGAATTGACTCTTAAGTGCTTTAAAAAAAGCATTAAGCAAACAACACAAGGTTTCTTTCTTCGGTGCTTATGTGGTGTTTGTCTCATTGTAGATTTTCATCAAGGTTATGGTATTATGCACTCAATGCACTTTAATCACCTTTCTTATACTCAAATAACAAAGCACATATGTGGTTGCTCGTCCTGCTAAGGTCACTGAAACATTGATCAAGCATAAAGTAATCGTGGCCAAATTGTGTCTCATAGCATTAATGTACACACAACACAATACATAATAAACTGTGTACCTGTAGGGTCATCAATACTAGGATGTTACTTTATGTTGTCATTCAATGTAAACTATAACTCAAAAACTCGAATCAATAATTAAGATCTACAAATACCACACATTGCGACACATTGTTGCCATAGATTGTTTACCTTCTTCAGTTGTATGTAAGCCTATGATCCTAGTCAAAAAATGAAATTCTAACACTGCAAGAGATTAACACTGCTTCTAGCAGAACTAGCCAGCTCCAAAAAAACCAACTTCAAACTACAATAACTGTCTTAATTGCTAACATACAATTAAACATTACCCTTCAGCTTCATAGCTTGAATCTAAAACATTCACCAAAAAAATGAACATCCTTCTAATGAGTCCAATACTGTCTTGCAGCCTCCAAACAGAATTGAAAGAAATCATTCAGCCCCTTCACAATTCCAAAAAGCAACGACGTACTCATTTGTATAGCCGAGTTGTATGATTCCTGTATAACATAATAGGGTTATATATAAAGGTGAAGCTACCAGCTTATAAACTACAATCAAAGTTCAAATTAAAGATTTTCTATACCTTAATGAATGGTGTTGCTGACCTTTGGAACTTCTCAACAATTGTTACTAAAGTATTGATGGACACAAGAGAGACCTCATTAATTTTAGTAGTTAGAAAATCAATGTGAGGTTTATGAATTGATATGAAATTCAACAATTGAATCTTCAAAGCTTGTATCAACTCCTGCATATTCCAAAAAAAAAGGAAGAAAACAACAATTATTTATGGTTTGAGCAAAGCCATAAAGGAAGAAACCAACTATTTAATTGACATTTACATAGTTTATACATAAGAAATTACCAAAACAATTACAAGCATACAATATAGACATTTACATAGCTCCCCTGCTCTGCTACCTCAAATGATTTAGAAGAAATTAAATGGTGTGACACAAACTTAAATTTTCACAGAAATTACAGCACATGGTCCATATAGTACAAGGAATCTCACAAAACTGTAGTAGGTTTCTCCATCTTGTAAATGTTTGAAATTGCGCTAAAACAAAATTGCAGCAATATTTACTTTAGCATTGTCAACCGCAGATTGCAAAAATGAAAATTTGTTCAAATTATACTTCGCTGCAATGCTATAGAACCACTAGCCACAATTGGATAACACTTTGTACTAACTCGTGTATTGTAAAACAATAGCAGTTTGTCCAAATTCGTACTCAATGTTATGATACTATAGCAGATATTTGACAACACTAAATCACTTTACGATAATAGGGTGATATATATTGGTGAATCTGCCAACTAATAGGTTATAAAGAAAGTTAAAATTAAAGATATCAAAGTTTATACATACCTTCATGAATGGTATTGCTGACCTTTGGAACTTTCGAAAAATTGTTACTAAAGTATTGATGGATACAGAAGAAACCTCGCTGATTTTAGAAGTAAGAAAATGAAGATAAGGTTTGAGACTTGACATGAAAGTCAACAATTCATTCTTCAAAGCTGGTATCCATCCCTACAAATTACAACATAAAATAAGCAAAAAGAGAGAAAGAAGGTAACAATTATATATGAAGCTTGTAACTGACTTTAATTGATAAGAGCTTGTATGTAAGGAGTACTCAAAACAATTACAACTATACTTGAAACTTAAAGGTTTAATCTAACAATGAATAACCTTACGAATAGACACAAGAACATCCTAAACACCCTAACCAACATCTCATAATAAGCCTGCTATAAGCACCAGGTAAAAAAACAATTTGCGACGCAAAATTAAGCTTTAACAGAAATGTCATTTTCTTTTTCTTAATTTAACCATATATGTCCATTGCGGTAAAACGCGGGGAAATGTAATCCATACTGCAGTTGTAATGTTGTTACGGACACTTCTAAAACTGATATATTGAACGCCGATGCCGCTAATAATTTTAGAAAATAAATTAACCGAATGTAATCACATGTGTGGGTGTCGGACACTGAGACGTGTGTGACACCGGACACACCTTCGATTAGAAGTGTCCAACATTAACAGAATTTGATTGTTGTAACTAACAAAACATTAAGCAACAGTAAATGAAGCAATAGATAAATAATGAAAGAACTGACTTGATTCTTGTGTTTCTCTAAGGAATCAGCGATTTGTGCTAATTCCAAATTAATATTCTCAAACTTTGCAATATCTTCGTCATTAATGTCAAATATACTCTTCTCCATAATTGATGTATAGGTTGATTTAATGGTTTCTAACAAAAAAAAACAAAAAGAACAAAAACGTTTAATAATGAATAATAAAAACAAGAGAAATCAAAGATTGATAAAGAAGTACCTAAAGAAGATTTGAGTTGAAGGAGATAAGATTCTTGTTGATTAAGTTTGTGTATAACAAATGAACAGAAAAGGATCGAAACAATGCAGATGATGATGATGGAGATTGCTTTCTTAGCCATTACTACTTTCTTCTTCTTCTTCCTTTTCTTTTCTTTTCTTGCTAAGTGAGTGAAAGGAAGATTAATGGTCTCATTTTCCCGCTCTCGTTTCATTTTCAAATATAAGACTAAAAAGTGGGAAAATAAAAATAACAACCAAATAAAATATTTCATACTTTTTTTTTGTGAAAAATAAATATTTACTACTCTCTCCACTTTGTCTCATTTAAATTATTTTTGGTTTGTGCACCGTGCACGGTTCTAAATGAAACGATTAGTTTAGTTGATTTTCATTGTAAAATTATTAATGATAGTTAATAGGGTAGTTAAAAGAGTTGAAATTTAATTTAATAAATAATGATATATTTGTAGAGAAAAAAAAATATTGTATTGAAATTCTAAACTTACAATTATTTTAAAATAAAGAAAAAATATTAAGTGAAAATTAAAATTAAAATAAGAGAATAATATCTATTGTACGGAGACAATTCAAAAGTTAGTAGACCAACATATTTAAATAAAGGGTGCTGCTAACCATTGCTCCCGAGGCACTGGTTAAGGAACAATTAATAGGTAATAAATAAATGGATCTTACTTGATTTACCTTAATTAAAGTGAAAAATAAGTCAATTAATTAAAATAAAAAATAGTTGTATTTAATACTGCATATTTAATTTTCTTTTCCTTGTGATTTCAATTTCAAGAATCGTCTCATTCCCATTATATCCCTGCCTTCATTTTTTAAATAAAAAAGAATTTCTTGCAAATTTTTACTCTAAGACAATTTTTTTAACGTGAATTTTCTTTGAATATTTTTTTCTATAAAAACGAGAACTAAAAAAATTAGAAGTGTAAATATTTTTATCCCTACCTCTTTGAATTGAGATCAGATCTAAAAGTGAACTTTCATAAAAGCTTACTAGTTGGTTTCAATGTAGCCGAAATCATGGCTGGTGGAAGCGGTTGTTGTGTTGAATAGTATATTGGTCAGCTTCCTTTTGTTTTCATGGGGCTTTCGATTGGAGGGAAACCGTGTCGCACTTCTTTTTGGAAACCAGTGATTGAAAGTATCCACAAACAGTTATCGGGATGGAAAAGTAAAAATCTCTCAATGGGTGATCGACTTTAGCTCCTTGTGTTCTTCCTTGTTTGCTCTTTGTATTCTTCCTTTTTTGCTCCTTGTGTTCTTTCTCTCAATGGGTGCTCTTTCTTTTTTTACCAGATCAACTAGGATTAAGTAGGTTATTAGTTGATCAGGAAGGGTTGTGTTGTAATATGGGGGAGGGAGAGGATGATGGTGAGGTGAGTTGGTTTAAAGAAAGGGCGGGGTCGAGTGGTAGGCGATGGAGATATCATATCCTTTCAATGTAATCCTTGGATGGATGGGGATTGTTTGTTGTTTAGATTTAAGGCTTCGTTTTTATTTGTGTGGATCAACTTAGGGGATTGATAGGTCAGTGTGGCAATGTCTAAGCTGTCTTTTCTTTGTAGTTTTTCTTCTTTGGGCTTTCTCATACATGGACAAAAAAAATAATTGGAAAGAGGATAACTTTTTTGGCAGTACGGGATTGGAATCATTCGAATTTAAGTCAAATATTCAATTATATCCAACTCACTGCCTGAAAAATCTCTTCTTTCCAACATGCTTAGCAACATGTATTACACATTCATATATGAAGACTAAAAATTTCATAAAACTATTCGATATGGGACTACAAGAAATATCTAAAAACAGCTATTCCAAACCCTAAACCCTGCAATGCCATGTTTCATATTGAAAAGCAATAAAATAAACAGCAACCGAATTGTTAAAACAAAAACTACCTAACCAACAAACTTTAACATAATTTAATTCTCCGCAGAGGCGGAGCTTAGTATGGGCTAAGGTGGGCCACGGCCCACCCCCAAAAAAATATAATTTTTTTCTATAGGGAAAATACAAAAATACCCTCAGCTTATTTTATTTTTTCCATGTGGCCCACCCAGACTTTTCCCCTTCCTCTGTTACGCGACCTACACCTTACAAACCCATAACCTTCATTCCACCAATTGTCCGTTGTCATTCATTTTCGGCCGTGTGATCACCATCTTCACCGTCAGCGCTGACCACTCCGGCACTCCCTTCTCTCTCATTCAGAGAAGATCAAACAAAACATCCTTTTTCTTTTTGACTCTATCTTTTTCCAATTCAAATTGAAAGGTAATTTCTTGGCTATTGTTGATTTTCTTTTTGATTTTAGAATTTAAAGGTGTTTGTTGTTGAGTTGTTGTTTACTACTAAGATTGGTTGTTGGTAGATTTGTGTACGTGACTGATAAATGATTTACTACAAAAAATGTTTTACGACTGAACTTCACTGTTAGACTTGAATTGACAACAAAGATACCACAATTTTAGATAAATTATGAATAGTACCATTGATAAACAATTACAAGAGTTGAATAGTAGATTTAGTGAGCAAGCAATAGATTTGTTAACTCTAAGTTGTGCTTTGACTCCTAAGGATAGTTATAAAGCTTTTGATGTTGATACTATTTGCACTCTTGTTGAAAAATACTATCCCATGGGTTTCAATATCAAGAGAAGCTTTTGATGTTGATACTATTTGCACTCTTGTGGAATAAGGAAATGAGTTACCTAAAAATTAATTGAGTTGTTGGAGATGATAGAATTGGGTAAGTTCGTGTAGTAATAATGACATGGCGAGTGTGAAAATAACGATGAAGATGAAAGTAAAGAGCTTTGGGTTTTCCATTGTTGTCTAATTTCCTTACACGTTTTCTCTTTCCCTTTTTCTTTAACAAAATGATAGGAATATGAAAGGAAGATTAATATTCCTTTCTTCCCCGCTCTGGTTTCATTTTCAAATATACTAACAAAAATTTGTGTGTTTGAGATTTTAAGAATAATCATTGGCTCTTTTTTTTTTTTTTTTGTTAATATCAATAATCATTGGCTCTTTATGAAGTTACTATGCCAACATGGATTTAATTAAATGAAAATATTATAAATATGAATTATGGACACCCATAGTATCAAAGACGGATCTAGAAATCTCGACGATAGAGGACTGAAAATACGTAATACTTATGAAACTTGTTTATAGGAGCCTCACTATGATTATTAGAAAGAGAATAATCAATTAATGTAACAAACTGAGTCATAGCTAGAAACCCATATCCTTTGCTACTTCTCTTGATTATGTAAGGTTTCCTATTTTTATTGTCATATAAAATATAATGATTAATATATAATAAAATATATATCCATTTTAGCAAAATTATTAAATTCAAATTCAGTGACTATTTTTTTATGGGAAAAACATTCATCTCATTTCATTAGCTAATAAATCGTTAATATAAGGTGGTACATCAATGAACAATTGGGAGCTAACTTTTAATGGGGTTACCCGTGTTAATTGCCCATGTTAATTGGGAACTAGCTTTTAATGGGGTTGTGCGCGAGAATACCATAAGGTGAGAAAAGTAACACTAAAAAAAAAAATTGAAAAGTGGATGACTTTTGCCGATGTACTCGTGTCAAATCGGATGAATTAAATATTCATTTCAATTCAATCCGAATACCCGCCTGAAAAATCTCTTCTTTCCAACATCTGTTTATCAACATATATTACACATTCGTATATAATGACTAAAAATCTCATAAAACTATTCGATATAGAACTTCTAACTTTTAAATCGTAAGAAAACACTAAAAAATACGTAACACATACTGATTTTTATGATACTACATTTTTTTTTTCATTCTTCACATTCACCACGTTTTATTTCATTATGTTTCTATTCACAATCCAATATTAAATTTTTTTCTTTTTACCAAGACAATTCTATATTAATCTTACTTTTATTTTTATTATTATCACTCTGATTATAATTATATTGTAAGTTGAATTGACTCTTGAGTGCTTTGGAAAGCAGTTTCAAGCAAAGAACACAAGGCTTCTTTCTTTAGTGCTTATGTGGTGTTTCTTTCATTGTAGATTTTCACCATTGTTTTTATCAAGCATAAATTAATCGCAGCCAAAGAGACAACATAAAGTAAATGGTTAAATTAATAAAAAATTAATTTAACATTTTCAAAGATAAAAAACAAATCTAGTAAATCTAGTAGCTTGCCTTATATATGGATGAAAGCATTACAACATGAATCATGATATATGGACAAACTAAGTACTATACTTAAAGCTAACAAATATTTGTCTGATCTCAAGGAGACTAATTCTAAACAACTAACTTCAACCTAAAATAACTATCTCAGCTCCTAACATACACTTGGACACTACCCTTCAGCTATTAAGTCATTTAATGAAGATCCTTCTAATCATGAATCATGTGATTCCAACACCATCTTGCAGCCTCAAAAAAGAATTGAAAGAATTCATTCAAGCCCTTCTCAAGTACTGAAAGCAACCACATATTCATTTTCATGATATATGGTATAGCAGTGTCATACAATTCCTGTCAAACATATAAATAGGGTGAAACTCAAAACATATAAATTATAAACAAAGTTAAAACTAAATATATCAATTTTACATGTACCTTCATTCTTCAAAGCTGGTATCCACTCCTACCAATTACAAAAGAAAAAGAGGAAGAAAGTAACAATTATTTATGGTTTGATCCATTCATCAAGGACAAACATTTGTATTTTAAGTTGCTTAAATAAATAGTCAAATATGCATTAATCTTTATACTCACAATCACAAGGGACTATATTTATATGACATTTATCCAAAAACCCTGATAATCTTACCACTTGTTCCAAGAAGCTACTTTATGATCAACTTATGGGATGCAATTTCTGTATAAAATCTGTTTTTCTCATTTTTCAATAAGTACAACATATCAAACTTAACGGTTGAAACATTTGCTTAGATGCCCTATTACCAGATAATCAAGTTTTAACATTTATTTGCTCTCCGATAGGCTTGGATAGTGATGCTCAAAGTCTGATACAATGGCTTCATCGTTGTCCTCTTCTACATCACCCTCTTCAACCTCATCCTCCCAAAATTTGGAAAGAATCTGCACACTCCTTTTGGCTGCAGCAGAAAGGGGTTTAGAAGCAGGGATAAAGGTTTGGCTTGAAGGGAGCTTGTCACTAGTTAAGCTATCAAATTTGGTGGTTATAGGTTGTGGCATAGGAACGGGAGCTAATACAACATCCTCTAGAGGAGTGACAATAGGTGCATCATGGACAACCTTATGCATGTCAGATGAAGCATCTAAGTTCTCCAATTCCTAGACAAAGCCTCCCCCAAATCCACAAGATTCCCAACATCCAAAGAAGCAAATGAATTTTGTAGTTCTAGGCTCAAATTTTCTGTACAGTCCTGCGCCATAGCTACAATGGCTTCATTGGATTGATTGACTCTAATGGTATCACAATGAGATGTGATTTGAGCTTGAGATGTAGGAGCAACCTCAGAATGGATGCCAACATCCACCTTCCAGGTTTGAGTGACAAAGCTGTGTTTTAGGAGATTTGGAAGTTAGAAAATCAAAGTGAGGTTTAAGATTTGATATGAAATTCAACATTTCATTCTTCAAAGTTTGTTTCTCCTCCTACAAATTACAACAAATATGCTGAATTGGACACTCTTTTGACAGATTTCAATTGCTCTAGTAGATGTATACTTCCTCCGGTCACTGTTATAAGCAAAAGTTGACTTTTTAGGTTCATTCAATAAATAATATATGTGGTCTATATATAGACTACATACATCATTTATTGAATGAATCTAAAAAATGAACTTTTGCTTATAAGCATGTTAAGCTTCATACTCCCTCCGGTCACTATTATAATTATAATAGTGACCGGAGGGAGTATGAAGCTTAACATGCATTCAGTTCAATTTTCACTTGTTCAATAGCCCAAGAAGCTACTTTATTATCAACTCAAGGGATACAAGTATGCAACTTGTGCATATAATTTGTTTTTTCATTTTTCAATAGAGGAAGTGACTAATTTAATGCAACCATACATGAAACTTAAAGTTCAAACATAGAAAAACCTCAAATGATTAAGTTTTAACAGAAATGTTATTTGCCTTTTGTTCAAGTACCAGCACCGTGTTAAAACGAATGTGGTTGATTGTGCAGACTACAACTTAAAATTATGAAGATCTTGGTCCATAAACTACAAGAAATATCCAAAAACAGCTATACCAAACCCTAAACCCTACAATGCACATGTTTCATATTGAAAAGCAATGAAACAAACAGCAACAGAATTGTTAAAACAACAACTACCTAACTAACAAACTTTAACAGAATTTAATTCTCCAAATAACAAAGCAGTAAAAGAAGCAATAAAAAGAACTCACATTAATAGGCTCAAACTTCTTATTCGATCTGGAAGCAATGAGTTCTTCCATTTCCAAATTCAATTTCTTCAACTTTGCAATATATTCCTCATTCAAGTCACCGACGCCGTTTTCATTAATGGATTCAATGGGTTCTAACATAACAAGCAACAAACACAATAATCAATGATCAATAAACGGAAAAAATGACCAAGAACAAAACAGGAATGATGATTGCTTGAGGAATAAGGAAATGAATACCTAAAAATGAAATGAGTTGTTGGAGATGAAAGAATTGAGATGAAACATATAGCAATGCGAGTACGAAAAGAACTAAGAAGATGAAAGTAAAGAGCTTTGAGTTTTCCATTGATTCTCCAATTTCCTCACACGTTTTCTCTTTCCCTTTTTCTTCTTTAACAAAATGATATGAGTATCATAATACTCTTTTTTTCCCCGCTCTGGTTTGATTTTCAAATATACTAACATAAATAAGGAAAATAAATATGCTTAACATACCGTAGTAGTGGTAGACATAGTAGTAGTATTTTCTAGTCTGTTTGAGATTTTAAGAGTAATCGTTGACTCTTTAATGTAAAGTTACTAAGCCAACATGGACTTTAATTAAATTAAAATATTAAAAATTTTAAAATATAGGCACTCATATTTTAATGAGCGATTAAGTTAAAGTTAGACAAAAAGGACAAAATTAAGATAAAATAAAAAAAATAAAGGATTAGACTGTTACCTTAAATTAAGTTAAGGGACTAAAATTATAATTTTGCCTAAAAAAATGTGTTAGAGAGTGTGATAGAAATATTGGTCTTGTCTAAAAGGTGTATACTCAGTTGTGGAGTCATGGTTAACTCTCCAAAATAATGAGCAATTATTTACGATAAACTCTAATGATATTCTTTCTATATTTACAAAGTCTAGTACACCCCGTAGTCGAAACTAGAGGTGGACAAATGTTGAGACTATCCTTGAAGTCGTCAAAGAGTTGTAGCGGAAGCTCCCGTGAAGATATCAGCAATTTGATAATGAGAGGGAACATGTAATACGCGTACTTGAACGAGAGCAACTTTTTCCCGCACAAAGTGTATATCCATTTCAATGTGTTTGGTGCGTTGATGTTGAACTAGATTGTCAGACAATGTAGTTCTAGAAGTAGATTTCAAATCCAGCACGATCCAAACACTACAGTAGCCATTCCTCGGTATTCAGCCTCTACACTCGATTGAGACAATGATGACGTTTTGCGGACCAGAAGATTAAATTGTCACCAAGATACATACAATACCCAGAGGTAGATCTTCTAGTGTTCGGACATCCAGCCCAATCAACGTCTATGTAAGACACGAGCTTGTCGATGGAGGAAGGATATAGGTGGAGGCCGAAATCAACAGTACCATGAATGTAACGAATGCTTCACTTTAAAGAAAACATGTGTTGCATTTTTAGATCATGCATAAAGAGACACATAAATCTGAAGACTCGAAGATGGGAATAGGAACGATCTTTAATGGTTTCTAACAATAAAATCAAGGGAAACTTAACAACCGGAACAAATGATCAAGAACAAAACAAGAGAGTTACCTTAAAGTTATTTGAGTTAGAGGAGAGATGATTCTAGTTGGCAAAGTTTGTGTATTATTGTAAATGATAAAAACTGAGAAGATGAAGCAGTTGGCCATTAATGTCAAGTTTTTACAAAATAAGCACAAGTGAAATCTCTAATACAACTCATCGTTTACGTAAATATATATGATAGCTCAAAATTGCTATATTTTGTAGGTCGTAAAAGTTACGCTTAATGGTCTTATCTTCCCGCTTCTTGTTTGATTTTTCAAATATATAAGTAAATAAAATGCGGGAAAATAAAAGCAACAAATTGTGAATTAAATATTTTCATTTTGGAATTTCTTCGGTGTGGAGGATGAAGGTGAGAAAAATACAATGAATGGATGATTTGAAATTTGTTGACTTGTTCATAAAATCTTTTTTAAGTTAAAACATATAAGAGGCAAGAAAATAAAGAGCACAGAAAGAGAAACATCAACACATATATTTATCATGGTTCACCTCACAATCTTGAATTACGTTCAATCCCCTTACACTTGAAAGATTTTTCTACTATAATCAAACTTGATTACAAGTCTAAGATCCTATCTCTCCTTGATGATTTCCTTCTATCCAACAAGATTAAGACTTTACAATAATTTGTTGTTGTTTACACTTCATATTCAAAGAGAGGTAAACTAAATTAAGCACCTAATTTTTTTTAATTAAACACAAGATATTCTAAGATGAAAGTTTTTAAGAATTTATCTAAATATTTTTGCGCTAGAATTTTAATCAGAGTTTTGGTATAGTTGAAAGTGTATAATTCTCTATTTTTTTTTCAAACACTCAAGGTCCTCTTATAGGAGATTTAAATAAAGTCGTTCTTTGAAGAGAGTGTCGTCACATCAAGTTTCGTTGAGAAGTTTTCTTTAGATTTGAAATCTTTATCTATTAAGGATAATTTTGTTGAACAATACTTCGTAATTTCTTTGTTTATTTTAGAATGCTTCGTTGCCTCCACTTTATCCTTCATAAAGGTTTGATCGTTTCTGCAACATTTCTTCTTTTAATTCACAAAGGACAAAATGTACTACTAATCGTGGACAGATCATGGACAGCGACGTTCCTTCATAAGAAGACATTTGGTCAGATGTTATTCAGAGCGTTGACCGTTGATTTGATCCTTCGGAGCTTCGTCTTCGGATCAGAGCTTATCTTCATAACTTGATGCATATTTGATCAAAGCTTAGACTTCTTGTTGACCATCTTTAGATGTGAGCTTTGTCGTTAAAGCTTATCTTAGGCATTAGAGTTTCTCTTCTTTGTTTAGAGCAGCGTGTTTCAGGGTTAGAGTGTCGACTTCATAGTCAAATTTTTAATTCTATGGTCCTGCAAACTTAAACAAACTTTAAAGTACCCAATTATTCTTCTATACATCGTTATCATCAAATATTTAGAGACGATGTTCTAAAACTCATCTTGGATCAACAAGGATCACTAATTACTCCCCCATTTTAATTCTTGTCATCCAAAATGTCCTCCGTCCCCGTCCCTGTTTCCCTTTATCTCTATGAGGAGATTTTTCTCCCGCGCCGAGATCCATCAACTTAAAAAACGATTTTTAATTATTTTAATCGAATTAATAGTAAAATATTGTTTCTCTGCAGTAGAAGCATTTTCCTAACTATGTAATTCGAGATGAGCTTTTGAAATTTAAAAGTAAATTTCGTTAATGTAATATAAAAATATGACCTGAAATGATATAAGAAGTGTCGCTCTTTGTTGGACCATGAGGTGTCCGACAGATATCACATTAGAATTTGACCAATGATATAAGTCACTTGGACATCACATAACCTCAAATATATGTTACCAAAAAAAATATAACTTTTGTTTGAGGAAGGTCGTAATGAATTTCTGATTCACGCTTCACGAAAAGATTATTGTAGCAAATGCGAGGTGAATTAAAAGTTTAACATTGAATGAAAAAGTGAATGTTGAATAATATATAAAGTGAGAAGACACATAAATTCATAATCCCTAGAGTGTGTTTGGATGGGGGAATGTTTTGAGGGAATGTAATTGTTTGAGGGAATTCAAATACTTTGAGGTGAATTTTATTGTTTGGATAATAATTTGAAGAATTTTCAAAATGATGGAAATTGATGAAGTATTTTGTTCAAGTTAAATTTAGAGAATTTCAAATGACACCTAAAAGTTAAGAATTTCAAATTTCTTCATTGCTATAATTTTTCAAATTTTGTATTTTGGTTCTCAAATTTGCACCCCAATAAATTTTCATAAAATTGCAAATTGGTCCCTTAAATTTTTCAAAAATTATAATTTGACCCCTCAAAGTTTTTGAAATTAAAATTTGACCCAATAAATTATAAATTGACCCCTCAATTTTTTCAAAAATTTTAATTTGACCCCTGAAATTTTTTGAAATTTACAAATTGACCCCTAATTTCAATTTTCAAATTTGGCCCAAGAAAATTAAAATTTATAAAAGTTCCTTAAAAATGATGACATTGAAATTTTTTATTACTCTACCCAAACAAAAGTATTGAGAAATGAAATGAATTTAATTGAATCATTTAAATTCTGTAAAATTTCCCAATTACATCATCCAAACACATTCTTAAGGTTCTGTGTTAACATTAAGAGTGTTCAAAACCGAACCAATCCAATATAAAATCTGCATATCGAACCAATCCAAATCGTAAACAGCGTTTAGTTCATATGTGTTTGGGCCATTTTTTTATTGAACCGCTGGTTTGGTTCGAGTTTGCGCGCGCATTTCATTTCATCAACAGATCGAAATGAAACCGACTGCAACAATCAGCTCTCTCCCATATAATTTACTAGTTTGTTTTTTTAAGGAATATAATTTGCTAGTTGTTCACCATTTTATGCAAATATTGTTGTGTATATAGCTTGTTGGATGGATTTTGAATAACTTGTTACAACTTACAAGTATAATCTTTTCTATTGATCGGTTATATGAGATGTTGTGTATATATGCTTATTCATATTCAGTTAATTGTGTTATTTATGATTTTTTGTTTTTTTACTTTAGATATGATGCACAGGTTTTTCATCATGTATGGCCACAACATGAAAGATCAACACTAATAGTATTTTTTGTCTCGTAAAAAACGGAATCAATCCAAGGTTTGGTTTTCTTTAAAGGGAAAAGTTAACTGAATCAAACATGTTTTTTTTTATTTCACGATTAAGATACCATCTACAACTCACTTATGTGATTGTTCAAAGCTCAATATGATGATATCTCAACTCCCACATGATCCAACACTCTTCACCTTACATTAAATCAGTTTTATAAGAATGAGTTAGACCCAACTCAAATTATAATATGGTATCAGAGTCTATCAATTCAAGTCATCCACCAAACTTAATAGTGTTGGACGTGAGTGTGTATTAAAAAAAATTCAAGTCCCACGTAGGATAAAGATAAGACTTGAAATGTGTTTATTAAAATTGTCACACTCCACCATAAAACCAAGTTTTGTAAAAACGAGTTTAACATAATATAATAACCTTCTTAAAAAAAACATAATATAATAACCTACCTCTCAAAAAAATATAAAAGCCTAATGAATTCACTTCATTAATAATTAAAGATTTAATATAAAATTAAATATAACATAGTGGTGATTGAGTTACACTATTCTTTATCGCATAACAACTTACACTGGTATTGCAAGTTATTCTTATTCATTCAAATCTCTTAAATTTTGGGAGGAGAGTGGCAAGTTTGTATGGCATTTCCTTTTAATATATCCTGCAGAGTTACAAAATGAATGATAACATATCATGATCAAGAAAATAAAATTAGCTCTAAAAGAAAAATGAACTTGATCGGCTTCTGTAGTATTCAGGTACCCTCTGTTCAAGAACAGAATGCTATCGGTCGAGCACATGTGATAAGGTTTTGAGAGTCTCACATGAAAGGAAGAAAGCCAAATATAGCCGAAGGATGACCTGTCGGGAGTACCCAACTACCAAAACTAGTTAGCTTTAGTGACAAACTAATATACCGGCAAGTCATCCTTGGCTCCATTTCACTTTCTACCTCTCCATGAAAGACTCTTAAACCAAAAAAGTATAGATTGCCACATGTATGATTGCTTACGCTCTTCAAGGTCAAAATCGATTTTGACTGATTTTGCAGAGGATTCACAACATTAGATACATGTTTAGATTGACCGTGAGATTGACAAATTCATAATGAGCTAATATGATTTTGGCTAAATTATACTTTGCAGTTTGACAAAACCACAGTGTCAGCATGATTTTGTCGAACTCACGGTCAATTCAATGTATAAATAGAGATAATTGTTTGTATTTCCTTTAACATATAAACTAGGATTCATGGGTCATCCTCTACTCTATTTTGCCACACGTTGCTACCATTTTATAGCCATAGAGTTGCATGTTAATGGTAAATGGTGATGCTAGCTCTATAGTGCATTCTCCAATTAATATTCTATTTTGACTTGCTATTCATAACTCTTCAAAGCTAAGATAGATGTTACTCTAAAAGGCAATCCCACTTTCTATCCTTATGATTAAAGCATCCGTTTTTAGGTTTTCCCTTAAAGGTTCCTTCAACATTTTAGGTCGGCAACTTTAGCAATATAATAGCACACGGACTCTATACTTCAATCAATTGTCCTAATTATTTGTGGGAATAGAATATCTTTATCAAAAATTTGGGTGCGGAATTAAGCTGAAAAAATAAGTTGGCGTCTGGAATAGGTATGGCCATGCCCATGCCTATTTTTGTGTTACGAGCAAATGCTATGTATTTGCATTAGGGTTTGGTTATTGCTTTCTATGGCTGCCGTCGTACGTCAATGGTTATCTCGCACTTCTTTACATTTTATATTTGTGAGTTCCAGCCATTAGATTACTTATAAAAAAATTTACAGAGTACCTCCGTTCAAAAAAAAAAAAAAGACTTGATGGAGTATATATGTAACATGTAACTGCAAATAACAATGAGATTGAAAGAGAAAGTTACACCAAAATTTTGTATTATTATAGATGAAACAACGATTCATTTGCTTACAGCTATAAAAAATAATTTATTTTTCAAAAGTGTAAACATGAACTCTCCATGATCTTAATCAAGGATTAAATAAAAAAATATTGAGAAAAAACAATATGATGCTTTGACCTAAAAAATCCAATATGATGCTAAAGAATAATAAAATTTATACCGGCATTAATATGAGGTTAAAAACATGCTGAGCTGGGGTGAGATCACAAAACATCTTTTTTTCAGATATAGCATCAATTACTTAAGATTTAGATACTCGAATGGAATAAAATTTGCGAACGATTAATTGTTGCAAAAGTTAAACAGGAATTGATAATAATTTCAAACTAATTCTTTTCAACCAATTTATTGAGAACAACTAGGAAATTTTTTTGGTCAATAAAGCTAAAAGTGTTTAGTGACTTGACAACTCAATATTAACTTTTTTAACAAGACAACTCAATATTAATGATTCGGTTTATTTTAGGTTACAATGGTGCATAATTTCTCCAATAATCAATCAAATTTAGTCATCTCTCAAAGAAGAAAAAAATTGTCACATAAGCAAATTTATAAGTGGAGTAAAAACTAAATTAAAGATATCAATTGTAAATTTAATTTTTTTTTTAAAACAAATCAAAATGGAATATATTGACAATAATAAGCATTCCTCCTAGCATAAAATGTATTAGAGAGAAACATTTAAGTCTTACAAATGGTAATCAAGCGAACCAAGAAAAAAAAACAGGAAAGAGAGTTGTTAACCAATGCCCAGAAGGTGCTAAGTCAGCCATGATAACCAAAAACAAAATTAACGTATTTTGCCTTCAGCCATCAATAGGATAGTAGCTTGACTTTATCAAATAAATAATGAATAGAGTCTTTCTTCTGACTAAATATTCTAGTATTTCGCTCTTTTCATATTACCCAAATAAATGAAAACCAAATTACATACATAATAGATCGCTGAGCTTTTGAATTGCCTCTTAAATAGCCAAACTGAATAAAATGGTCTGAAATACTTAAACGTTCATCCGAAGAAAAACCAATCCAATTACAAATATGTTGTCAAATGTTGCTGAAAAAGTTACAATCTAAAAACAAGTGATTAGTTGATTCTATAGCGCCACACTCACTCACACAAAGTTGGGAGTCCTAATTAATGATGCCTCGCCTAAATAAGTTATCCATGGTAAGAAGTCGATTTCTCAAAAGACACCAAACAAACAAAGATGCCTTCAAAGGGAATGTCCTTATGCCAAAGTATATTTGAAACAGGTGAATGAAAACGATGAACAAAATTAACTAGCATTTGATATGTTCCACTGACAAAATAACCAACAATCGGATCTAATTGTCATTGTCAATGGTCACTATTTCCAACCTGTAAAGTAACATTGTTAAGTAAAGTCCTACGCTCTTCTACCAACTCCTCCTCCCACGCAAACTATCGTCGCCACCATTTTCAAGTCTCTCCTCCCTATTCCCTACTCCCAACCCAAAGAAAACATATATGTCATCGACGACCATTGACTCTCAGAGAACATAAACAACCTCCTTAACCACTCCTTGAGAGAAATACTCCCTAAGCAAGGATCTGAGCAAAAGTATGTATCAACCCCATCACACACCGCCCTCCTTAAATAATCTTCAAACCAACTCCCCTCCTCGAATCCGACACTGTTATGAATTTGAATTAGAGACCTTGAAAGGAGCACACTCCAAGGTAAAAAATCAACGCTACTATACCAAGTGGGTTCTGATTTATATTGTTAAGTATGAGTCATGTATACACAGAAGAGGGGCAAGAGGCTGAGAAGGAGCTGAGCTATATGAGAGTTGCAAATTGAACTGCAGTACTATATATATTTGTTTTAACACTGTAAACCCTAATTCATCAGAGAAATAAAACGGAACTATAACTTCTCTATAGTCGCAGAGGTTGAACTGTGTTAACAAAGATCAATCGTGTCCATTGTCTCTTACTTTCGTTTAGTTTAATCATCTGTTATTGGTTGTTGTATGTTAGGATAGCAACCAATAACAGAAGATTAAGCTAAACGAAGGTAAAAAAACAATGGACATAATTTTTTAGTGAAAAAAAGTTTTAAATATGGTTTTGCATTCTTATATCTCAGTTTTAGATTTCAAACTATTAGTTAAATTGGAAGAAAACTTCATCATTGAGGTAGTTTTTTGACAAAATTTCATCATTGAGGTTGATTCCACTTTCCACACTCATTTATTTAATTAGCTATTGGGTTAATAATATCTTTGTCTCTATCATATAGAGTTAATGGTTTTAGTATAATTAAATTTTTGTTTATAGTCTACATCTTTTAGAAGCTATAAAGCACGGATACAGACACTGGATACGACACGGACACTGACACCGTTAATAATTTGAAAAAAAAATTACATAATTCAGTGTAATTATATGTGTCGATATCGTGTCGGACATCGAGACACAGCTAATCTAAAAAGTGTATGTGCTTCATAGTTCATAAGTAAATTAATGTTCTTGTCAAATTTAGCAATAAGATATCATTTAGTTGTTTTTGTTTATTATTTTAAAACTTAAATGACATAGATAAGCATGAAAATAGTGTTGTAAATAACATATATACAAGAAAAAAGTAGGATTCGCAGTGAGGATAAAAGGACGCTATGAGATGTTTATAACCTTGTTACTAGAAAGGCAATATCAGTCAAGCCAGTAATGTTTCCGACTTCAAAGGAAGCATGTCATTTCGAGGTTTTATGTTAATTGCAAAAATGTCACAATGTCCAAGGTCTTATACGTCGAGTTATTTTTTGTAATCAAAAAAGAAATTGTATATTATCAACAAAAAAAAAAAGGAAATTATATTAGAGAATGAGCCTTATCAACTTGGGCATATGAGCCTTATCAACTTGGGCATGTACTCATGAATTCAACCTATCCAAGTTTTATCAGGACTAGTATATCACGAGGAAGCATGTCCGCAACTTTATTTCTATTGCGATGAACATGGGTGAATTAACAAACATAAAATAAACCTAGCTTATCCTTAATCTTATCTATAATTTCTCCTCAATAATTTCGAATTTTAGTTTTGCAATTTAGGGTTTTTGTAATTATTTCACACTCGATTTCAACTACAAAAGTCGGTTATTTAAAATAATTGAATTAGAGTGTTTCACGACACATCAACTTAACTACAAAAATATCACGCATCAACTTTTTTTAACACGGCTATCAATGCAACCATTGTTAAATGGTAGTCTTTTTGTCCTCTTTTCCACTAGTGTATATGGATGTTGTTTCGGTAG
>Ga0315913_1003080_pt1 | contig 19907 bp, 16 predicted proteins | sample MpolsnodulesMG_FD_207736 | JGI IMG/M metagenome (GOLD analysis project Ga0315913, IMG submission 207736) | Medicago polymorpha root nodule microbial communities from Los Angeles, California, United States - small nodules | ecosystem: Host-associated > Plants > Roots > Nodule | place: USA... | reverse complement strand
TATTGTTGACAACGAAATTGTTGAAGCCGTCGATACCTGCTTGGTGCAGGGTACTACTAACACTTCTTCTTTCCTCCGCACACCGAATGGCGTTAAAATCACCACACACACACACACATTCTGGCCCGCCAAAGCTTCGACTCGAGAAGATAAAGCATTCCAAAGGTCGTGTTGACGAGAGGTATCACAGGGAGCATAAACATTAAAGACAACAAATTGTTCCCCAGACTTCAAAAATCGACCTGTTACTGCAAACACGTGATCCATAGACACAGTCAGCCACACCTCCACCTCATTTAAGTCCCACAGTGTGGCTAAGCCCCCAGAGGCCCCCACCGAAGGCTGGTAAGAAAAATCGACGTTACCATCACCCCAAATGGACTTACAGACAAAAGCGTCAAACACTGGTAACTTAGTTTCTTGTATACAAAGAATAAAAGGTTTGTTCGCCCTCACCAAATGTCTCACCTCCCTCCTTTTAACCGCGCCGCCCAACCCCCTAACGTTCCAAGATAAAAGCTTCATCACTAAATACACACACCCACACCGCCTCCTCCCTACCACGCTCTCTAACAGTCGGGCTACACACCATCACTGCCGCCCTCCCTATTTTTCCTTCCCCCGCCTGACAAAATATCGAACATGTTGTAATTATCGCCACTGAAATTAAGACCAATAGTCCTCCCTATGGAGCAAACATCCTCTGTCGCCACCTTATCATTCCCATGCAGCACCAACCAGTTATTCCAATCATTATTGACGGATGTCTGGGACGTACACTTAGAAGAAGCCACTTTAGCCGAAACCTTAGCTTTAGAGGCTCCCGATCCCGCCTTCCGTTTTTTCTCAGTCCTTCTCAACGCACGAAGAACCTCTCTTCTGTCGCTATCGGAGAGTCGAGCTATACGTTTCAAATTCAGAGCACTATGAAGTAGGTAGCCACCTCCCTTCTTATGAGTAGCTCTTTGCACACCCGGCGGTTTTGTTGGAACCTTATGATTTGTTTTAGAGGCTGCTCCCAAACTCGCACTTTTATGACCAGTCGCCCATTCCAAACTCCAAGGACCCGACAAGGTGCCTCTGTCCCTGCTAGATGGGCACGAAGACGTTCGCTTAACCACGTTCTTGGCATCAAACAATGGTTTTCGTGCCTGGCGCTCGACGTTGCCTTCACTCACGCTAGCCTGCACCTATCTCGAGCTTGGTACCCTCTCCAAGATTGAAGCCTCCACTTGGTCCGAGGCCGCCTGAATGGGATCGACGGGTGGGATCTTTATCATAGCACGAACGGGAGAAGGCGCTTTAGGCAACACTACTTCCTCCTTCCTCCAATCTTCCGAAAGCCTATTCAACAGCTCGTCGACATCTGCACCTCCGACACCATTATCTAAGTCATCCGGCATAACGGATCTATCGTCCACTTGTGACACCGCTTCGTCAAGTAAACATGCATCCTCTCCTGTAGCGAAACCCCATTCTTCGATAATTTTGAACTCAAAAAGGACTCCATCCACCAATACTCTAGCCTCCGAGTTAATAAGCTCCAGGGAACTAGTTGACACCAGTACGCGAGCATAGTCAAAGCGATCTCTGTCTAAGGTAATATCGTCGACGCGCATCAATCGCCCACAATCGTACACACATAACTTGAAGAAGTCGTAATTCCAAGCATGTAGTGGCACTCCGTAAATCCTAACCCATGCTCCTCGTTCACGAACCAAAATATCCTTATTCCACCTTACCGATGTCGAGAAGAACTTAAGAAAAAATTCAGATGCTTGTGTCAGCGTAATACTAATATCTATGTTATCGAGGGAGCGTAAAAATACCTTATCTGCACCCAACGGAATAATGACCAAGTTAACAAAGCCCGTGTCAAAAATCCGACGCTGTAACACCGGTATCGCATCTCCATTCAGTACAGACACCACCACACCTTTCGACGCCCAAGACATGTCTGAGACTGAAGATGAATACTTTGGAATGTAAACCGAGGTCCTCTGTGCCGCAACATGTTTAACTTTCCGTCCGTTTTGCTCTTCCTCCGTCACCCCATCCTTCAGGTTGTTCCCCTCCACCTCCTCTACCCCCACGTTATGACGACCAAAAGCCTCCACACCGACGTCGCTCTCACTCCCGTTAATATTAACTTCCTCGACTTGTATGCCTATTTCCGACTTCCTCTTAACTCTCTCGCGGCCTACAACAAGCTCCGGATGAATAACTCCAACACCGTTAACACCAGCACCTTGTTTCCTATTACCGAATCTATCGAAGCTCGCAACCTTGGCCACCACACGATAATCTCCAAACCACACATTGTTTAACGCCTTCAACAATTTGTCGACATCCTTCACATTTCCATACCGTACAAAACCAAACACCCCCCCATTCACATTACGCTTTTTCGCTAGATACACGTCCTCCATTATACCACACACCTCAAACCCTTGTCGTAACAAGAAATAAGATATGTCTACCGGCACGTTTGTAAAATAAAAGGAAACGAAAGAATTTTCCTTACCGGTAGTATCATGAGCCGCGAAAATTCGCTGCCGGTGGTGCTGGTGTGTCCCACGGCTGTGCTGTACTGGCCTCGCTCTGACCTGACGCGTGTACGGCTGCTGAGGTACAGACCTGACCAGAGAACGATTGCGTTCTGCTCCCTGGTGCGCGCGCTGCAGGCTCCCCCTGGACCGCCTTCTAAAGGCCGAGAAAGCGCCCCTGTGACGTCTCCCCTCCATAAACGGCTGCTGTGATGCTGCCCTGACCAGAGAACGGCCACGTTCGGCTACAGGGCTCGCGCGCTGCTCACTCTCCCTGGAATGTCTGCGGTAGTCCGAGGCTTCTCCACTGTGCCGTCTTCCTGCCAGACCTGTGCGACCAGTTTTGTAATGCAAGGCTGCGTTACCATCGAATGTCTGTACCGGAACGTCAAAGGGATCCAAATCCTCCATGTCGCTGAAACGCAATTTAGACCCGTCCTGAACCCTATCCCTAGACCGTCGCCGCTGGAAATCCTCCCATCTTCTTCCTCGCCGATGAGCCTCTTGAATTCTGTCCCACTTTCCATCCGCCTGTACAAACTCTTTCCTTCGTCGCCGTCTCACAACAGTCCACTCTCCCCTATCCCCCCCATATGGTGGCACCCTGCTTGGAACCCGCTCCCCCCCAAAGAATCTCACTTCCGGTGAAGAGAACCGGCGCAACTGCCCACGGTGGATCCGGTGGGAATCGCGATACACTCGACCACTTCCTCTCATTCTCGATAGGTTTTTTTAAAGACTAATGTTTTTTATCTACTTATTAAGAACTAATAACTAAATTGAATTTTTCAATTTTTCTCAAGGACTAAAATGAATTTCTCTCTAAAGAAAGATATTTACCTTCAAAGAAAGTTATATTTTATTTGTTTAATTTCATGTGTAGGAACGTAAAAGACTGCGAGTTCAACAATTACTGACAATACTATTAAGATATAAAAAAAACTCATGATCTTTCTTATATTTACAACTAAAATGGTGAATTGATTAATGACGGTTCAATATAAACTACATATTTATTTTTCTGTTGTTTTAATCAAATTGATATGAATTAAGTCTTTGTTTCAATTCAAACAGTGAAGAGGGCCATTAATGTCTATTACTAAGAAACGACGTCAGTTCTAGAAATTTTGGAAATACAGAAGAGGAAGAACAACATCAAGATTCGGTTAAGTGATTGAAGATAAAGTAATGATGTTGTGGAGTATGAGGAGTATGATTGAAGCACTTTATTTGAACAATGTTGATAAACTTAAATTTGTATGCAACAAGCTATTAAGGTTCAAAGAGAAAATCATTTTCTTTTGTTGTTAATTTTTTTTCTTCTATGGAGATGATATTAATTTTCTGGATTCAAAGTGTTTTTTTATGAACTGGTTCAAAATTGAAAGTTTTCTTTTTGCAGGAGTGGAGTTAGCAACGGATGATGAAGACATGGTTAGCATAAATAGTGGATATGGATAGAAGAATTGAGGAAGACATGAGATGAAGATGAAGATGGCAGAAGAGAGATAAGAAGATGAAGATTTCGTCGATCTCAAATGTTTTTGGATTTGATTCGTTGTCAATTTTTTTTTTTTTTTTGGGTTTTTGTCTCTTACTTATTGAATCATCATCTCCTTTGCCACGTTACATGATACCGCGACAGTCTCTATTTGCCATATATGCATTTTTTTAACAGTCATTGACGCCAATGATCAAAACCAAAAACATTTGATCTATTAGGGACTAAAAAATCTCTCTAAATTACAGGGACTAGCTACATAATTAAACCAAAGATTTTTTAGATTCATGCATCACTGTAAAAGACACCAAAGTTGACCCGTTGGGGAAGAAACACTCGCACACCAAAGGAAGCTGATGAACAAGACTTCATTCCGTCAAGAGACGACTTGGGAGACACATGCATACTTAACCTTTTCATTTGGATTATGCACATGCAATAGTAGCAAAACTTTGATATTATAGGCATTAATTTCGTTGGCGTAGCTTCATATGTTTATTTCTTTGATGTATGTGCTTATGGTTTTGGTTAATTTTCAGGACTTGGATGACATGAACATTCAAATAATGAGGAACACTCTTTACAAGGCATACCTTGAAGAGTTTTATAGATTTTGTCAGGTGAAGTGTCCAACTCTCTTTTTTGTCAGCTATTTATTTGCACTCCCTTTTGATTTTCCCCTGACTTTCATCAACTTCGATGTTATTCACAAACAGAAACTTGGTGGTGCTACTGCTGAGATAATGTCTGATCTTCTAGCTTTTGAGGCCGATAGAAGGGCTGTGAATATTACCATAAACAGGTAAATCACTAAGAAGGTTTTGTACAATCTTTTTGTTTATCTGGATCCTGCATAACTAACATCCATGGTTTCCACGTTGTCCAGCATTGGAACTGAGCTTACCAGAGATGACCGTAGGAAGTTGTACTCTAACTTCGGTTTGTTGTAAGCTCTAATCCTTCAGTTAAATATTTTTAAAAAAAAGAAAAAGAACTGAGCTTACCACATGCAACTATATTATTTCTCTTATCCCTGGTTTAAGTGCCGTTGCATGACCTTAAACCTGTACCGCCAGGAGACTGCCTTACTTGTAGATGATTCTTGTTTTACGGATCTCTTTGAGACTTTCATTTCATTTTTTTTGAGCACTTTCATTGTTACTTCATTTGTAATTTTAGTTGCTTTTGGGTACCAATTTCTTGTGGGTATCGGCCCTGAAATATTTGAGATTCATCATTGTTGTCTATAACATCCACTGATTTCTAGTTGATTTCTTTTAGTATTGCTTTTTTAGCCTTAATTCTTTTACATGGTTGCTCGCGTAGGTTCGTGCTGTTATGGAAAAATACCCTCCTTATCAATCTATCTTTGCGAAGTTATCGTATGGGGAGAGCCAGATGCTTGACAAGGCATTCTATGAGGAGGAGGTCAAGAGGCATTGCTTAGCATTTGAGCAACAGGTTTATTTTTAAACAGTTCAGAATATCAGAATATTAAGCTGGAAGGATATTGATTGGCTTAATTATAAATGTTTCTGTATAGTGTACGTATGTTTTATTCATTCACTAAGCCATCCTAATTTGACTATGTTTGCAGTTTCACTATGCTGTGTTCTTCGCATATATGAGGTTAAGGGAGCAGGAGATCAGAAATCTTATGTGGATTTCAGAATGTGTGGCTCAGAATCAAAAGTCGAGAGTTCATGACAGTGTTGTCTTCATATTTTAGTCTGATTACTCATTGTTATAGCTTGTATGTTCGTTTGGACTAATTGTTGTGTCTGCATTCTACACCTGAGTTGCCGATCATTAGAGACTAGAGAAGATTGTGATACAAATAAGTAAAATCTTCTGTAATATAGATGGGAGATCTTTTGTCAAATTTGATTAAATTATGTTCAGATTTAAAAACACTTATATTGAATTTGTATGTTGTGAATTGTGATAATAAATTTTCTTATGAAATAAACTTTGATAGATTTGTTAAGGCATTGCTTTCTTAATGTCTTTCTTATATTATTTAGATGATTGGGGGCAAAGCTTAGGAAGATTGCCACATTTTGTCATAAGGCAAATAGAGAACTATGCTATAAGTGAATTTCTTATCTCACCCTATTTGCCTCTCGCGTGCCCAACTGCATTTTGGATTGTATCTTTCAAAAGCATAAAATACGTTTAAAATCCCCCCATTTTTTGGATTTTAGAATCACAAAATAGGGTGAGAAAAGAAACTGTCATACTACAGTCTCTTGCTTGATTAACTCTTTTTGCATCACCAAGAGTCTATTTGGGAGAATGTGGGGTTTGAAAAGAGAACTTTGAACTGTTATTTTTCTTCAGCAATACAAAATCCTTCGAATTTGAGAAAGTTCAAAAATTGCATTGGATGAGGGTTTCAGAGAATTTAGATCATTTTTTAAATTCAATTTATGTTATTATAGAAGTCTCAAAATTAAACATATTAATGTTAGTATATTTAATTTATTATTCTCTACAAACACAATCTCTCAAACAAAGAAAACGTAATATTTCTCTAGTTTATTTTCTTCCCTATACTCAAAACCTTCTCTCCAAACAATCAAACAGACCCCGAATCATAGTAACAAATCTCAGCATTAGGACTACAATTTTCTTTCATTTTTCCAAGTATCTTTTCCCTAAAATGTGTTTTTTTAATAAAAAAATTGTACATGGAATATAGTTAATTTTTCAATAAATTTGTGCAAGCTCTTACATGGAAGTCAGTTCTAGATTGAAGCTTTATGCATACAACCAAATAATAAAAATGTTGAGTAAATGAAGGGAGAAAACAAATTGTTATGTCGGTACGAAATAAAATTGTTATGTAGGTGGGAACAATTGATAAAGTCAAAATATTAAATTATTTTCCAAGAATGCAAGTAGCAAGAAAATCAGAGCAAATTGCTGAGTCAAATAATAGACAAATGTCTAGAAAATAGAAAACAAAGTTTTTTTTGGTCAATGATAATCAAGTTCACTAGAAATCATTTTCATTTGTTATATGCAGTCCATTCCTTTAGTATTCAAAACATGTTTGTCTCTAGCATTTCATCCAAAACACCCAGTTCAAAATATTCAAATACAATGGTGTTTGCATGGTCTCATGTTTTTTTTGTAAAATTGCTTTTCCTTTATTCACTTTTCTCTTTCACATTTACAACATGTTTTCCTCAAATTCAGCAAAAGTGTCATCAATATGAAAGCCATGCCTTGTTGCAATTTAAGGAAGGCTTTGTCATCAACAAGATTGCCTCTGATAAGCTTCTTGGTTATCCTAAAACAGCATCATGGAATTCCAACACAGATTGTTGCTCATGGGATGGCATTAAATGTCACGAGCACACAGATCATGTGATTCACATTGATCTAAGTAGCAGCCAACTCTACGGTAGAATGGATGCAAATAGCAGTCTCTTTCACCTTGTGCACCTTCGAGTTCTTGATCTTTCTGACAATGACTTCAATTACTCTCAAATCCCATCCAAGATAGGTAAGCTTTCACAACTAAAATTTCTGAACCTTTCTTGTAGTTTATTTTCCGGAGAAATTCCACCACAAGTTTCACAGTTGTCCAAGTTGTTGTCTCTTGATCTAGGCTTCATGGCTACAAACAATCTGCTGCAACTCAAATTGTCCAGTCTAAAAAGCATAATTCAAAACTCAACAAAACTTGAGACCCTTTTTCTTAGTTACGTGACAATTTCATCTACTTTACCAGATACACTCGCAAATCTAACTTCATTGAAAAAACTATCTCTACACAATTCTGAATTGTATGGTGAATTTCCAGTTGGAGTATTTCATCTTCCAAACTTGGAATATCTAGATTTGAGATATAATCCAAATCTCAATGGAAGTTTGCCTGAGTTTCAATCTAGTTCACTAACCAAGTTACTACTTGACAAGACAGGTTTCTATGGCACACTCCCAATATCCATTGGAAGGCTTAGTTCTTTAATCTCCCTATCAATTCCAGATTGCCATTTCTTTGGATATATTCCTTCTTCGCTTGGCAACCTCACACAGCTCACAGGGATAAACCTTAATAATAACAAATTCAGGGGCGACCCTTCCGCATCCTTGGCAAATCTTACCAAGCTAACCATCTTGAGTGTTGCTTTGAATGAATTTACTATCGAAACCATCTCATGGGCAGGTAGGCTTTCATCATTAATTGGCTTGGATATATCATCAGTCAAAATTGGCAGTGACATTCCATTATCTTTTGCAAATCTCACCCAGCTACAATTTTTAAGTGCAAAAAATAGCAATATAAAGGGTGAAATACCGGCTTGGATAATGAACCTAACAAATTTAGTTGTCTTGAACCTAGGCTTTAATTCATTGCATGGAAAGCTAGAGCTTGACACATTTCTAAAGCTCAAAAAGTTACTTTTTCTAAATTTAGCATTCAACAAACTGTCATTGTATAGCGGAAAAAGTTCTTCCCATATGACTGATTCTCGAATTCAAATCTTACAATTGGATTCATGCAATTTAGTTGAGATTCCAACATTTATAAGAGATCTGGCTGATCTGGAATTTCTTATGTTGCCAAACAACAATATAACATCGATACCCAATTGGTTGTGGAAGAAAGAAAGTCTACAAGGCTTAGCTGTTAACCATAATTCATTGACAGGAGAAATAAACCCATCCATATGCAATCTCAAATCACTCACAGAACTTGATTTATCGTTCAACAACTTAAGCGGCAATGTTCCTTCATGTCTGGGGAACTTTAGCAAATCTTTGGAAAGTTTGGATCTAAAAGGGAATAAATTGTCTGGCCTCATTCCTCAAACATACATGATAGGAAATTCCCTTCAAAAGATTGATCTCAGTAACAACAATATTCAGGGTCGGTTGCCAATGGCATTGATCAACAACAGAAGGCTAGAATTCTTTGATATTAGTTACAACAATATCAATGATTCATTTCCATTTTGGATGGGAGAATTACCCGAGTTGAAAGTATTGTCTTTAAGTAACAATGAATTTCATGGAGACATTAGGTGCTCAAGCAACATGACATGCACGTTTCCCAAGCTTCACATCATTGACCTTTCTCACAATGAGTTCTCTGGAAGTTTTCCATCAGAAATGATCCAAAGATGGAAAACAATGAAAACTACCAACGTAAGTCAATTAGAGTACAGGTCTTACTGGAAATCGAACAATGCAGGACTATATTATACAACAGAAGATAAGTTTTATTCGTTCACAATGTCAAACAAAGGGCTGGCCATGGTTTACAATCACCTTCAGAATTTTTACCGCTTAATAGCCATTGATATTTCAAGCAACAAAATCAGTGGAGAGATACCACAAGTGATAGGCGAGTTGAAGGGACTTGTTTTGCTCAACTTGTCAAATAACCACCTTATTGGCAGCATTCCATCTTCCTTAGGGAAGCTTTCAAACCTTGAAGCACTAGATCTTTCTGTCAACAGTCTTTCAGGGAAAATTCCCCAACAGTTGGCAGAAATCACCTTTTTGGAATACTTAAATGTGTCCTTTAACAATCTCACAGGTCCTATACCACAAAATAATCAGTTTTCTACATTCAAAAGTGATTCATTTGAGGGTAACCAAGGATTGTGTGGGGATCAGCTATTGAAGAAGTGTAAAGATCATGCAAGACCTTCTACCTCTGATAATGGCAATGACTCGGGATCTTTCTTTGAAATTGATTGGAAAATAGTGCTTATTGGGTATGGAGGTGGTCTTGTTGCTGGAGTGGCTTTGGGAAACACTTGCTTTCCGCAGGTATTTGCATGGTGTAGAGATTGCCTTAGCGTTTCAGTTATAATTTTTCTTAATAAGATTTTTAAGAGACATTAGTGAGTTGTTTTTGTGTTATGGCTTAAAAGGGTCTTGTGAGTCCAAAGCAATAAACATATTAGTCCTCTCTATTTATGTTTCTGATTTGTTTTAATTTCCTTCTGTTCTTGTAATTGCTTTTTGTAAGAGTTTCCTTTGTATGTAAAATCAATAAAGGTTGTTTGAAAGAGCGTGCTTTGATATACATTTTGGTATTTCAGTGAGGTTTAATCTGAACACCAAAAAGTAGAATTTAATGTCCTGTATGAATTGAACTAGTATATGTAATCTTCTTCTCTGCTACTTATTTTTACTCCAACATTGCAGTTGTATTGGATTATACAATATGTATAATGGAGGATTCTACCCTGCACCAATATGTCCATTATGGTGCACAGTACCAGAAACATTTTATAAATCTCCATCAAAATAATTTGCATCTACAATCAATTTCATGTTACCACAACTTATATGCCTTAAGTTATCAATTTACAACCTTTCTCATAATAACTTAAACCGAAGTTTCCATTAACAAAAAAATTATTCTGAAATAAATAACCTTGATAGAAACTTTCCAATGAAATAAAAAACTAATATGCCTTAAGTTATCAGTTTACAACCTTTCCATTGATAGCTGAAAGCGGTAAACCATATACTGAGCTCAAAATTAGTTCCTGAAACACATGGACAAGTCCTGCACAATCAAGTAATTATAGAAACTAATCAAGTAATTTCTTTTCTTCTTTTGTTGTTGTAATTGCCTCTTGTATGAATGAATGTGCTTTGTATGAAGTTTTGTTGTTGAAAGACTTGCAACGAAGGTTGTGAATTACTTGTAATTCAGATTTGTGATAAAAATGAGTGTCATAGACAAAGTTACCTCATGTGCATCAATATGGTCTGCATCTCTCTCCTATGGGATATGCCTTTCCTCTCCTATGTTTCTGTCTAAAGGGTATCAAGAGAGTCTCAAAGTGAAGGGCTTAAGCCAATTGGGAAGGAATAGGAACAAATAAATAAGTGTCACCTTTACACATTATGGTGTTTAAACTCGGGTTTGACCGGAAGGTAAGTAAGCTCTGGAAAAGGTTTGTTGCATCCAGGGTTCGAAAACAGTTCTTCCGATTATTCAACCATGTCTCCCGATGAATTTGTATTCGTTTTTCTACCACTTAAACTCAACCACTTGGTTTCTCTAATAACTGTCATAAACTATCAAATCACTACAATCACATAATTTTGTCATGTATTACTTCCTAAAAATAACTACCATTAGAAAGATACTCCTACTGTGAGTCTGTGACATAGTTTCCTATGTTGTCTAGCTGATTCAATGATATATTATCACATTATGTCTAATACTAACTTTTTGGAATCGCAAAATGTTACATTTTGTTGCCCGATCAACAAGCTTTGCTAACCCAATATCTAAATCATCCCGCTCTTCCATTGATTTCAGTATCACTTTCTTTTGTTCTGAAGGGTCCAAACACTGTATTTGCAATATTATAGTTTGAAAGAAAAATATTAATCTTCCTCTTACATATCTTTGAATACAATATATCACTTATACTTACCAATACGCCAAATTGCTGCTTGTCGTTTTTTTAGCTCATTCTGTGCTGTGTTACTAAGGTCCTCCTACTTTAGTAGAGACAAATTTCTTCAAACACAGATTACTTTAAGCTTAAAATTAAATCGTTCATCAACAATCGTGTACGGTGTACCCTTCATTAGGAGAAAATATCCAGATATTTGATTTCTAAGATTTCAACAAGCTAAAATTGATTGGTAATGAAAGATATAACATTAATTCTTAGTTGTCAATCACGGATTGGAAAAAAAGTGGTTTGTTCAAACTTTCTACGCAACACTAGAGCGCTATGAAAAGTAGCCGCTATTTGACAAACCGCTTAACAATACCACAAGATGGATTATTAAGAGGAAACTTGACAGATGTTCTTAACAGTAGAACATGACCTTCTTGACATTGTCCTTTAGTGCAGGCAGGGGTCTAACAGCAGCATTAGCTCCAGGTGCACGGGTACTACGTCCAGGAATATCTTGAAAGCATTGGAGATTTCAAAGCTTCTTCTAAGGCAGCCTTGAAGAGGGTTGAACTTATTTACTACAAACCACATGAGGTTTATGAAGCAACGAGAAAATTGGCTGAGATGACGGTACCCAGCCGCCACTCCCACTCCGCCACGAGAAACAGCACCACTTGTCATTGAGCCACTGTTTGAAGTCTCAGGTTCCATGTAGAACCTTGCCCTGAATGCAGCCAAATGTGCATAATAGGCTGGGGGCACTGAAATTATAACACAACACAAATTGTTAACAGAACACAACATAAATAACTATGAATCTTATTAGTTTCTTATATATAAAGAAAATGGAAAACTTACCAATAGAAACAGAACGGGTGCATCTGGCATATCTGCAGTAAATAATCAAAGATGACGCCACATTAAAATGATTTTCGAATGAAAATTTGTGAAGTTAGAAGGCATGATAAACAGACGAAACAGTATACAACTGTTGATGTTTTAAAAATTAAGAAATGTGAAGTTTGAAGTGAAGGTATGAGAATCAAACAACTCTTGATCAAACAACTGTTGATATATTTTAAAATTGTAAACAACTGTTGCTATGTTTTAAAAAAGCAGAATTAAGAAGTTTGATGTGAAGTGTGATAAACAAACAAAATTGTATACAACTTATGTGTTTAAAAAATTGGAAGTTTAGTTTGGAGGCATTTGATAAACAAACAAAAGCAGTAGAGCTGAAAAAAACAAGGGAAATTCCAAATCGGATTACAGGTAAGTTATTTACGTGTAGCAGAGGTTATTAGTTAGACTTTGTAGACCATCTGCACTAAAATTATTTTCATCCCACATCACATGGTAGTGAGCTGGACGGCTTGTGCCCTGCAAATTTCGTTGACGTAGTAAGAACAAAAAACAATAATTCAACTTCAATTATTTTACCAACAAAAGAAGCAAAAAATTTACCCGAATACCAGCAAGGCTGCAAAGATAAAAGTCAAATTCTGTTGGATGGCAGATCTTAGAATCCACAACTGTGCCTGAATCGAAGATCATACTTGGTAATTTCGGGCCAATCTTGAGAAGCAACAACCTACAACATCGAAGAGCATTATTTAAAATTGAGAAAGTATAAAACTTATATTCAAGCTTGAGTTGCTTGGAATTAAAACAAATCACATATGTACAAAACATACAGCTGCTATTGATGGGCTTGAGTCCTCTCCAGGGTGTGGATGAGTAACATCAGTGCCAAAAATGATCGTAGGCCAGTCACTAACTAGTGGAATGCGTCGAGAAAGTGCATCAACAAGCACTGTATTCCTACCCTCAACCTTCACATTGATTTTCAAAGCAACATTTGCAAGGTACTGCTTGCTCATCTTAAATACATATTTAGTTAAACAGCACTGGGAAATAACCCCCAAGTCAGTTTCACATATCCTTTTCAGATCACCTGCATATCAGATGATCACCGACAATTAAGTTACTTGCAATCCTCTGGACTAAAGGCAGACCAGGTCTGTAGGGGTCAAATTTTGTGAACTTCTATTATGTAATTAAGTTGGTCTAGTAAATCATTTAAAAAATAGGAAGGATGAGTGACTCTGGGCCAACTTAATTATATAATTATGGATGACAACTTAATTATAGAATAAGAAGGATATGCCAAAGTCCATATAAATTAGTGTGCTGTGAGAAAAAAATGAGATTGAAACATTCAATACTAATACAAATTAGAAAACAAGTGGCAGAGAGAAAAAGTAAAAGTTGCAGTTTTTATGTCAGGAATTAACTATTTAGACGCTACTGATTTACTGCAAGCCTGAAACTCCAGTTCCTAAAGGCAAATTCAGTATACTAGCTAAGTGAAGAAAAAAATTCAGTCGAATATGGTAGGGGAGTAAAAGTAAACGTCAAAGAATCATTTACCATAAAGAGAGCCATTATTATCGGGCAATATAACAATGAGCAAGTCAAGCTCTTTGTCTTTAGGCAACTTGCTCTTCGCATTATGCGTTTTAAGAACTTTCTCTACTTGTTCAGGACGAGCACTAAGGGCAGGACCTCAAGATAAAAAAAAAAAAGAAAGACGAAAAAGTATTGGCAAGGACCTAAAGAAAACTTACGTTGATGTAGAGGAGGATTGTGATGACATATTGGAAAGTTTCCCCATGCAAAGTGTCACAGACAGTGATAGAAGGGCTGTTAATATTACCATCAATAGGTAAAGTACTAAGCAGTCTTTGTATAATCTTTTTGTTTATCTGGATATCCGTACAACTAGCATCTCATGGTTTCCGCTTTGTGCAGCATTGGTACTGAGCTTACCAGAGATGACCGTAGGAAATTGTACTCCAACTTCGGTTTGTTGTAAGCTCTAATCCTTCAATTAAATATTTTTAAAAAAAGAAAAAGAAAATCAATATACAGCTTTGTGACGCTTCTTTTACTAATGGTTGACTTATTTTAAACAGCTATCCATATGGTCATGAGGAACTGGCTGTCTGTGAGGACATTGATCAGGTATGATATGCATCTCAGTTGTGTGATATGTTAGGTTAATACATTGGTAGATAAACTGTGTTTTTCCTCTTTCAATTTGTATGCTTCTTTAGCCCTTGATTTAAGTGTTGTTATATGACCTTAAGCTGTACTTCCAGAAGACTGTCCTACTTGCAGATGATTCTTGTTTTAGGTTTCTATTTCAAACTTACATTTAATTTTTATGCCCTTTTATCTTCTATTTCCGAGGTATATATGATTCGATTGCTTGTTACTTCATTTGTAATTTGTAGTTGCGTTCGGTTACCAAATTTTGGTTGTTGAATCACCATAGTTGTTTGTAACATCCACTTATTTCTAGTTGGTTTCTTGTGGTAGTGCTTTTTGGGCCTTAATTCTTTTACATGGTTGCTCGTGTAGGTTCGTGCTGTCATGGAAAAATACCCTCCTTATCAATCAATTTTCGCCAAGCTACCCTATGGAGAGAGCCAGATGCTTGATAAGGCATTCTATGAGGAGGAGGTCAAGAGGCATTGCTTAGCATTTGAGCAACAGGTTTATTTTTTAACATTTCAGAGTATCATAATTTTGGTCTACATAGCTAATCAGTTTAAATTTAAATGGTTGCAATCTTTTCTACAAAGTGATAAGAAACGGAAGAATCATTACTCTTGCAGGAAATAAATGATTTTAAGTAGTGTATGTCTTATTCATTCACTAACGCCATCCTAATTTGTCTATATTTGCAGTTTCACTATGCTGTTTTCTTCGCATATATGAGGTTAAGGGAGCAGGAGATCAGAAATCTTATGTGGATTTCAGAATGTGTGGCTCAGAATCAAAAGTCGAGAGTTCATGACAGCGTTGTCTTCATATTTTAGTCTGATTACTCATTATTATAGCTTGTATATTCGTTTGGACTAATTGTTGTGTCTGCATTCTACACCCGAGTTGCCGATCATTAGAGACTAGAGAAGATTGTGATACAAATAAGTAAAATCTTCTGTAATATAGATGGGAGATCTTTTGTCAAATTTGATTAAATTATGTTCAGATTTAAAAACACTTAAATTGAATTTGTATGTTGTGAATTGTGATAATAAATTTTCTTATGAAATAAACTTTGATAGATTTGTTCAGGCATTGCTTTCTTATTGTCTTTCTTATATTATTTAGATGATTGGGGGCAAAGCTTAGGAAGATTGCCACATTTTGTCAAAAGGCAAATAGAGAACTATGCTATAAGTGAATTTCTTATCTCACCCTATTTGCCTCTCGCGTGCCCAACTGCATTTTGGATTGTATCTTTCAAAAGCATAAAATACGTTTAAAATCCCCCCATTTTTCGGATAAAACTTCATTATGAATCCCAAAATATGGTGAGGTATTGTAGGTGGGAAAAGAAACTGTCATACTATAGTCTCTTGCTTGATTAACTCTTTTTACATCATCAAGTGTCTATTTGGGAGAATGGTGGGGTTTGGAAAGAGAAAACTTTGAGCTGTTATTTTTCTTCAGTAATACAAAATCCTTTGAATTTGTGAAAGTTCAAAAATTTCATTGGATGAGAGCTTCAGAGAATTTTTTGCTTCTGTAACCAAAAAGAGTTTTCAGAGAATTTAGATAAATTTTTTAAATTCAATTTATGTTATTATAGAAGTCTTAAAATTTAAAACATATTAATGTTAGTATATTTAATTTATTATACTCTACAAACACATACAATCTCAAACAAAGAAAACGTAATATTTCTCTCTAGTTTATTTTCTTCCCAAATTCTCAAAACCTTCTCTCCAAACATTCAAACAGACCCCGAATCATAGGAAGAAATCTCAGCATTTTGACAGTACAAATTTCTTTCATTTTTCCAAGTATCTTTTCCCTAAAATGCGTTTTTTTAATAAAAAAATTGTACATATAAAATAGTTTAATTTTTCAATAAATTTGTGCAAGCTCTTACATGGTTCTAGCTTGAATTTTATGCACAGGAACAATTGACTAAGTCAATTAAATTGTTTTCCCAGAACACAAGTAGCAAGAAAATCAGAGGAAATTGCTGAGTCAAAGAATAGAGACAAATGTACTGAAATTAGAAAACAAAAGCTATGATTGGACAGAAAGTGAAATTTGTGGAAGATAAGAAAGACTCAGTACATGATAAAACATCAAATAGACATTGTGTATTGGATTGGCCACATAATTTGATTATAGACCATATTAAGTTGGATAAAAGTTTTGTATAAAATGCATTGGTCAGAAATAAATACAATAAAAGAGACAAAATGCAATTACCTTCCTGGAATTTAAGGAAACAAAGTATATTTGGAGTTGATCAAGTTAGCCTCTCCAACGGGCTAACCCAAGATATAGTTCTAAATCAAAATGCACGGTCAATGATAATCAAATTCACTAGAAAACATTTTCATTTACTATAAGAACAACTTAGTATGTGTCAAGCATTTCATCCAAAACATTCAGTTCAAAATATTAAAATACAATGGTGTTTGTCAGGTCTCTTGCTTTGTTAATAAAATTTATTTTCCTTTATTCACTTTTCTCTTTCACATTTACTACATGTTTTCCTTTAATTAAGCCAAAGTGTCATCAATATGAAAGCCATGCCTTGTTGCAATTTAAGGAACGCTTTGTCATCAATAACTTAGCCTCAGCAAATCTTCTTAGTTATCCAAAAACAGCTTCTTGGAATTCCAGCACAGATTGTTGCACATGGGATGGCATTAAATGTCATGAGCATACATATCATGTGATTCACATTGATCTTAGAAGCAGCCAGCTCTATGGTAAAATGGATGCAAATAGCAGTCTCTTTCGCCTTGTGCACCTTCGAGTTCTTGATCTTTCACACAATGACTTCAATTACTCTCAAATCCCGTCCAAGATAGGTGAGCTTTCACAACTAAAATATCTGGACCTTTCTTATAGCTTATTCTCCGGAGAAATTCCACCACAAATTTCACAGTTGTCCAGGTTGTTGTCTCTTGATCTAGACTTCCAAACTACAATAAATACTAAAGGTAGTACATCTAATTTGTTGCAACTAAAATTGTCTAGTCTCAGAAGCATAATTCAAAACTCAACAAAACTTGAGATCCTTTTTCTTAGTTGTGTAACTATTTCATCTATTTTACCAAACACACTCACAAATCTAACATCGTTGAAAGCACTATCTCTATACAATTCTGAATTGTATGGTGAGTTTCCAGTTGGAGTATTTCACCTTCCAAACTTGGAACTTCTGGATTTGAGATTGAATCCAAATCTCAATGGTAGTTTGCCTGAGTTTGAGTCTAGTTCACTCATCCAGTTAGGACTTGATCACACAAGTTTCTATGGTACACTGCCAGTATCCATTGGAAAGCTTAGGTCTTTAATTGTCCTATCAATTCCATCTTGCCATTTTTCTGGGTATATTCCTTCTTCGCTTGGAAACCTCACACAACTCGTTCAGATAAGCCTTAAAAATAACAAATTTAAGGGCGACCCTTCCGCATCCTTGGCAAATCTTACCAAGCTAAGTCGCTTGGATGTTTATTACAATGAATTTACTATTGAGACCTTCTCATGGGTAGGTAAGCTTTCATCATTAGTTGGCTTGGATATATCCTCAGTCAAAATTGGCAGTACCATTCCATTATCTTTTGCAAATCTCACTCAGCTACAACTTTTAAGTGCAGAAAATAGCAATATAAAGGGTGAAATTCCATCTTGGATAATGAATTTAACTAATTTAGTTGTCTTGAACCTACCCTTTAATTCTTTGCATGGAAAACTAGAGTTTGACACGTTTCTGAAGTTCAAAAAGCTAAATTTACTAAATTTATCATTCAACAAACTGTCATTGTATAGTGGAAAAAGGTCTTCCCATATGACTGATTCTCGAATTCAATGTTTGCAATTGGAATCATGCAATTTAGTTGAGATTCCAACATTTATAAGAGATCTCAGTGATCTGGAAGTTCTTTCACTGTCATACAACAACATAACATCGATACCCAATTGGTTGTGGAAGAAAGAAAGTCTACAAATCTTGGATGTTTCCGACAATTCATTGACAGGAGAAATATCTCCATCCATATGCAATCTCAAATTGCTCATGGGTCTTGATTTATCGTTCAACAACTTAAGAGGCAACATTCCTTCATGTTTGGGTAGCTTTAGCCAATCTTCAGAATATATAGATCTAAGTGTGAACAAATTGTCTGGCCTCATTCCTCAAACATACATGACAGGAAATTCCCTTCAAATGATTTCTCTTAGTAACAACAATCTGCAGGGTCAGTTGCCAAGAGCATTGGTCCACAACAAAAGGCTAGAGTTCGTTGATGTTAGCTACAACAATATCAATGATACATTTCCATTCTGGATGGGAGGTTTACCCGAGTTGAAGGTATTGTCTTTAAGTAACAATGAATTTCATGGAGACATTAGGTGCCCTAGCAACATGACATGCACATTTTCCAATCTTCACATCATTGACCTTTCTCACAATCAGTTCTCTGGCACTTTTCCAACAGAAATGATCAAAAGTTGGAAAGCAATGACAACTTCCAATGCCAGTCTATTACAGTACGAGGAAAGGATATTTTACTCGATGTCAGACAATGCAGGACTAGATTATACATTAGAAGATAAGTTTTATTCGTTCACAATGTCAAACAAAGGGCTGGCCATGGTTTATGAGAATCTTCAAAATTTTACAGTTTAATAGCCATTGATATTTCAAGCAACAAAATCAGTGGAGAGATACCACAAGTGATAGGCGAGTTGAATGGTCTTGTTTTGCTCAACTTGTCAAATAACCACCTTATTGGCAGCATTCCATCTTCCTTAGGGAAGCTTTCAAACCTTGAAGCACTAGATCTTTCTCTCAACAGTCTTTCAGGGAAAATTCCCCAACAGTTGGCACAAATTACCTTTTTGGAGTACTTAAATGTGTCTTTTAACAATCTCACGGGTCCTATACCACAAAATAATCAATTTTCTACATTCAAAGGTGATTCATTTGAGGGTAATCAAGGTCTGTGTGGGGATCAGTTGTTGAAGAAGTGTATAGATCATGCAGGGCCTTCTACTTCTGATGATAATGATGACGACTCAGAATCTTTCTTTGAATTATACTGGACAGTAGCTCTGATTGGATATGGTGGTGGACTTGTTGCTGGAGTGGCTTTGGGAAACACTTACTTCCAGCAGGTATTTGCATGGTGTAGAGATTGCCTTAGTGTTTCAGTAATAATATTGCTTAATAAGATTCTTAAGAGACATTAATGAGTTGTTTTTATGTTATGGCTTGAAAGCAATAAAGATATTAGTCCTCTCTATGTATGGTTCTTATTTGTTTTCGTTTCCTTCTGTGTTTGTAATCGCATATTGTAAAGGTTTCCTTTGTAGGTAAAAGCAATAAAGATTGTTTGAAAGAGAGCGTGCTTTGGATTGTTATAT